>Ga0247807_10000177_pt1 | contig 44993 bp, 47 predicted proteins | sample UWRJL074202C1_FD_179931 | JGI IMG/M metagenome (GOLD analysis project Ga0247807, IMG submission 179931) | Plant litter microbial communities from Arlington Agricultural Research Station in Wisconsin, United States - UWRJ-L074-202C-1 | ecosystem: Environmental > Terrestrial > Plant litter >...
CCGGACTTGATGAAGGTCATTTTCATAATATGTCGAATCAATTATCGGGCGGACAGATTCAAAGAGTTGCTATCGCTCGTGCATTGGTAAATAACCCTAAACTTATCCTTGCTGACGAACCAACCGGAAACCTGGATACCAAAACTGGAGAAATTGTTTTGAATACATTTAAACGATTAAATAAAGAAGAAGGTAGAACTATTATTCTTATTACGCACGAACCTGAAGTCGCCGAACATGCCGATCGAGTTATTTTTATTCGTGATGGTCAGGTGGTCGAAGATAGAAAAACAAATAATCACAAATAATATGAATTTATCCGACATTTTACACGAAACATTTACAGCATTGAAAGCGAATAAGGTTCGTTCTGGTTTAACAATGCTTGGAATTGTTATCGGTATTTCATCTGTTATCGCCATGCTTGCAATTGGCCAAGGTGCGCAAAGTTCTATTACGGATAGTATTCAGTCGATTGGATCAAACTTAATTATTGTACAGCCCGGAGCACAAAGAGGTGCAGGGGTTACGGTCTCTGCCGGACGAGGTTCTGCAAAAACGTTAACGCTTGAGGATATGGAATCAATAGAAGGTTTGAACGGAATAAAGGCTGTGGCAGGGGATGTTACTGGCCGATATCAGGTAACCGCAAAGGGAACGAATACGAACACCTCAGTTGTCGGAACGGTTCCAGACTATACGATTGTTCGAAATGTTTCAGTTGAAGAAGGTGATTTTATTTCAGAGCAACATAATAGAAGCGGTTCACGAGTCGCCGTTATTGGTCCAACAACACGAGATGATTTATTTGGATCTTCAACTGAAATCATTGGCCAGAGTATTAGAATAAATAAATTAGACTTTAAGGTTATTGGCATCACTAAAGCCAAAGGTGGATCAGGATTTTCAAATCAAGACGATATGATTTACATTCCTTTAAATACCGCTCAAAGATATTTGTCAGGGGATAAATACCTGTCATCGATATCTGTATCAGTTGAATCAGCCGAAGAGACGACGCAAGCCCAAATAGATATCACTTCTTTAATTACCGAAAATCACAATATTAAAGAAGGCGCCACTGCTGATTTCTCAACATTAAATCAAGCCGATATTGCAGCAACTGCTTCATCGGTTACTCGAATGTTTACCATTCTGCTGGGCTCTGTAGCGGGTATTTCTTTGGTTGTAGGGGGTATCGGTATCATGAATATGATGTTGACCAATGTGACCGAAAGAACACGGGAAATCGGCCTACGTAAGGCTATAGGGGCAAAGAAGAACGATATTAGCCTTCAGTTTTTGATAGAGGCTATAGTTTTGACCGTGGTTGGGGGAATAATAGGAATTATCTTTGGATGGGCTATTGCCTATGGGGTTGAATTGACGGGAGTTCTACAAACAAAGGTTTCGTTGTTCTCCGTGTTGTTAGCGTTTGGTGTGTCGACATTTATCGGATTGATCTTTGGGTATTATCCTGCCAGACGGGCCGCGAACTTAAATCCAATTGAGGCATTGAGGTATGAATAGGGTTTTGTGGTAAAATAAGCGAATGAAATTCGAGGGAATACCTGGCGTAGAATTGAAACCGATCGAGACACTTGAAACCAAAGAAAATGATGGTAATTTTTTTAGGGTTGAATTTGTTAAAAAAATAAAAGAAGTATATCAGGAAGGCGATTTGGACAGATTGGATGAATTTAAAAAGATGACAGAACATAGCGATAACATCTTAGAACATATAATTAAAAAAAGATTTAATAAAGATGATTGGAGGAGCATGTTTTTACGTCTTATTAGATATGCCAAAAATGGAAATCCGAACTCAATGAACGAATTTGTTTCTGTTCTTAAGGATTACGCTATTGAAGCTGACCGCCTTTATTTGAAAGCAAAAAAAGAAGTTAAGGTGTATCGCAAAGAATTTATTGCTGAAGCAAAGGCATTGTTAAATAATTTGGGTAATTACGATATTAAAAAAGTTGAACATATTGTAAACAATATCCAGGTTGATTTTTATGTGCCCATACTCGATAGTACATATAAAGGTTCCTATTCAAATAATCACTCAATCGATCTCAGCATCGACAGCGCACTATATCCATCTGAGCTGAGATCTATTTTATTTCATGAGCTATTGCACTCTTTAAGTCCCGATTTTGAAAGAGTGTTTGATATCGGGGAGGATTCAGGTTTTAAGGAGGGAATAAGTCAGCAGATTACGGGTCTTTCAATGTCGGGTCTTGATGTAGACAGATTTGTTTGGCTTAATGAAGCGGTAACCGAATCTTTGGCTGTTGAAATGGCGTATGGAAGCTCTGGTGGTCCCGCAGGTTACGTTAAAAATATTGACCTACTCGGTCTATTTTTAAAAAAGAAAAAACTTGATTCAAATCTAAATTTTGACCTTATAGCTAAAACATATTTCCGATATTTGAAGAAGAGGGATGACACCGACGAAACCCCAGTCGACGAATGGCGGAACTTTTCAAAAGAATTTGATAAAGCTTTCGGTCCAAGATTTTTGGTCAAGCTTGACCGATTTATTGAGAAGGAGGGAATTGAAAAAGCCCTTGAGGTAGTAGGTAAATGGAAAGTGGGCCGGCCCATGCTTGAAGATCTAACAATATAAAATAATGAAAAAAATAATTACATACATCGCAAAAATTATGGCCGTTATCCTTGTTCTTGTCGCAATCTTTTTTATTGCTTTGAATATTTTCATACGACCATCTAACGATAGAAACTGGAACGATGATCAAAAGGTTTTGGCGTATGCGACTATTACAGACAACATCGTAGACATTAAAAATGTTCGAGATTTCCGTTATGCATCAACAACATCATTTACTGGAGAGTATTACGATAAGCAATATGATTTGAATAAGATAAAGCGGGTCTGGTATGTAGTTGAACCATTTTCAGGAATCCCGGGATCAGCTCATACGTTTTTAAGTTTTGAATTTGAAGATAATGTGTTTGTTTCTATCTCAGTTGAAATCAGAAAGGAAAAGGGAGAGTCATTTCATCCGGTAAAAGGTTTGCTAAATCAGTATGAAATTATGTACGTGGTAGCGGACGAGAAAGATGTAGTTGATTTACGTATTAACCATCGAAAGGATCAAGTGTTCTTATATCCATCAAACGCCGGAAAGGAAAAAACAACTCAGTTGTTTCTCGATATGATTAATCGAGTCAATGATTTGTATATTCAACCTGTGTTTTACAACACGATAACCAATACCTGCACGACAAATATTGTAAAACATGTAAATGTTGTTAATCCTAAGGTGATTCCTTGGTATGACCTGCGGATTGTATTTCCGGAAGATTCTGATTTTTTGGCATATCAGTTGGGGATGATTGATACCGATTTGCCGATAGATAAAATTCGGGAGAAATTTAATGTAAACAAGAAAGGGGAAATGTATAAGGGTGATGAGGATTTTTCTGTGAAAATTAGAGAGTAGGTGGTATTATATTTTCATGGACACACAAGCAATACAAATAATGACATATGTACTCATAGGGGGTACGGCGCTCTTTTTTCTTGTTAGATATCTTGGTTCAAAACCAAAACAGTGTGAGGTTTGTGGAATGGACACGAAGGATTTATACAACGATGCCTCAGGCAAACTTGTTAGATTATGTCGAACGCATTTGATTGAAAGATGGAAAAGCGATGTACTTTCATCATCACATAAGATGGTGGTTATTGAGCCGGATGTTGAAGACCAGAACCATGCGATGGGATACCTCTATGGAAGTGTTGAGCAGCTTGGCGAATGGCAATATGGTAAAGAAGCGCAGAGAAAAATGTCTGATTACTTGCTTTCGATAGATGGAAAAAAGTGTGAAGAATGCAATATGACCGCTACAACGGCATTTATTAAAAAAGGTGACTATTCAATTCCGCTAATGGAAAAGATAACTGCAACTCCTACATATCTGTGTACACCGTGTGTTGTTAAAAAAGTTGGCCCAATCCTCTTCGCTTCCCAGCATATTTTCTATGAGGGAGTATATGCCCCAACAAATGAAGACGGGGTATATCACTCTCAGGAATATTAGAAGAAACAATGTGATTTTTATATACAAAAAAACAAAACCCCGTTATGGGGTTTTGTTTGTTCATTAGTACGTTATATGTAACCGTACTTCTTCCGATAGGCCATCTATTGCAATCATAAATTGTTATGTTTTTGCCTCATTGAAGTCTTCATTACATGTTCGGTTGTTAGCATCGTTCAACTACGCCGTGGCGGGTGATAGTGGATCTCACCTTTTTTCAGATTGTTATAATTACTGCGTCTATGCGTTTGCATGTATTTCATAATTTACAATTGATTGTTATAGTAGTTATTAGTTAATAATTTTTTCGATACTATAACTACTTATATATACGTAACACAAAATACTTTTATTACAGGACTTATACTTTTATCTCTTTGTTCATTTTTATAAAGTAGAACGCAACAGGCAATGCCAATAGAGATGTAAGGGTAAAGGCAATTCCGCCATCAGTGTATTGCCATACAAGTCCGGTTATCATAGATCCAACTAAGAATCCTATCGTATTGAAGGCTGTTTGTACGCCGAATCCAGTTCCACGACTTTCCTCGGGAATATGAAGCGATAGCCATGATTTGCTCGCTGTTTCTTCGATCGATGAGAATAGTCCATATAATGCAAACAGGGCAATACACACCGTTGCCGTTGAGAATGTTGATCCGAACAGTGCATACGTTAGAGAAAATATAAATATTGCTGCGATGTAAAACTTTTTATGGCCAAACTTGTCGAGGGCTATACCGATAGGATATGAAGAAAGTGCGAATATTAAGTTGTATACGATGTATCCGAACAATATGTACATGTCACCGATACCGACCTCTTTGGCTCGTAACACAAGGAACATGTTCGAACTGTTAAGCAGTGCAAGCAGAAAAAAACCATACACGAGCTTTTTATATTCAGGCGTACTTTTTTTGTAAAAACTTTTAAATGAATCGATTGTTTTCTTTCTCGGAGTTGCTCGCTCCTCATCAGTTTGTACATGCTTTTTTTCCACGATCAAAAAAGTAAAGAAAAATGCAATCAATCCTGGAATCAATGCAAGAATACAAATAAGTGCATAATCCCCTGGATATTTCAAAAGAAGAAAGAAGGCAACAACGGGTCCAATGACGGCACCGAGTGTATCTATTCCTCTATGAAATCCAAATGCGCGAGAACGGTATTCTGGCGACACTTCACTCGTAATCAGTGCGTCTCGAGGAGAAACCCTGATTCCTTTTCCGGCTCGATCAATAACTCGTGCGCCAAAAATAAAAACACCAGAGGGAAAAATTCCAATAAGCGGTTTTGCAACAGCTGAAACCCCGTATCCGATCTGTATAAAAATTTTTCGTTTTTTGAATGTATCTGATAAGTGGCCGACAAATAATTTGTTAAAACCAGATACCGCTTCTGAACACGCTTCGATAATCCCCAGCGTGAGCGGTCCGAGTCCGACTTTTCGAATATATAAAGGCATTATCGGGTAAAGCATTTCGCTGGCTATATCGGTAAAGAAGCTAACTATCGATACAACAACGATATTTCGGGTTAGAAATTTTTTCATATCATGATTATATCATGCAAAACACTGAAAATAACCTCAATTAATATTTGAACAACACATACATTCCACCAGCAGTCACCTGTCTTGGTTTTTTATCGCTGATTTGTACTGGAAGATCAATTCTGGCAGGAAGGTTGTCAACAAGGAAATTGTCATTATTGATTCCCCATGCCCATACCGTTCCATCATTGGCAACCGCTATAGAGTAGTCAAAACCAGCATATATTTCACTAATTGCTGGTAATCCGGCAACTTTGGCTACGGTCCCTCGGTTTATGTCAGTTCTGTCGCCTAATTGTCCTGAAAAGTTCGCTCCAGCAGCATATACGCTCCCATCCTTTGTTAGAAATAATGAGTGACGAGCGCCTGCCGCTACCGCTTTTACATTTTCAAGTCCGTCCACTGTGCGCATCCACTGACCTTTTTTCTGTCCTGGCTCATTTCCAACCTGTCCATACAGGTTACAGCCAAATGCAATAACCTTGCCTGAGCTGGTTAGCATAAGTGCATGTCCATAACCGACAGACATTTGGGTTATTCCACTTACGGGCAGCTTTACAGGTGTCATGGATTTAATTTTAATAGTTTCCTCGTTTAAACAGTCCTGATCGAGGTCATACGAGGTGTTACTATTACTCGTATTATCATAATATCCACCTTGTAAACCAAGGATATTTGATCCCATTTTTTCAAGCAAAACCTTGGCACGCTTTGAAGCCGACGTGTCACATGACGCTCCCCAGGCGTATACCTCTCCGTTTTTCGTTGCAGCTAAAGAGAATTTATGTCCTGCTGCGACTTTTGAAATAGCTGGCAGCCCTTGTACCATCTTAGGTACTTCACTGTTTATTCGGTCTCCGGTCCCAAGTTGTCCTGTAAAATTAAGGCCCCACGCATACACTTCTCCATTTTTATTTACCGCAAGACTATGGTTTCCTGTACTTGATAATCCCACGATCTCCTTTAATTCTTCAATTTTTTTAGGTATATTGCTCTGTTTTCCGCCTGTTTTATATCCAAGCTGTCCGGTATCATTTTGACCCCAACTTAAGACATCACCTTCTTTGGTTAAGGCCAAAGTATGTCCCTTGCCCGCAAAAAGCTTTGTTATTTCATATGGAGTCTTTATCGTGTATGGTTTACGTACCGTTTCGCTTGATATTGGTCCCGCAATTTGTCCATGATCATTTTTACCATATCCTGTAAAGGTATATGAAAGAACTTGTATTGGATCAGACGAAGAAGCTGTTGTAGATGCCGATTCTGTAGTCGTGGCATACGCCATTTCATCTGATGAAGTAGCAGAAGATTCGATCCTATCTGTATTTTTTGGAGAAATAAGGCTGTGCACGTTAATTCCGACTAGAGTTAGAACAACGACTGAAATCAGTAGCGCGTATATTTTATTTGAATGACTCATATTCCTTATAGATTAGCACAAACTTTTTTTCAATTCAGCATTGCTGTTTTACAGTTGGTTTTTTCTATGGGTTTTTTGTTACACCGTGGTATTATATGAGGTATATATACAAATAAATTAAAATATAATATGTCACGCCAAAATTTTTCAATAATTAAAAAAATCTCATCTATCTGTCTGTTTCTATTCGTACTTGCATTGAGCGTGCGAAAAGTTGACGCAGTCCAGACTACTATCGGTATTCTCTCAGATGGAGAGGGGACATATTCTCAAATGGCAGCTGATATGAATCAGCTTATAACCCAAAATTTGTCGGGAAGTGTTAATGCAGTTACATGGCTTGGTGATATCGGATACAACACTATGGGAACTGCAAGTTCATCTGTTGCATATGGTGTTGGTGCATATGCCACTTCGACTCTCGGCGCAAACGGAATCCCTTTGTTTTTGGCCGTCGGAAACCATGAGGCGGAAAATGCTTCAGATATTATCAGTTTACGACAAATGTATTCAACATATCTTGGATATGCGACAACTTCTGTTCACGGTCCTCAAGGGTGGAATTTTTCACAAATGCCAAACGCATTTGCCTCCACAACAAACTATGCCTATGATATTGGAGATGTTCGCGTAATTGTAGTAAATCAGTATTCGGCCACATCTTCTGATGCGGTGAATACAGTCGGACGTATTCACAACCTTGTATTTGATTGGATTAAAAGCGAAATCAAGAAAACAACAAAGAAAACTATAGCAGTTATGGCCCATGAGCCCGCATATCCGGTTCCAAGCCAAGTTGCAGACGGTGGAGGTAACCATATCGGTGACGCCCTTGATCTTGATCCGGCAAACCGCGACAAGTTTGTAAACCTTTTGGCATCATATGGAAACGTTAATCATTTTGCAGCCCATACACACTATGCAGACTTGTATGAAATGCGAAATAACTCAACCACAAGGGGCGATGCAAGAAATACGGTAACAACTCTTGATGGAGGGCTTTGGGAGCTTGATGCCGGTGCCTTTGGGACAAAAGCGTCTACGGACGGAGTGCAACCAAGTATTGCGTATTTGAAAACAAACTCATCCGCATATGGAGATTACTCAATAAGCCTTGTTCAAAAAGACTCATCTTCAGGCTGGACAACCCCAACAAGAAAAACTGTTGGTATGAAAGACTTGTCACGACATATTTTGGTTAACACATGGGACGGGTCAGGAACGGGAACCTCTTCAAACGGTTTGTTTGATATGAAATATTACGTTGACTATACTGCGGCGGTTGAAGCTAACCCGGACTGGTCTTCAAACAACTCAGGTAAATGGTGGGAGCCGGGATTTAATCCTGATACGGCCGGATGGACTGCAGGTGAAATGGGTGTTGGATATAAAACCGGGGGAACAAGACCCCGATGGATCAACACACCTATTAATGCATTTGGAGGACTTGCTACGACAACCGAACAGGTCCATGGTATTATGCAGCGCGTAACATTTCCTGCAACCACAACAGCATCATATTCTGCAATGACATTGGGATTAGATGTTGATGACGGTATCATGGCGTGGTTAAACGGTACTCTTATCCTTAATACGACTACCGCAACTGTTACGCCTCCAACAACAGGGAACGGCTCTGAATATTTTGATAAGACTCAGTCTGGTTTTGCTGACGCCTGGGTTGGAGCAACCACTACGCCCGTATTTACGAACTATGACGTAAGTGAATTTAAGAGTGCCTTAGTGGATGGGGAAAACACGTTGGTTATTTGGAACATAAACTCATCAACAAACTCATCTGACCTCGGTGTTGCCGCTCGACTTTCAATGAACGGTGCTTTTGATGATGTTCCTCCAGTAATCACATCGGTTGCGTCAACTGCCTGGACTCCATCTACCGCGCAAATTACATGGTCTACTGATGAAGCTGCAAATAGTTACGTCGAATATGGATTGACTTCGTCATATACTGCATCATCAACTTTTATGTCAGCACTAACAACGTCTCATATTGCTCAGCTTTCAGGTCTTGCCACAACCACAACCTACCATTACCGCGTTGTGTCGTCAGACAGCTCAGGCAATAGAGCAAATTCAAGTGACTATACAGTCACAACGCCATCTGTAGTGGTAGGTACAAGTACCATTTCATTTAAGCAGGGAACGAATGGCTATATTGGCACAACGGATACGTATATTAATGAATCAGCAGCAACAACAAACTATGGATCGGCCACTTCGGTTACGGTTGACGGTGCTGGACCATTTGCCAATGGATTATTGAAATGGGACCTATCAGCGATACCTTCCTACGCCACTGTTTCGGATGTAAAATTGGTTTACAATGTAACTGATAACTCGGGAACAAGTACGTATAGCGTATACCGCTCACTTAAACCATGGACCGAAAATGGTGCAACATGGAATACGTATGACGGAACTAACGCATGGGGTGCAATCGGTTCTCTAGACTCAACCACTGATTACAACAGCACCGCATTGGGAACGATTTCTAAGTCTACAACAGGGTTTGGAACTTCAACTTTAAATAGCTCAGGTATTGCAACCGTTCAAGGATGGATAGATGGTTCATTTTTAAACAATGGTTTTATGGTTACTAAGACAACCGGTGCAGATATTGACGGATTTGTTTTTGCCTCAAAAGATAGTTTGACCGCAGCAAATCGACCAGCACTTGTTGTTACCTATAATGTTCCAGCAGGACCTGATACCGTTGCCCCTGTAATACAGTCAGTTGCCTCTTCAACTACTGGCACAACTGCCACTATTACATGGACGACAAATGAGGCAGCAACAACGTCAATACAATACGGTTTAACAACCTCATACGGTTCATCAACTGCAATAACTTCAATAGCGACAACAACACATAGCACGACCTTAACAGGCTTGACGTCATCAACGGTCTATCATTTTAAAATTAACGCATATGACTCAACTGGAAATCAGGGGACAAGTAGTGACTACACATTTACAACACCTCTAGTTGATAATACTGCGCCGATCATTTCATCAATTTCCGCTTCATCTACTTCTGGTGGGGGAATTATTACATGGACCACTAATGAAAATGCGAATACCAGAGTTGTGTACGGAACATCGAGTGGGGCATACACGGCCTCTTCGACTTCGGCCACATTTGAGACTTCACACACGGTAACGCTTGGCGGTTTGCCGGGGCTTACACAATACTATTATAGGGTTGTATCAGCAGATGCATCTGGAAACACAGCAACTTCCTCAGAAAATAGCTTTACAACCGGTTTTTCAACAGCGCCAAGTTATGAAGTATATATTGATGTTGGTAATGGTAATCCACCTCTGGGTACAAAATTGTCTACTGTTCCAAACGTGATGAACTTTGGTAAGGATGACGGCGCCTCGACTTCGACGATAAAGTTTAGTGATGGTACTGCTACCGGAGTGACTTTGACAATCACTGCAGATGGCACGTCTTCTGAAGGTACAGGTCCGGAAGATGGGACGGCTGCTGAAGACGGAACATCTGGTACTCGCGGCTTGCCGATATATCCAACAATCGGAACGGATGCCTATAACGAATTCGGAACCAAGGTAAACATCGGCGGTAACACCAACAGTTCGATAAACGGTGCGACGCTATATTTTACATTTACCGGCCTAGATACTAATAAGAAATATACATTTGTGTCAAACGCGACGAGAGGAAGATACAACAACAGGTTTTTAAGGACGCAGATCTTGGGTGCAAGCAGTGCTACGAATCAAAGTTCTGTCGGTACAGTAGCAACGACAACTGGTTCGCTTGCAAATGATTCGACCATATATAATGGTGGAGGTAACTATGCAAATGGGTATGTAGCAAAATGGATTGATGTAGATCCTGCGACCACAACTATTATCATTGCGGCAAAAGGTGTAGCTTTTGGTGCAGCGACCGCGAACTCACCATACATGAATGCGATAAAATTCGCCGAGCAAAGTGACTTTGTTGCTGATGTAGCCGCACCTGTAATTACTTCCATTGCGTCAACAACTGGTACGTCAACGGCTCATATCACATGGAACACGAACGAAGCTGCTTCCTCATCTATACAATATGGTTTGACAACATCATATGGCACAGTGGCAAGTTCTTCGGCAGCGACTTCTCATGTTGTTGATTTAACTGGTTTGACTGCAAGTACTACATATTACTATCGTGTGGTCGCAAGAGATGCTTCAGGAAACACATCAACATCATCTGACCAGACTTTTGTGACAGCTGCTTCTCTTGTAACTGACACAACTGCTCCCGTTATAAGTGCTATCGCCTCATCGACGGCCTCTTCAACCGCGCATATTACCTGGATGACAAATGAGATCGCTTCATCTTCAATACGTTACGGTCTAACCACATCATACGGAACGGTGGCGACTTCTACCGCAACGAGTTCGCATGTTGTGGATTTAAGTGGGCTTACTCCAGACACTGTGTATCATTACCAAGTCCTTGCTATTGATCCTTCTGGAAACATTTCAACATCGTCAGATCAGACATTCAGGACTGCTGTTAGTTTTGTACCAGACACAACGGCTCCTGTCATAAGTTCCATAGCTTCTTCGACAGGAATAACATCTGCACTGGTTACTTGGTCAACGAATGAAAATGCCTCATCATCTATACGCTACGGATTGACGTCATCATACGGAACAGTGGCAAGCTCTTCCGCTACGACCTCTCACTCTGTTTCGCTTTCTGGACTTACCGCTAACACTACGTACCACTATCAAGTTCTAGCCATAGATACTTCAGGAAATATTTCCACTTCAACCGATCAGATATTTAAGACCGCAGCTTCTGGGGCTGTAGGTTACGAAGTGTACGTTGACGTTGGTAACGGTACACCTCCGCTAGCAACAAAACTTTCAACCGAGCCAAATGTGATGAACTTCGGAAAGGATGACGGGGCGTCGACCTCGACCATAAAATTTGGGGACGGTACATCGACTGGCGTAACTCTTACGATAACTTCTACAGACCCGGGAGCGCAGGAAGGTACCGGTCCTGAAGACGGAACTGCTGCCGAAGACGGATCGTCAGGTACTCGTGGGCTGCCGATTTATCCAGTAAACGGAACTGACGCGTACAACGAGTTCGGAACCAAAGTTAACATTGGAGGTAATACCAACAGTGGGCTAGGCAACTCTACTTTATTCTTCACGTTTACGGGACTAGATACGAGTAAAAAGTACACCCTTGTGTCATACGCCACAAGAGGAAAATATAATAACCGATTCTTGAAGACTTATATTGCAGGTGCAAGCAGCTTCTTGAATGAAAGTTCGGCCGGTACGGTTGCCACGACGACTTCAGTTGTGGGGGACTCGGTGATTTACAATGCTGGAGGTAATTACAACAATGGGTATATTGCGAAATGGGTAAATGTTGACCCTGCGACAACAACAATCACGATTGCGGCAAGAAGTATTGCTTTTGGCGGGGCGTCAGCAAACTCATCGTATATGAATGCGTTAAAATTGGTGGAGCAGACAGAGTTTGTTCCGGATACAACCGCGCCTGCAATAAGCGGGATTGCCTCAACGACAGCCTCATCTACAGCGCATATTACATGGAACACAGATGAGGCTGCTTCGTCTTCGGTCCAGTACGGGCTTACAACATCATACGGAACGGTAGCGAGCTCTACCGCAACGAGTTCGCATGTGGTGGATTTGGCGGGACTTGCAACAAACACGACCTATCATTACCAAGTTATAGCGAGAGATTCATCTGGAAACACTTCTACATCATCTGATCAAATATTTACAACGGGAACAGCTTTTGTTCCAGATACGACAGCACCGATAATTAGTGGCATCGCAACCTCAACGGGCACATCAACTGCACAGGTAACCTGGTCCACAAATGAATCGGCTTCGTCTTCGATCCAGTATGGATTAACGACAGCATATGGGACAGTTGCAAGCTCTACCGCAACGAGTTCTCATGTCGTAAACATTTTTTCGTTGACCCCTAATACAACCTATCACTATCGAGTGATAGCACGTGACGCTTCAGGGAATACTTCAACCTCTTCCGATCAGACTTTTTTAACGACCGCAATTTTGGACACAACTGCACCTGTTATAAGTGCGATAGCCTCCTCTACCGCCAGCTCGTCTGCACAGATAACATGGTCCACTAATGAAGTGGCGTCATCGTCTGTTCGGTACGGCCTAACCACATCATATGGAACGGTGGCAAGCTCAACAGGCACAACATCTCATGCGGTTACCGTGCTCAGCCTTGCTTCTAATACCACCTATCACTATCAAGTGCTGGCGGTCGATACTTCTGGAAACATCGCGACGTCATCTGATCAGACATTTACAACTCAGACATTTATCGCGCCTGACACGCAGGCACCTTTAATTTCATCAATAGCTTCTTCGGTTTCGACAACGACAGCTACGGTTACTTGGACAACAAATGAGGCTGCGACAACATCAATTGCGTACGGACTAACATCGTCATATGGTTCCGTTACTGCCACAACATCTGTTGCAACAACAACACATAGTCAAACGATAACTGGTCTTACTCATTCAACTTTGTATCATTTTAAAATAAACGCATATGATGCCGCTGGGAATGCGGGATCAAGTACTGACCAGACATTTACTACTGATGTGTTTGCTCCAGCTGATGCAACACCTCCGATTATCTCATCGGTCGCAAGTTCGACTGCTTCAACGTCAGCAAGCATTGCATTTGTAACAAATGAAAATTCGTATGCGCTTGTGCGATACGGAACAACCACGGCCTATGGAGCAACAACGACTTTGTCGGCAGTCGCAACATCGAGTCATATCGTATTGATAGCTGGACTGATTCCCTCAACGCTGTATCATTTCCAAGTGTGGGCATATGATACAACGGGAAACTTGGGATCAACGACTGATCGAACATTTACAACAACAGCTGATAATGTAGCTCCTCAGCTTTCTGCAATTGCTGCGGTGGCTGGAAGTAATTCAGCTAACCTAACATGGACTACGGATGAGTTCAGTTCATCCCAAGCGCAATATGGATTAAGTCCACTGTATGGTTCAACTACAGCAAAGATAGATATTTCTCCAAGAGTTTTGAGCCACACTGTTCAGGTTACAAATCTTGCTTCGTGTGCGATGTATCATTTTAGAGTGATCTCTCAAGATGCGGCAGGAAATACTTCGACGTCTACCGATCAGGAATTTGTAACAGAAAATTGTGCTGGCGAGTCAACTGTTGGCGCTACAGAAGAAGCACAAATTTCAAATTCAACTGGAGGTACGCTTGCCTCACTTGATTCTGGAAACGGAATCGCACTTGAAGCCCCGGCAGGATACTCAACTTCATCTGCATATTTTCAAATCCTTGAACTCAACACCTCATCCGTAATTGCAGAGGTTGGGTTGCCTGCAGGCCTTAAGGTTGTGAATGGGTATATGTTCAGATTAAATGCATTAGCAAATGCAAATACATTGATAACATCATTTAGCCAGCCGATAACAATTACAATGTCATACAATGATTCAGATGTTACTGGAATAATCGAGTCATCGCTTGTTGTGTATCGTCATGATGGAACAAGTTGGTTTGCATTGAGTGCCTGTACGGTAGATACTATTGCAAATACCGTAACCTGCTCAACAACAAACTTTTCTGACTTCTCACTGTTTGGTACAGAAAGTCCTACGGCAGGGCCAAGCTATGGCGGAGGAAGCACCAGTGGTGGAGGAGGTGGCGGTGGCGGAGGTGGATGGAGCAGCACTACAATACCTCCTGTAGTAACCGTTACGGGCACTTCAACCGTAACTACGGCAACAGGTGCGACAACGACAGCTACTACGACCCTGGTTATGCCTGTGGTTCCTAAGAACTTCAAGTTTGTAAAACAGCTTAAGCTCGGAATAACAAATTCAGATGTGCTTATTTTGCAAAAGATTTTAAATGCAGATCCCGCTACTAGAATCGCACTTATTGGTGCCGGTTCAATAGGAAAGGAAACAAACTTTTTCGGAGCATTGACCAAAAAAGCCGTTACTGTCTATCAAGTTAAATATAAGATAATTAAAAACGCAGCAGATTCTGCTGCTGGGTTGGTAGGGCCGGCAACGAGAGGTCGACTCAACCTGATGTTGGAAGGAAAATAGTAAACAAAAAGCCGACTCATTAAGTCGGCTTTTTGTTATTGAATTTTTATTCTTAATTAGAATATTTTTTTAAACCAACCGAACCATTTAGTCCAAAAACTTGGTTTTCCATTTCCGTTATTGTTTCCAACATTTGCTTCAGCTGGAAGCACTGTCACTTTGCCGGCAACGATTGTTCCAGCCGTTGTTGAATCATTTTGAGACACAACAACTTTTTGTCCAACAGCAAGGTTGGCAAGAGTGGTTGTCGCGTTATTTGCCCGGAAGGAGGTATTGGCATCAACGCTGATCACTGTTGTAGTCGTACCATTTCGGTCATGCGATGAAACCGTAAAAGAGTTGGCCGTTACAGCGGTAACAGTTCCAGCATATGTATTTTTCATATCTGGTTTTGTTGTACTTGAATGGTTCCAGTCCTTATCTTTCACGTCTCCTTTGCTGTTACTTTTATCGTCACTTCCTCGATACATTCTGCCGTCACCATTATCTGGTCCTCCTCTCGTCATTCCATCTACTTTGATATCAGCCTTAACGCCTACGCTCAAATCTTGGGCATGTGATAATGCGGGAAGAAGGGCAATGGCCATTAGCGGTAATACGACTAATTTGTTTGTTGTATTTTTCATATATTTATTTAGGTATATTTATTTGATTAATGGATAATGTAATAAGTATACTCCTGTTTACATATACGCGGTACTGTCCACTTTTATTACGAACCTATTGCGCTTTCTAGGGATAGGTATATACTTAAGTTACTTAACTATCTAAGTTAAGTCATTAAAAATAACAATTAATCTAATTTAAAACAAATATATGGAAAAAACTTCAAACACTGGAATGATCGTAACTATCGTTATAGTTGCTCTGGTAATCGTTGGCGCTATAGCCTACATGAAATCACCTAAAGACGACATGATGGCTACAAACAATGATAAGATGATGATGGATAATGATAAAATGATGACTAACGACAAGATGATGGCCGAGGATGGAGTGATGGTAGGAGGTGCGATGATGGTTAAAAGTAAAGACATTGTAGACAACGCCGTAATGGCAAGTAATGTAACTACGCTTGTTGCTGCTGTAAAAGCTGCCGGACTTGTAGAGACATTGAAAGGTGCCGGACCATTTACAGTATTCGCACCAACAAATGCTGCTTTTGCAAAATTGCCAGCAGGAACAGTGGACACTCTTCTTAAGCCTGAGAATAAAGCCATGCTAACAAAAGTTCTGACATATCACGTTGTAGCCGGAAGATATACTGCAGCTGATCTTAAAGACGGTCAAATGTTGAAATCAGTACAAGGTGAGAATCTTATGATTAAAAAAGATGCGGCTGGAAAAATCTGGATCAACGGAACAGCAATGGTTGAGACTGCAGACGTTATCTCTTCAAACGGAGTAACATTTGTGATCGATACAGTGCTAATGCCAAAGATGTAATAGTTTTCAGATAGAGAATACCACTATGGTATTTTCGGTTTTGGAAATTAGTAAATTTAATCAAATATAAAAAATATGAAATTTATAACAAAAATACCAGTTCTAGCTTTATTGTTTATTTTAATCGCATTTTTATTTGTAGCCTATTTTAAAAGAAAGGATATGGTAGACATGCAAAATGTACAATCAAATAATTCTGCTATTAAAGAAAATCAATTAACTCCTGCTCAATATAAAGTTCTTAAAGAAGGGGGAACTGAAGTTCCATACACGAGTCCACTGCTAAACGAGAAAAGAAAGGGGACGTATGTAACAGCCGATTGTGGCATACCAGTATTTCGAAGTGAACATAAATTTGATTCTGGCACAGGGTGGCCAAGTTTCTATCAACCGATAAGTAGAGATGCAGTTATTGAAAAGGAGGATACTTCAGGTGGTGATAGTAGAACGGAGGTTGTCTCTTCAGAATGTAATAGTCACTTAGGCCATGTGTTCAATGACGCACCACAAACCCCAACGGGTCTTCGGTATTGCATCAATGGGCTTGCACTTGTGTTTATACCTGATAAAATCCAGTAATCGATATGGTAAATCTATTTAAGAAAATCCAAAATACGGTTAAGAACCGAAAAACATATAGAGCTGGGCTTTTGCAGGCCAAGGTGTATCGTGTGTTTAAGGGGTATACTCAGGAGAAGTTAATGAGCTCATATAATCTGTCTACTATAGACTGGGCCTTGTTGGGATTGCTTGAAGATAATGAGAATGGGATGAGGCCGAGTGTGCTTGCGGAAGAGTTAGGAGTTGAGGCACCATTTGTAACTGTATTAGTCGCACGTTTGAAAGAGTTGGGGATTGTAGATGTTAAATCAGATACGAGCGACAATAGGGTGAAGATATTCTATCTAACTGCCAAAGGAAAGAAAATGGTCCCTCAGATTGAGGCGTACTTAAGAGGGGAAATGAAAACTTTGATAAAGGGTATTTCATATGATGAATTGATTACGTATTTGTCGGTGCTTGAGAAAATTTCTGAAAATGCAAAAGATATGAAGATTAAGAAGTTTGCTGGATTTAAGGAGTAGGTGTTTATATTGATCGGGCGAGCATTCCAATCAGCAAGATTCCAATAAAATTAAAGGTGAATGCAATTGCTATAAACCAAGATTTTTTCATTTTGGAAATTCCCAAAAGACTGATTCCAAGTTCGTCAGGCAAAGGTGATGCGATTATAAGACCACCGATAAAGAAGGGCAGCCATCTAAAAAATTTTAATTTAATAACGTTGAAATTCTATCTTCTGGATCATGTTGATGAACAATCTTGACTAATCGTTCCGAAAGGCGATCTTTCACGAATTGGAAAATAATCAAGTCACCGATAACTGCACCAAGCGCTCCAAATGTTGCAACCCAGAGCAAGGGCGTAACCTGGGCTATTTCGGCAAGGGTAGCGATGGCCGGCACTGTTGTAAATACTGATGTAAAAAATAAGCCAGCTAAAAAACTACCAAGTATTTCGAGTTCTTTGGTTGAGGTAAGTATATTGATAAGGATGTCAGTCTTCGCTAAGATGATGCCGATGATGATGCTAACGATGATGATTGAGATATCGTGGAATAATGATCGTTGTTCTGATTGTGTGCTCATTGGTACTATTTTAGCATATGATACCGGATTTCTATCTAAATTCAGGACTAACATACTCATACGATAACGTATTATATTCATCGGTTTGATATGAACACACTCCTTGATCGTGCCATAAAACAAATTCTTTTACACCACTATCAAGTGCAAAACGACTGCACACCGTACAGAGTGGCTCTCCTGATTTTGTTATGTTTCCGTCAGCATCAATTCTTGTGAAATATAATATTGATCCGTGTATTTTGTCCGGATTGTTTTTAACCGTATCAAATATTGCTCTCCATTCCGCATGCATACAGCAGGTGTGATCATATCGAGGTTTGCCTGTATGATTGTATGGAGTTAGGCAGAAACTATTTTTCATATCATCAAGTGGTGGGGCATTGTACCCTTTGCCGATTATTTCTCCGTCTTTAACTATAATGCTTCCACATTTTGCTTTTAAACAAAGTGCATTTTCTGCTACCTTGGCAGCCTCTTCAAACCAGAAAATTGCTCCTGCTTCTTCTGTGTGGTTGAGATATTTCATGATTAGATTTTAACACAAAAGAGAAGCAGAATAGTGTTCTGATTAAGCTTTGGATATTAAAAATGAAAATATTTCATCAGAAAAATTTTCTGATTTTTCAATTGAATGGTCACTGTTAAGAATGCAGTATTCAAATTCGTATTCAGTTAATTGTTTAGGATCAATGAAGAATAGGCAAGTGGCTAGCATGTCAGCAGTGAAGGTGTCTTTTGCTGCTACCCATGTTGCAATAATTGCTGTAGGAGAGCTTTTTGTGTGAGGATTAATGATATGTGTAAAATTTCCCCATGCACGACGAGATCCGGATGAACCACAAATGCTTCCGCTTTCAAGCGTGTAGACTCCGAGCATTTCCTGCATATTCCATGGATTTTCAAGTCCGACCCGAATAGGCGTTTTTCCCTTATACAACATGTCTCCGCCTGCATCAACGCAATAATTTTGCATGCCATTATCTTCAATAAGTTTTCCTACGATATCAACAATATATCCTTTTCCAGCTGCGCCAAAATCAAGCATCACCGGTTGTTTAACGGTGAGGGTGGGATGGCTGAAGGAAATAACATCATCCCATGTTGGTGGTGTTCTCAATTCATCCTTTCTTGTTAACGAATACTCTGCATCGTATCCCGCATCAGAAATCAGATTTCCCATAAACGGCGTTACGAGTCCACCGGTTTTTAAATAAATATCGTGATACAACGCAAATAATTTTTCTGCGTCAGAAGGCATAGTAAAATCCCCAGTTTCTCTGGAGATCTTTCCTACTAGGGAATCCTTTCGAAATCGAGAATAGTTTTGCTCGAATGATTCAATACGTTCTTTTATTTTTTCCAATAGACTTTCTGAATCATCACGAGAAAGATCTTGATCAATATCAATTCTCCAAGAAGTACCAATAGCATCAAAAGCAAAATGAATCATTGATTACAATTCAGCTTTTGTTTTTATTTGCGCAAGAGCATCATTAAATCCGATAGACGTAAGTGATGATCCCGATACTTTAGTTACAGAAACAGTTGAGATATTTTTTCCAATAACATATTCTTTGTATCCCGCAACAAACATATCTTGATATCGCTTTGAAGTTTTGTCTCCAGTTACTTCCGTAACTTTCGTATCAGTCACTACATCATCTTTAAGAGTGATTGATAGAGTGATCGTATCTGGTCCTCCTGGTGATTTGTATGAGCCAGTCGCTGAGTAAGTTCCGTCTTTGTATTCAACACCTGCAACTGCGTTCGTGTTTGTACTTGCTGGAACTGTTGCAGTTTCAGTTGGTACAGTAGCCTCAGTTGGCTCAGGTGCGGCTACTTCACTATCTTTATTTTTTGCTATTGATAATCCTGCAATTGCGACAACTGCCGCCGCTCCGATTGCTAATCCGATTTTTTTATTTGATTCCATATATGTATATTTTTATTATAATTTATTAATTTCGTTTTTGTACTCGATTGAAAATGTATCAGGTCCGTGTAGGAAAGTAGACAGTAATGCTAAGGCAAGACCTGCATCACGTATTGCTGTTTCGCCGTATCCAACCATGTAGGCGATGTGGAGAAGGTGAAGGCCTAAAAGTAGGGCAGCAATACGAGTTTTAAACCCTAGAAGTAATAGTATTCCGAAAATTAATTCAAAAGTACCATTTAGATATACGAGAGTCGTGGTCGATAACTTACTTAATGCGACTACGCTTTCAGGTACATATGCGCCCCAGTAGGTTGGATCGAGGAACTGTTGAATACTGAACCAGAGCATGACTGCCGCCATAGATATGCGGACAAGGGCAGGGGCGTATGGTTTTAATGAGTTGAGTTTGTTTTGCATGGTGGTAATTGTAACATAAAACAAAAACGCACCTAAAGGCACGTTTTCGTGGTTGGCGCGACATATTTTGATTTATCAAAATAGAAGTGCCTTCAGGCGGAGGAGGAGATTCGGTCCCTACGGGACCAGTATGCCTTTTCTCGTTTTCGCGCCGCATCGCTCAAACATAGAAAAGCCTTTCGAATCTCACCCGAAAGCCGAACTGTCGGCTTTCTCTCCTCCTAATGAAAAACAACCACCTTGCGATGGTTGTTTTTCCTAGCGGAGGAGGTGAGATTCGAACTCACGGGACCCGTTAGAGCCCTCTTGTTTTCAAGACAAGCGCATTCGACCTCTCTGCCACTCCTCCATAAAGTGTGTACGTCGATATACCTTTATGATATTATCAGATTATCTATGAAATATCTAGGGGTAGACTATGGTCAAAAAAAGATAGGCATTGCCATCAGCAATGATGAGGCCACCATGGCCTTTCCTCGGGATATTATCCTAAATGACGGAAAACATATCGAATACATAGAAAACCTATGTAAATCAGAGAATATTCAAGATATTGTCATTGGAAAATCGGTTGATTATGATAAAAAAGACAACTCAGTTGAGAAGCATGTAACGGTTTTTATCGAGAAACTGCCTAACTTCATTATCCACAGAATAGACGAACGGATGACAACATCACTCATAAATGCAGAAAATCGCTTCCATTTCCAAAAAAGTCAGACTCCAAAGAATTTTTCAAAAAATGCAAAATCAGTTCGAAACAATACAAAAAATGATGATGCTAAAGTTGCAGCCTTGATTCTACAGAACTTTCTCGATTCAAAAGGCAAACTGTAGTACAATGTATAAATGATTACATTTGATGAATTCAAAAAAGTTGAAATGAAAGTAGGGCAAATTCTGAAAGCTGAACCGGTTGAAGGATCTGACAAACTATTACAGTTAGAAGTGGATTTCGGCGAAGATAAGACGAGAACGGTCGTGTCTGGAATCGCAGGACATGTCGATATGGAAAGTTTTGTCGGCAGCAAGAAAGTTTTTATTACAAACCTAGAACCAAGAGCAATCCTCGGCATTGAAAGTCAGGCCATGATCTTGGCAGGAAAGGACGGATTGGGGCTTGCTTTGATTGAACCGACACGAGACTTACCGATTGGCACATTATTATCATAAATAAAACATGAGCAAATTTTTTGACACCATAAAAAAACAACTCCCTGTACCACACATGATTCGATTCGATCATGCGGGTATTGATATTGGTATCAATCATATTAGACATATAAACTTTAAGGGCAAAGGTGAAAAACTTACGCTTGATAAATTTGGCACTGAAAGGCTAACGCAGTCAGTTGATAAAAAGACGCCGTTGTCAGAACATGCGGAAGTTATAGAAACCCTTCGCAAAATTCAGAAGCAATTCAAATATAAATATGTCGAGGTTTCTTTGCCTGAAGAATTGGCATATGTGTATACGCAAGAAGTTGATGCGGGTGATTACTCTATGATTCGCGCCCAGGTTGAATTTAAGATTGAAGAAAATGTTCCGTTGATGGCAGATGAAGCGGTGTTTGATTTTGTGACAGTTTTGGAATTAAAAAATAACAAAAGGCTTTTGTCGGTATCAGTTGTTCCGGCGAAGGTGGTTGAAGATTATGCGGACACGTTTCGAAAGGCAGGACTTGAAGTTGTTTCTTTCTTGATTCAAAATCAAGCATTGAGTAAATCGCTCATACACAAAGACGACTTTAGCTCACATTGTCTTGTGGCGATTGAAAAAAAATATATCGTAGTATCAATCGTTTCTTCAGGAAATGTGCTGTATACTTCGACTATAAATAAGTCACTGTTTGACGATGAATTAAATCTGGAGCGTCCCGAAATCTTGGAGGAAGTTATAAAAGACATTTACAGAATAATAGTATTCTGGCTTTCTTATATTGAGAATAATGATTCATATGGTCTGGATAAAATTAAATCAATCATTGTAAGTTCAACGCATTCTAATATAATAGAATCAGAGTTTATCAATATGATGACGAATAAGCTCGCCATCCAAATCGATAAGCCAAATGTATGGACGAATGCCTTTGATTTGAATGTTCAGATTCCGCCTATTTCAAAAATTGATTCATATCAATATGCAACGGCAATCGGATTGGCATTGCCACGATTAACAAAATAATATCATGCTGTTTCTAGTCACAAAAAAACAAAAGGAGAGAATACTCGATGAATATCATGCGCGATTGATACAGGTCTTTACGCTGTCGATCGTCTTTCTGTTTGTCGTGTTTCTCGGCTCGCTGTTTCCCGCATACGTGACCATGAAAGTTGATCGACAAATTGTTACGGATAAGCTTTTGCCGCTTCAAGCCGCGATCGAACAATCAAAGTCTACTGTTTCTGCCAGTAGCTCGCCTGATATAAATAACGACATTTCTATTCTGAGTCTGGACACCAATAAGCGAACAGTTGAAATTTATTACGATATTAAGAAAATTTATACAGAAATTCCAAACGTCGAATTGATAAGCATTCAGGTTGATACGCTAAGCAAGAAGATACAGGTTGTAGCTAGAATTGACGATAAAAACACTGCGAACACATTGGTTGAAAAATTGAAGACAACTCGGTATGCTGGTGCAAACCTACCGTACTCTGTATTCAGTCAAGGAAAAAACTTTATGTTTGGACAAACATTAACGTATGAATAAAAATAATTCAAAAATAAATAAAAAAATAAAAAGTATCACACTGCTCATACTTGTTATTTTGGCATGTGGGTATCCGGTATATGTTGTAAATTCTAAGATAAGAAATTACAGAGCTGAGGTATTGGGGGATTACACAAAGCTGGCTGAGCTGGAAAGCGAGAAAGGCATACTGGATATCTACAATAAGATTTTGCTGAAAGGGTCAAAGGAATCTATAGAGATACAGAAACGAATTTTATCAAGCGATAGAAAAGAAGTGCTCGAGCTGATAAATACATTTGAAGCATATGCCAAAAAAACTTCATTGGCGGAAGGTGGAGCCTCACCAATCGTTTCCGTATCTACTCGGGAAAATGCATCACTGTCTAAGCTCAATGCGGTTGACCTTGTCGTGTCCATGAGAGTTGCGGGCAATGAAAAAGATGTTGATACATTTATTCAGATGATGGATAGCTTGCCGCTCATGTCATATCTTGAAAAAGTAGATGTGCAATACGATCCTATAACACGCAAAAATACAGCCCTTATCACATTAGTTATATATCAAATGAAATGAAATTACACACATTTAAACAGCCAAAAAAAGAATTTGACCCAATTGGTCATTGGTACCGAATGGTCGTTGCCATCGCTGCAATTTTTATCCTTATAGTAGGGTATGGGATGTATAGTTTTTACTTTATTAAGAAGGAAATATCGTTGATTGATAAGGAGGCGCGAAATAATGCCCAAAACTCAACGACTACAAAGGTTCTTGAGAAGTCTCGAAACAATACAAAATTGCTGAAAGATATAGGTAATTTAAATGCCAAATTGGAGGAGTTTGATCAAAAAGAGACAGAATATGAAAGACTTATGAAAACAACCGTTATTGCGCCGACTGCTACATCGAGTACGAGTGTTGCAACTTCGACTGACTAATGATATATATTATATATCGCTCTTGTAGTTCAATGGATAGAACTGCGGACTTCTAAGCCGTTAATGTTGGTTCGATTCCAACCGAGAGCACCATACGAAAACACCCTTTATGGGTGTTTTCTGTTGTGTGAGCCAGGGAGTGGTGCGCTTCTGTTTTGCGAGATAAAGAAAAATGGAGCAATTTTCACATTAAATAAAAGGTATTGATAATTCGATTTCTATTGAAAATACTCACTATATTTAAATATTTTATTGACTTACATAAAACCCATATCACAGTTCTAAAGAAATTTGATTTTGCATTATTGAGGAATATAATTATATGCAATGAGAACAAAAAGTAACAAAGAAAAAGGAATAAACGAAGATATGACAATAGGAGAGTTGGCCGTTATGGTCAATAATGGTTTTACATTTGTTCAACAGCAGATAAACGATTTGAGAATTGATATGAATAACAAATTTGATGCAGTCGATATACGCTTTGAAAAACTAGAGACACGCTTTGATGAGGCCGATAAACGTTTTGATGTGGCGGACCGACGTTTCGACGAATTCGAAGCTCGAGTGAATAATCGATTTGATAAAATTGATAAAAAATTCGACATCATCGATAAAAATATGGTTAATCCATATGAGTTTCAATCACTAGGACTTCGCGTTGACAAAATTGATGAGAAATTAAAATAGTTTTTTCAGTAATAAAAGTGTTACAATATTCGTATATATGTATATGAAAAAAACGTTACTGTCTTTTATATTGTTCGCTTCAGTAAGTGGAACGTTTGTATTTGCTGATACTATTAATGACAAAATATATAAAGATATAAAATTAAAAGTTCCCGCGTACAGGCAACAGTATGCCAATAGCTGTGAAGCTGGTGCGTTGCGTATGGCTCTCGCGTACAAAGGGATTATGAAAAGTGACGTTCAAATTCTAACTCAATTTAATTACAATCCAACGTACATGGATCGGATAAATAACGTATGGGATGATCCGCAAAAACAATATGTGGGATATGTGGATGTTACTGGAAATATAACAGGTGGATATGGCGTGTACGGTTTGCCTGTTGTTCGAGCGGTTGAAGCTTTTCGATTGAAAGCCGAATATGCTACGAGTACGGCTATTACCCCGAGTTTTCTCGCTCAAGCTATTGATGATAAGAATCCAGTTGTTATTTGGGGATATACGTCATACACGCAGCCACCATACAAGTGGAAGAATAGAGAAGGTGGAACCGTGATAGCATTCAAGGGCGAACATGCGCGAACTCTTGTTGGATTTAAAGGGACAATAGAGGCGCCATTAGGATTCTATGTTCATGATCCAATTAATGGAAAAGCTTATGAATATTGGACAACTGAAAAGCTGATGGCTCATATGAATAAAGTTCCAGGCGTTACGGATCAAGCCGTGGTTGTAAAATAGGATTTTTGGGTACATAATCAGGATATGTTTAAATGGATTGCTATACCGGTATTAGCATTAATACCAATAACCTTATCAGTTCAATATGCAACGTATACTGAACCGAAAGTTTCAGCTCCAGAGCCTGTGTCGGTATTATTCTTAGGGGACATGATGTTTGATCGTGGCGTGCGTGTAAAAGCGAATGCAATTGGATATGAAAACATATTCGGCTCAAGTTCTGAGATTATTCAATCGTATGATTTGGCAGTCGCCAACCTTGAAGGTCCTGTTACTTCATTTCTTTCAAAAAATATTGATTACAATACCGGCAAATCAATATCGGGTTTTCAGTTTACGTTCGATCCAAAGGTGGCAACAACGTTAGAAAAAGTTGGAATTGATATTGTTTCGTTGGCGAACAATCACAGTCAGAATTTTGGTAATGAAGGTTTAAAACAAACTCGAGAATTTTTGCAGAAAAACAATGTTGATTATTTTGGCGTAGCCGACAATGATCCGAATGTTATCGCAACAACCACATGTGTAAAAGATATTTGCTTTGGAATGATAGGTTGGAATGAGTTGGGCTATGCAAACGATCAGTACATTCTTCCAAAAATAAAAGAGATGAATTCTCAAGTAGATTATGTGGTTGTATATCCTCATTGGGGAATTGAGTATGAGACTAAGCCTAATAAGAAACAGACTGATTTGGCCCATGCGTGGATTGATGCCGGGGCAGATGTGATTATCGGCGCACATCCTCACGTTATACAAACAATAGAGGTGTATAATGGAAAGTATATATTCTACTCATTGGGAAATTTTATCTTTGATCAGTATTTTTCTTTTAACACAACTCATGGACTTGGAGTATCAGCGAATTTTTATAAAGATAAGGTCGAGTATAAGATACTGCCATTTTCAAGCGTCGGGTCAAGGGTGAGCGTGCCAAATGAAAAAGACTCATTACGAATAATGAATCTTTTGAGAACTGTTTCTGAGCCGAGCTTAATTGATGGTTTGCATTAGAATTTCTTAAAACATGTCTATATTGCGCGTTATGCGAAATTGCCTAATTTCCTGTCATTGCGTCATACAAAGGGCCTTCGCAAACAACACTTTTATTTGCAATACCTTCAAAAACCTTTTTGACCGCATTTTCAAGTGAGGTCTTATTATCAAAATCACATGTCATTGGTTTGTTTTGCCAATTAGACATATTAATTTTTGTATATGTAAAAGTCATGTCACATCCCGCTACTCCTTTGCCTACGATCTCATACCGAACACCTGAACCTCCTGCCTCCATTTCGAAAATTGATGGGGTACAAGTTTTAAAATTAGAGATGAAGCATCCTTGGTCTTCACAGACAGGTGCATTGGAAGCAGGAGAGCTTGAGCTAGATTTGTAATACATATAGCCACCGACCGATATCACTAATAGTATCAGTACGGTGATGATTCCGGTCGCTCCTTTTTGTGAATTTTTCATATGCATATAGTATACTATGTTCATGAATGGCATATCAACAAAAAAGAAAGGGTTCGCTACGGGCATAACGATTCTCGCGTTTGCGTGTGTAGTGGTGCTCGGTTTTATCTTTTTAAGACCTAACAGTAACGGCCCGTCTCCAGAAAATATTCTGCCGCAATTAAAAGCCTTTATTCTTGAGGATGGAAAAAACAAATGCTCAGGTACATTTGAGATCTCAATGTTGGAGGATGTTGAAGTTGGTGAATATCGCAAAGAACTTAAGGCTTGGCCAATATATGCAAATCATGAAACTGTTTGCAAGAAGGTGAGCTCTTCGGGAACATCCTCGACTCTTAGATCCAACAACATGGACAGTGTCTCAAAGAAGGTATCTGTCGCTTTTGTTCGAAAATCTGGGGACGGCTATGTGATTTTTATACCAGAAATTATTACCGATGCTATGGGTGATTTCAACAAAAAACTTCAAAATGCTTCAGATAAAGGGCTTGAAGAATTTAAGGCAAATTTAAAAACTCAATAAATGATATATGGGAAAAAGAAACAGGCACGAAGATTAATCTTCGTGCCTGTTTCTTTTCTGCATGATACATATTTCGCCTTGGCAAAATAGAGGTACATTTGTTGTGCGCGATGAGGGACTTGAACCCCCGACCTTCTCAGTGTAAATGAGTTGCTCTACCAACTGAGCTAATCGCGCTCTTTACGTAAAAATAATATAACATATTCTGATTTGATATACAAATCCAAGTATAGTAATCTTAATACTATGCGCCGGTGGCGAAACGGTAGACGCACTACCTTGAGGTGGTAGCGCCCGCAAGGGTGTGGGAGTTCAAATCTCCCCCAGCGCACATGAAAAACATAGATCTGATCATAGACAAGAAATATACCCTAGGTAAAAAGGTTTTTTGGTTCCTTCTGGTTAAACACAACATAAAGCCATTCTTATGTCTGGTTATCTGTGGAATTGTTCTATATATGATAAACACTCCTCAATTTGAAGACTGGCTGCTTTCAATGAATACTATAATCACTCCAGGTCTCTTAACTCTCTGGATATCGTCAGTAGTCGGTGGGGTAGTGATCCTAATACTCGTATCAACGCTTGAACGGTATATCCAGCACAAATTCCTTCTTGGTGAGCATTCATTCCATGTGCGTCGGGGAATCTTCATGGTAAAGGAAAAGGTAATACCGTATCGTCACATACAAAATGTAGATATCGACCGACCATATCATTACCGATTGCTTGGATTGTCTAAAATAAATATCACCACAGCAAGAATGGATACGTTCGAAGATGAGAAGACCAACCTTATTCCAGTCATCGATAAGCATCTTGCAAAAAAATTATCAGACTTTTTAATTAAACAGGGCGTACGCAGCCATAATGGAAACGGCGTTACCGAAAACGTAATCCAAGAATAATATGTCAATATTTTTAATTCAACTATCAATATATATAACGAATACATTCTCACCCGAGGCGATGATACTTTTCTGTATTTTTCTTCTGTCACTTTCGGTTCTGTATCTTAATATAAAAGGCATTCCATATAAGGAGGTGCTGAGTGTAAACTGTCCGAATAATATTAAAGGCGTAATCGTGATTTCGCTTTCAGTTGCAATAGCGACCGTTGCTTCTCAGGTTATCAAATATATTGTTAAAGTTCCTCGTCCAGAAACCATGTTGGTTTTGGAAAATGGATACAGTTTTCCGTCTGCACACACAACCTTGGTGTTTGCATTTTGTTCCGCGGTTATATTCATGTTGTTTAAATACTTCAAGGATCATAATCGAACGTATTTATCATACCTTCATGCAATCCTTTTCATATCGATTGCTGTTCTTGTTGGTTTTACTCGCTTAACGCTACAGGTTCACCGGCCGATAGATGTGATAGCTGGCTTTGTACTTGGCCTAGCATCAACATATGCATCAATTAAAATATATTACACCATAACCCGTTATGTCGATTTCAAAACTTTTAAATAGCTTTAAGTATGCATACTATGGATTGCGACAAGTGTTCCTTGAGGAGCAAAATTTTCAATTGCATACCATAGTTGGAGTTGTCGTTATTTTGCTTTCGATATTTAAATTTAATTTTACGGCTATTGAATTATCTCTGACATTGATTTGCGTCGCTTTGGTTTTGGTTACTGAGATAATAAACACTGCCATAGAAAATACCTGGGATCATTTGGAACCAAATCATCATCCGGTTGTAAAATCGGTAAAAGATATGATGGCCGGAGCAGTGGTGGTGGTTTCATTTTTCTCTGCTATAGTATGGATATTACTTATCGTTAATAAATTTTAAGCCAACTTCATGGAAACTCTTCTCTTAAAATCTAAACCAATCTTAGATTTTTTTAATCTTCATCAACAAATGACGGCTGAGCCAATCAAAGCCCGCTTGGATATTTTTCTGATAGGTGGAGATTTGTCTTCGCAGATTTATGTAAGCAAGAAAAAGGAGTTGGCTGATAAGCTCGGTATTACAACTTTTATTCATGAATATGAAAGTGATGCCGGACAAGAGTTTTTGCAAAATGAAATAAAAAAGATATCAGACAATCCTGAAGTATGCGGCATTATAATTCAACTGCCAATTTCTAAAGAGCTCAATGTTCGCGAGTTGTATAATCAAATCGATCCAAAGAAAGATATTGAGTCATTGTCAGATGCCAACGTTTCAAAAAGAGAATATGGCGAGAAAACCTATTTGCCAGCAACTGCTCGCGCAGTGCAAACATTATTTGATTTCTATCAGATTGAGATCGAGGGACTGCATGTGGTTATGGTTGGAAATTCAGATATTGTTGGAAAGCCCATAGCCAATATGTGTTTAGAGAAAAATGCAACGGTAACGATTTGCCATGAATTTACAAAAGATATTCAAAGCATAACCAAGAGCGCTGATATTATAATAGTTGCCATTGGCAAGCCAAAATTTATCGATGCATCATATTTTAGAGATGACCGCACTCAGGTTGTTATCGATATTGGCATAACAGATATGGGTTTGGATGAGAAAACAGGGAAGAGAAAGGTTTCGGGAGATGTTGATTTTGAAAATGTAAAAGACAAGGTTCTTGCAATAACTCCGGTCCCTGGAGGAATTGGTCCGTTAACCGTATTGAGTTTGATTGAGAATTTGATGGAATCGGTGGTATAATTAAGTTATGACTAACACACAACAAAATTTAACAGAATTAGTACAATCAAGTGATTTGAGAAAAAATCTTTTCACATTGATACTAATTTTTATAGCGCTATTTTTGATCGCAAAAACAGTGCTTACCTATAAGCAAGCATCTAACTATCAAAATGTTGATAATCTAAACTACATTACTGTTTCTGGAAAAGCTGAAGAATATGTAACTCCGGACACACTTACTTTTACCGTAAGTATCAATGAAGAAGGGAAGGATATTTCTGAAGTAACAGCGAAGGCTAAAGCTAAAGCTGATAAAGCTATTGAAATACTTACCGCAAACGGTATATCTAAAGAAAATATCAAGCTTGAATCATATTATGTGTCTGATAAATACGATACAAAGCCATGTGTGTATCAAACAGCCCCTACAGATACGAGGATAGCTCCATACGTTCCTTGTCAGTCGTCTACAACTGTAATTGGTCAAAATCTATACCAAACAATGACCGTTAAGATCAGAGATATTGAGAAAAATGCTACAAATGACCAAAGAACAAAATTGGTAGGCGAATTGTCAGCGCAAAATATCAAAGCTGATGGATTCAATTTCACAGTGTATGACATGGATGCTGCCCAAAAAGCTATCCGTGAAAAAGCTATTGAAAACGCTAAAGCAGATGCAAAAAGATTGGCAAAAGAGCTTAATGTAAGCTTAAAGCAACTGTCTTCATTTAATGAAGATGGAAACAATAATGGTGGATTCTATTCTTCAAACGATATGATGAGTGCCAAAGCAGTAGCTGCTCCAATGGCAGTGGCCGCACCAGAACTAACTCCTGGACAGCAAAAGATCGTATCAAATGTCTCATTGACATATTCAATCAGATAAGCTATTATAATTACATCTTTAAAGCGCTCCCAAAGAGCGTTTTAAATTTGAAAAACAATTAATACATACTATAATAAAAACATGTCTATCATAACTTATATAAAAGAAGTTGCCTCAGAAACAAGAAATATAAAATGGCCAACACGAAAGCAAGTTACAAGCTATACGCTTATTGTTATCGTGCTATCCCTTCTGTTGGCAGCATACGTTGGAGCATTGGATGCATTATTTGCAAGACTATTATCAATGTTACTTAACTAATTACAATAAACTATTATGGCAAAACAAGTTGAAAAAGATCGAAACTGGTATGCGGTACAAACATATTCAGGATACGAGAATGCCGTTGTTCGTAACCTAAAGCAACGTATTGAGTCTCTGGGACTAGAAGACAAGATCTTTAACGTTCTGATTCCGACAAAAAAGGTTATCAAAATCAAGTCTGGAAAAAGAATCGAGGAAGATGAGAAAATTTACCCAGGATACGTGCTTGTGGAAATGATCGTTAACGACGAAACTTGGTTTAACGTTCGTAACACGCCTCGCGTAACAGGATTCGTTGGATCAGGAAATATTCCAGTTCCCGTAACTGATACTGAGTTGGCTGACATTTTCGCAAACATGAAAGGGGATAACCTTATTCATAACCTTGATGTGCTTATCGACGAATATGTTTCCATCGTAGACGGACCATTTAAAGACTCAGAGGGTAAGGTATCAAAGATAGATGCAGAAAAGGGCAAGCTTATCGTGCTGGTTTCAATGTTCGACCGAGAAATCCCAGTAGAGCTAGACTTCTTGCAAGTAAAGAAAAAATAGGGTATTATCAATTTCACAAACAAAACTAAAATTATGGCAAAAAAAGTAACAAAAATCATTAAATTACAGATCGCGGCTGCAAAAGCAACACCCGCACCACCTATCGGTACCGCTCTTGGGCCTGCAGGTGTTAACATTGCTGATTTCGTAAAGAGATTCAACGATGCGACACAAGCACTAGCTGGTAACACCGTTCCTGTTGTTATCTCAGTATATGACGATAGATCATTTGACTTCATCATGAAAACAGCTCCTGCAGCTGAGATGGTAAAGAAAGCTATCGGTATCGAGACAGGTTCAGGTACACCAAACTCTAAAAAAGCTGGTAAAATCACACGAGCACAAGTTGCCGAGATTGCAGAAAGAAAGATGGTGGACATGAACGCATTCGATCTTGCTGGAGCAATCAAGATGATCGAAGGAACATGTAGATCTCTAGGAGTTGAGGTTATCGACTAAGGATAATACAAAAGGCATCGCTTACGGCGATGTTTTTTGTTGTGTATATAAAAAATTTCCCGTATGAACCTTGGTAGGCCCATACGGGAGATGACGATTTATCGTGCGACACAGCGATTCCTTCTCCAGGTGAAGAGGAAGCTTGTGAACAACAGGATTGGCGCTCCGGGTTCGGGAATGTTTGTTAAAGGCATGGTGGAATTATGCCGGAGTGATCCGTGCGTGATTGCCGCCGGATTATTTTGCGGCACATGATAGAAATCAATAGCCGCCTTATTAACTTTTCCATTTTCATCCCAACCGATTTCCAGTACATCAAAGTAACCGCCGACCAGGTTTGAGCCGTAGCCATTGCCAGAAACATCCATTGATGGATTGGACCCGGTTCCGACATTGTACCTCACTGTGTTGGCATAGTGCCCGGGAGTCAGAACCTGACCCTCCGGTGCTGCAAATGCAAACATCCAGAACGTAGGACTCTCAGGTGACACAAGCACTACAAGTGAAATCGCATTTTGGCTCGATTTCAGGCCCTCGAAGTAGCCATTGTCGGCAATAAGATCCTTTCCATCAGCGAACACCATTGATAAGCTGCTCGGTGTCACAAATGCCGGGCTAAAAAGCCTGGCAACGAGTGCGGCCTTTGAGCTGGTGATGGTAAAAAGTAGTGCGGAGAAAACCAGAGTGATGATGTTGTTCATATTTTGTAAGTTTCGGTAACGAATACATTATACCATATATTACATATAAAAGTCAAGCATTCATTCAAAAACCCTAAGTGCTATAATTACCAAAATGGCTAAAAAACTCACTGCAAAACCAACTGAAAAAAAACCAGAACAATCAGTCCGACCATCATGGGATCAATACTTTATGGAACTTGTTGAAACCACAGGACATCGTGCTACGTGTAATCGGGGGCGATCTGGGTGTGTGATAGTAAAGGATAAAAGAATATTAACCACAGGCTATGTGGGCTCACCTATGGGTGCTAAGCATTGTGATGAGGTTGGGCACGAGATGCATAAAGTGACGCATGACGATGGAAGTGAAACGATGCATTGCATTCGAACAATTCATGCTGAGCAAAATGCCTTGATCCAAGCTTCACGAGTTGGTGTTTCTCTTGAAGGAGCAACGTTGTATTGTACGATGACGCCATGTTATACCTGTGCCAAGCTTATTATCAATGCCGGAATAATTCGAGTGGTAGCGAAACAAGATTATCAGTCAGCAGTGCAGACAAAAAGAATTTTCAAGGAGACAAAAGTGAAGCTTGAAATTCTTGATAAGAATATTACAAAATATTAATTTTTACCTATATGCAATTAAAATTTAAGAAAATTCATCCCAATGCAAAAATACCAAGTTATGCCTATGCAGGGGATGCCGGTTTAGACTTGTATGTTCCCGAAGGTTTTGTTTTTAAAAAAGGCGAGCGAAAATCTGTGCCACTTGGAATTGCCATTGAGATTCCAGAAGGTTATGTAGGAATATTGTTTGATAAGAGTGGTTTATCGCATAAGCACGGGCTTAAAAGTTATGGTGGGATAATCGATGCGGGGTATAGAGGTGAGATTCATGTGGGAATGATGAATTTGTCTGATGAGGATTATGAGTTTGGTGCAGGGGATAAGATTATACAGATATTGATTATGCCGGTGTTGAAGGCTGAGGTGGTTGAGTGCGATGAGTTGACTGAGTCTGATAGGGGTGAAGGGGCGTTTGGCAGCAGCGGAAATAAATAAACTAAATATAAAATATACATGACACAAACAAAACCAATACATATCGCAATCGAAGGAACAGACTGTTCAGGAAAGGCAACGCAAACGCAAAAATTGAAAGAGCGATTTATTGCCGGAGGTACAAATACAGAAATATTTTCTTTTCCTCGATATGGTGAGCCGGCCTGTGTATTGGTTGAGAAATATTTGCATGGTGAGTACGGTAGTGCGGTTGAGGTAGGTCCATTTGCCGGTTCAATGTTTTATGCTGCTGATAGATATGACGCATCATTTGATATTAGAAAATGCTTAACTGCCGGAACCAATGTTATCTGTGATCGATTCACGTCATCGAACATGGGTCATCAAGCAGGGAAGATTGATGACCAAACAGAAAGAGATGCATATCTTGAATGGCTAGATAATTTGGAGTTTAAACTTTTGAATATTCCAAGACCGGATAAAATAGTTTTTTTGTATGTACATCCTGAGATTAGTCAAAAGCTTATGGCTGAAAGAGCGGATAAAGATTATTTGAAAGGAAAGAAAAAAGATATTCATGAGGCTGATATGGATCACTTGATGAAAGCCTCAAATGCATTTTTATATGTTGCGAAGAAATATGATTGGATCGTGATTGATTGTGCTCCTGAGGGCGAGCTTTTGAGTATTGATACGATTCATGAGATGGTGTGGGAGAAGGTGAATGCGTAGGTTGATTTGTTGGGGTGAGTGGTGTATTTTGTTTGAGTGAGCACTACAAAAAATACGTTAGTTGATATTTCCTGCCCAGATGTGGGCATGCGCCAAGATATTTCCAAGTTCCTTTCCGAGCTTGATATATTGAATGCTAATCCTGTTCGTTTTGAATTTTATAAAGATATTCGCTCGAATACCTTTTTGCGATACGGTCAGTGCCATCATGCTATGCTGATGGCTGTTGAAAACGTCAGTAAGTCAACAAACCCGCTCCATATCAGTGATGGTCTCCTTTCGGAATTTTATATTATTGCTGACGAGCTGGATAATGAATGGGATCGTGACGGCTCCATGTGTAAAGATGCATATGGTGCCCTGAAAAAGCAGGCACTTCTGTCGATTAACATTGTGCATATCCATATAAGAACCAGGGTAAGTCTTGGTAATGATAGGCGCAGAGGATCGTTGTCACTTCTTCTTAACGAGTCACAAATGTCTAAGCCTGAGGAAAGGATGTTTGTCTACGAAACGATTGATATTGATGCAATCTCTAAGCAAATCATCGAATGCATGTCGGCATCATAGTTACCTGTATAATTCACCTAAGCCGGTCCTACTCCAAGGACCGGCTTTTTTTACGCCTCCAATTCTGCTATATTGAATTCATATGTTACAAACCGCCGAACTCATTAAAGCCCAGTGTATTTCATTCTTAAAATCAAACCATATTTCAGATGAAGACATTGAGAAAATAAAATTTACAGTCGATATAAACAAAGATATTGATAGAGGTGATTTGTATACCAACTTTGCATTGGTTACTGCAAAGTTGTTTGGACAAAATCCAATTGTAATAGCAATCAACTTGGCTGAGTATTTAAACATGGAATTAGATAAAAGTATTTTCCAAAAAATAGAAGCGGCGGACGCCTATGTAAACTTTTATTTGGTGGACACTTTTGAAGTATCGAAAGATAGAACAGTATTCCATCCTGAATTTACGGGAAAGAAAATCGCCTACGAATATACAGATCCAAATCCAATGAAGGAATTTCATATTGGACATTTGATGAATAACACAATTGGTGAAGCGGTTTCTCGAATTGGAGAGATTGCTGGAGCTGAGATAAAGCGATATTCATATCAAGGCGATGCCGGACGCCACTTGGCAGTAACTATGTGGGGACTTCGCTTCATGGAAACTCCGTGGCCAGATGCTGGTGATATTTCCATAACTGATAAAGTTAAATTTTTAGGGTTGGCATATGTTACAGGAAATAAAAAGCTAGCTGAAGCAAAAGAAAAGGGTGAGGATTCGGAAGAATACAAAACTGTTATTTCAGAAATAGAAAGTATGAATCAAAAGATCTATGATAGATCAGACGAAGAGGTGAATACCTTATATGACTTAGGGCGAGAATGGTCACTGCAAAAATTTGAAGAGCTGTATGAAATCTTAGGAACGAAATTTGATCACTATTTCTTTGAAAGTGTTACAGCCCCAATAGGTTTAGAAATAGTTAAAGAAAATCTAAACGCCACTTCAAGCATATTTACCAAAGGTGAAAATGATGCAGTCATCTTTGCCGGTGAAGCATACGGTTTGCATACACGTGTATTTATAAATGCCAAAGGTTTGCCAACATACGAGGCAAAGGAAATTGGATTGGCCCAAATGAAATATGATTTATGGAACTTTGATCGAAGTATTGTGTTTACTGCCAATGAGCAAGATCAAGTATTTAAAGTTACAAATAAAGTGATAAGTCTTTTAATGCCTGAGATTGGTTCAAAGATGGAACATATAGGACACGGAATGCTCAACTTCGTTGGAGAGAAAATGAGTTCACGAACAGGAAAGATTTTGGCAGGGGATGAATTGCTCGAAGACATGATGGCCACTTCATATGAGAAAATGAAAGAACGAGACATGACTGAAGATGAAAAGAAAAATGTTTCAAAAGATATTGCAGTTGCCGCGATTAAGTTCTCGATACTAAAACAAAACTTTAGAAAAAATATTATTTTTGATAAAGAAAAGTCATTATCATTGGAAGGGGATTCTGGTCCATATATCCAATATGCTGTTGTTCGTATCAATTCGATTATCAAAAAGACTGAAGGGTTGGAAACAGTTGAGGGCGGTGAATTGTCTCATGAAGCGATGAACCTAAAGAGAACGTTATGGAGATTCAATCATACCTGTTACAAAGCGATTGAAGAATTTGCACCACAATACATAGCTCAGTATTTGATTGATCTGTCATCACGATTTAATGGATTTTATGGAAAGAATAAGATTATAGAGAATGATGCGGTGAATGCAGAATTGCTAAAACTATGTGTTGAGACTAAGGAGATATTGACAGGAGGGTTGACGGCATTGGGGATTAGAACAGTGGAGAAGATGTAAATTTAAAAGAGTCTTGCTACAGAGTAAGGCTCTTTTGTTTTGATTTGATGTATTTGACATTATAAATATATGATGTATAGTTTTTTGGTACTACATTAAAAATATGAAAACACTCAGAAATGATTTTTTTGCCACCGAGGCTGAACTTGTTGTGGATTTGCCGGAATGGTCTTGCGACTCTGTCCTTAAGGGAGGTAATTTTCCGACCAGTTTGGATCTCAAGAGGCTTCAGTTTAGTTCTAACGGTCCAAAAGGAGCGGTATCTATCGCTGAAATTCTGGAAATTCTGGTTCCATCCTATAGCCGCAAAGCTGACAGGAGGAATGTCGTATATCCTGTAGGCCCGAATGATGCCATTAATCAGTGTCATGGTGCCGACTCAGTATATCAACTTCTGAATAAATGGAGATTGCATGAGCTACCTGATCTGTTTCTCGACAAGGTTGCAGGAATTAATCTGAACGGCTTAGGTGATGTCTTGAGGGCTAAGAGGGGAGGTAGATTGTTTGTTCCCGCTATCACATTTCACTTGAATAAAAGAATCGAACCGTTTGTTCGATGGCGCCCAATAAGTTTTAAATGGGACGCATCCGAAGCATATCTTCATGAGTCTCAATAACTTAATATAAACATGAGTTATTTACCCATACATCAGGAACAAATTGACCGAGCCTTGGAAATCGCGATGGAACTCAGGATCGGAAGCATTGAGGTAGAGCGTGCATTGGCTAATGGATCTATTAAAAAGTTCTTACAGTCACTTGTTGTTACTATTGATACGGAGTATGTTCCGTTAAGTGACACAAGGATTAAGGAACTTTCTAAGTTGGCGGAAAATCATCGTGCGCGCATTCATGTGCTTCGGCGCGTTATTGTTGACCAGGGTCGCGATTGGAATACTGCGATTGATCGTGGTGGCCCTGATACCATCAGATCTTCTATTGTTCGAAACCAGGAAACTGCTTTACGCTATCTTCCAGTTTCAGAAAAAATAATAGAAACAGACATTGCGCTTCTTTGTTATTTCAAACGATGTGGCTCCTTGGATACAGCGATGAATTGGGCATTCCAAGCTAACCTCATCGTTTGTAATCCTCGGGAAATATTTGCGGCAGCTGAGCAGAATCCAGATTTGAATATGACGATCGGACAAAGACCGATGCGTGTCGTTGCCCCTAAGGTGTCCGCGTCCAAAAACGATAGCATGTGCGGCGTTCTGTGGCAGGACTCGCGTCGGCATGTTTGTGAATGTAAGGCTGAGAATATACATGGTTCTTTAGCATGTTGGTATGGTTTTCGTGAATAAGTCATGAAAACCAGCTCCGTATGTATCCTTAACAGGCCGCATGCGGAGTTTTTATTTTCCTCATAATAGTATATATTTACTATGTACGCTCATACACATGAAAACAATATTCGAACCCGTAAAAACTGTGGTGACTGGGATCGTTTATCCAAATTTGCCACACAAGAAAACAGACATTGCGATTGATATCGCGACCAAGGTTGACCGCAACTCGTTGGTCGGACTTCGTCCATATGATTTGGTAAAAGTTTCCGGACTAGATCTTGGCTTTGATAAGCCTGTTACTCGTGAACAGATTAATTCACGAGCCAAAGATCTGGGTCTTGCACTGTGCCCTCAAGGACTTGGTCCGCTCCTTCGAAATCTCTATCCAGACCAACCCTTGTACGAATGGCTGCTCATGGCCATGGAACCGATTCCTGATTCAGATGGTGCCCCTCACATATTCTCACTTGGACACATTGACGACCTGAAAGGTATCGGAACTCGTTTATGGCTCAGCGCTGTCAGTGGACTTGATGATTATCGCTGGGCGCCAAGCTATATTTGGGTATTCGTCGTTCCGAGAGGATAAATTTCGCTTCGCCATTAGGGTCTGTACCGACCCCGATGGCGATTATTTTTTTATATAAATTATGCTAAACTGGGCACATGACATCAATCGAAGACATCCGAGACCAACGAGTAGAAAAGGTAAAAATGCTAATAGAGAAAGGGATCGAACCATATCCAGTAGCTTCAAATATCAATACAACAAATGCTGAATTCAATGATGAATTCGCCGGCCTTTTGGAATCTCAAAAAGAAGTAATTGTAGGCGGAAGAATTATCTCTATCCGCGGACAAGGAAAACTTGGCTTTGTAGACGTGATAGACGGTACTTCAGAGAAGGTACAATGTTTCCTATCTCTTGAAACCTTGGGAGAAGTTGCGATCAATGATTTTTTCGAATGTATCGATACGGGAGATTTTATAGAATTTTCAGGAATGGCCTATGTTACAAAAAGAGGGGCAAATGCATTTCTTGTAAAAACATGGAGACTCCTTTCAAAGAGTTTGAGACCATTACCAGATGCATTTTACGGAATAGAGGATGAAGATGAAAGATATCGAAAGCGATACTTGGATTTTATTTTAAATAAAGATAATCGAGACATGATGAAAAGAAGAAGTATTTTCTGGAATACGATTCGTACATTTTTATTGCAAAGAGATTATATTGAAGTTGAAACTCCGGTGTTGGAAAATACTACAGGTGGTGCAGACGCACGACCATTCGTAACGCATCACAATGCGCTTGATATGGATGTGTATCTTCGAATCTCAGCAGGTGAGCTGTGGCAAAAGAGATTGTTGATTGCAGGACTACCAAAGACATTTGAGATTGGACGAATTTTTAGAAATGAAGGAATGTCACCAGAGCATGCACAGGATTATACGCAGGTGGAATTTTACGAGGCATATTCTGATTTCACAAAAGGAATGGAGATGACGAAAGAGCTGTATACTAAAATCGCAGAAGAAGTATACGGTAAAACAAATTTTGAACATAAGGGATTAGCATTTGATTTAAAAGACGAATGGAAGATCTATGATTTCTCAAAAATAATTCTAGAGCAATATAATATCGATGTTCATCTTGCAACAGTAGGGGACGTTGAGGAAGAGATTATTAAAGCCGGAATTGAATATGATAAAAAAACTATTTCAGTAGAGCGAGGAATTGACCTTCTTTGGAAAAAGGTAAGAAAAGAATTAACTGGTCCTGGATTTCTTATAGGTATACCGGTATATCTAGAAACTCTGGCGAAGAAGTCTCGTGATGATGAAAGAGTTGTGGAGCGATTCCAAGTTATCCTTGCAGGGTCTGAAGTTGGTAAAGGATTCTCAGAGCTTAACGATCCAATCGATCAAAACGAAAGATTCAATATCCAGCAATCATTAAGAGATGCAGGTGATGATGAGGCGCAGATGGCCGATGATGAATATGTTGAAGCTATGGAGTACGGTATGCCGCCAGCATTTGGATTTGGTGTGTCAGAACGATTATTCTCATTCCTTGAGGGTAAGTCTTTGAGAGAATGCCAGGCATTTCCACTAATGAGAAAAAGAGGCTAATATACACATATGAAAAAATGCACTGAAAAAATAATTATAGTAATACTTTCAATATGCGTAGTGGTCCTAGGAGTTATGTGTTTCTTAAATCCAGAAACAAAGACTCAGGAAGTTGTTTTAAAAACAAAGATTTTTACAAATAACGTACATGGTTTTGAAATGACTGTGCCTACCACTTGGGAGGAAGGTGGCAAAATCGAAGGGATCGATTTTGCTCTGTATGACTCCACTAAAGATGACTTTCGTTTTATTTTAGCTAAGCAATTTATTCTAGATAAGTCACAAGGATATACATTTGCCGACATCGTTGAGGATAATAAAGACGTACTCTTAGGTGGTGTCGCCAGTTCAACCATAAGCCTCTTGTCTGAAAGTGATGTTGTCGTTGATGGTCGAGAAGCCAAACTTTTAAAAACTAAATCAGTTGAAGGCCGGGATGCTTACATCGATTATACCTTGTTTGTAAATAATGACGATAAGATAGTGATGGTAGTTGGAAGTTATAAAGAGGATTGGGCAGTAACATATGACAAAGTGGTGTTAGATTCACTCCTATCATTTAAGGTTATAAAATAGTCGAAAAGTGCTATAATGGATACATGTATATAATCATACCAATAATCATATTTTTACTTTTAATTTCAATTCGTCAAGTTAACCAATACGAAAAGGGATTAAAATTCATGTTCGGTAAATTTCATAAAACAATGAATCCTGGTTGGAGAATTGTTTTTCCGATCATCCAGTCATATCAAAAGGTAGATCTTCGAACGAAAGCCGTTGATGTTCCAGATCAAAACGCTATCACCAAAGATAACGTTCCGGTAAACGTTAATGCTGTTATTTATTATAAAGTTGCTGATGCCGAGAAAGCGATTCTTGAAATCGAAAACTTCAGATATGCAGTTTTGCAATATGCGCAAACTACAATGAGAAACGTTGTGGGTGAGGTAACACTTGACGAGCTATTAGCCTCAAGAGACAAAGTGGCAGACAGAATTGAGGCACTTGTTGAAGTCGTTTCAAAATCATGGGGACTTGAAGTGTCATCGGTGGAATTGAAAGATGTTAAGCTTCCTGAAAATATGGAGCGAACAATTGCTAAGCAAGCAGAAGCAGAAAGAGAGAAACGAGCGGTTATCATTACTTCAGAAGGAGAGTTGGCTGCATCATCTAATATGGCTGCAGCTGCGAAGGTGCTGTCTTCAACTCCAGGAGCGCTACACTTGAGAACATTGCAATCAATCAATGATATGTCATCAGATCAATCAAATACTGTCGTATACGCTATCCCGCTTGAGATCATGCAAGCCTTCAGTGGATATGGTAAGAAAGACAATAATCAGAGCTAGGTAACACTATACAAAGCCCAAGGTTAATCGCCAAGGGCTTTTTGTATTACATGTCAAATAATGTATACTACATAACATGAAAAGCCCAAATGAGCGTGAATCAGCGATATTGAAATATTGGCAGGATAACAATATTTTCCAAAAAAGCCTTGATAAAAATAAGGAAAAAGAGTCATTCAGATACTATGACGGTCCTCCGTATGCGACGGGATTGCCGCACTTTGGGCACATTGTTCCGACAGCTATCAAAGACCTTTATCCTCGATATAAAACGATGAGAGGTTTCAACGTGCCTCGATCATGGGGTTGGGATACGCATGGTTTGCCGATTGAGAACTTGGCTGAGAAAACTCTAGGATTTAAGGGAAAAAAAGATATCGAAGAATATGGTATTGAGAAATTTAACAAAGTAGCACGAGACTCCGTATTTTCATTTCGTGATGATTGGAAACATATTATCCCAAGACTTGGTCGCTGGGTAGATATGGAAAATGATTACCGAACACTCGATTCAACATTTATGGAATCAGGTCTATGGGGATTCAAAGAGCTCTGGAATAAAGGTTTGGTATATGAAGGATATAAGGTTATGCCATGGTGTCCGCATTGTGAGACGGTATTATCTAATCATGAAGTTTCAGAAGGCTATCAAGAGATTGCCGATCTTTCGGCATATGCATATTTTAAAATTCTTGACGGAGAATATGCAGACTCTTCAATAATCGCTTGGACCACAACTCCTTGGACACTTCCAGGAAATGTCGCATTGGCGATCAATAAGGATTTTGAGTACGTACAAGTTGATACTGGCTCAAAGAAAATAATCGTTCTGAAATCAGCACTTGAGAAAATAAACACATTCAAAAAAGAAGGTGAGGTGTTTTCTGTTATTAAAGAAATAAAAGGGGAAGAGTTTGTAGGGTTGTCATACGAACCAATCTTTAAATATTACCTAGACCAAAAAACAGATACAACTTGGAAGATATATCACGGTGATTTTGTAACTGATACTGACGGAACAGGTATCGTGCATATAGCTCCCGCTTTCGGTGATGACGACATGAAATTGGCCCAAAGAGAAAATCTGCCAGTTATAAAACACGTTACGATGCATGGCGAATTTGCTCCTGAGGTAACTGATTTTTCTGGTGCAGTAAAACCTAAAGATGACCATTCAAAAGCCGATATTGAAATTATAAAATACTTAGCCCACAACGGTTTTCTATTTGCCAAAGAAAAATATACGCACACCTATCCGCATTGCTGGAGATGTAAAACACCCCTGTTGAACTACGCTACTTCGTCATGGTTTATAAAAACTACTGCAATCAAGGATAAGATGATAGAGCTCAATAATGCAATCAACTGGTATCCTGATGAAATCGGACATAAAAGATTGAGCGCGTGGCTTGATAATGTTCGTGATTGGGCAGTGTCACGAAGTCGTTTCTGGGGAACGCCACTTCCTGTTTGGAAATCTTCAAATGAAGAATCTGCAAATAAATATATTTGTCTCGGTTCAGTTGATGAAATAAAAAACAAAACACGAAGAAATAGATACATCGCAATGAGACATGGTGAGGCAACTCACTTAACTGAAGGCGTAATGAGTTCAGGTTTGGAATTTTCTAAAAAGCATCATCTTACAGAAAAGGGTATAGCGGACGTAAAAGAATCTGCCGAAAGAATGATTCTCGAGAATACTATTCCCGATGTAATTTATTCATCGCCAATTACTCGAACGCTTGAAACTGCGGAGATTGTAAAAAATATAGTTAAAGAAAAAACTGGAAAAGATATCGAAATTAAAATTGATTCAAGATTGATCGAACAACAATATGGTGACCTTGATGGAAAAGGAGATGATATGTATGACACATTCATGGCCAACAAGTCAGAATCGTTCGTAAAAACATTTCCAAATGGTGAAAGTTTGTCAGATGTAAAAAGACGAGTTGCACAATTCTTGTATGAGATCGATGTGGAAAACAAAGATCAAAATATTTTGCTCGTGACACACGAGGGCTGCGTATACAACTCACAGCATGTTGCCAATGGTGACAATGTTGAGACTATCGTGAAAGCGAAAAAAATCTATTCGAAAACAAGACCTGGACAATACCTTTCGTTGAGCTTTGCCTTCATTCCGCACAATGAAGAATTCGAGCTTGATTTCCATAGACCATATGTTGATCAAGTCGTATTTGAGGAAAATGGCGAAACGTATACCAGATTACCTGAAGTACTTGATGTTTGGTATGATGCCGGATCAATGCCGTTTGCATCTGTGAATTACCCCTTCGCATTTGATGAGGAAGGCAAGAAAGAGTTTATGAAAAACTTTACGGTTGATTTTGTATCAGAAGGATTAGATCAAACTCGAGGCTGGTTCTATCACATGTTGATTATGGCAACAGCTCTATTTGAAAAATCACCATTTAAAAATGTAATGGTGGGCGGTTTGGTTTTGGCTGAAGATGGGAAGAAGATGTCAAAGAGCTTGAAGAACTATCCGGAAGTAATGCCGGTAGTTGAGCAGTATGGTGCAGATGCACTTCGATACTTCTTGCTATCATCTGGAGTTGTTCGAGCGGAGGAATATGCATATTCAGAGAAAATGTTAAATGAGATTAATAATAAATTCTTTAACAAAATCTCAAACGTGATGTCATTTTTAGATATGTATGGCGTGAAGAATATAGCAATCAATTCTGTCACAGATTTCTCAAACACTAATGAGCTTGATGCCTGGATTGAAATCAAGCTAAATACTTTGGTTAAAGAGGTAACTGAAAATCTTGATACGTACCAAACAGATAAGGCTG
>Ga0247807_10000178_pt1 | contig 44699 bp, 39 predicted proteins | sample UWRJL074202C1_FD_179931 | JGI IMG/M metagenome (GOLD analysis project Ga0247807, IMG submission 179931) | Plant litter microbial communities from Arlington Agricultural Research Station in Wisconsin, United States - UWRJ-L074-202C-1 | ecosystem: Environmental > Terrestrial > Plant litter >...
CAATTGACAACATCGTACAGTAAATCAACATAAACTTTATCTAACTTTGCAGCATGATTATCGAGATATTAAAATCGAAAATACACCGTGTTAGAGTAACGCAGGCGGAATTAAATTATGTAGGCAGCATCACTATAGATGAAGATCTGATGGATGCTGCACAGATTATTGCGAACGAGAAGGTTCAGATTGTTAACAATAACAATGGAGCCCGGTTCGAAACGTATGTAATCAAAGGTGAGCGGGGGACAGGTACTGTATGTCTGAATGGCGCAACAGCCAGATTGGTACAGGTAGGAGATATATTAATTATTATGTCATACGGATCCCTTCCTATAGAAGAGGCTAAGAAATACCACCCAATACTTGTCTTCCCGGATGACAACAATCATCTGCTAAAATAAGCAGCAAATTTTCTTTCGTTTGGCTTGTTGTGAATAGCTTTTTGTTAAAATACTATGCATCCATAGTATTTCCGGGTTGGAAATACTAAATTTGGTAAAAGTATCTTTCCAAATATAATTATTATGCTATTTCAACTAAGTGAAGAACAATTGATGATCCAACAGGCCGCAAGAGATTTCGCGCAAAGCGAACTGAAGCCTGGTGTGATTGAAAGAGATGAACACCAGAAGTTTCCTGCGGAGCAAGTTAAAAAACTTGGTGAACTGGGTTTTCTGGGGATGATGGTTGCGGAGGAATTTGGCGGAAGTGGGCTAGATGCCGTTTCGTATGTCCTGGTGATGGAAGAATTGTCTAAAATTGATGCATCTGCATCGGTTGTTGTTTCTGTAAATAATTCCCTGGTATGTTATGGTCTGGAAGCCTTTGGGTCGGATTATCAGAAGGAAAAATATCTAAAGCCGCTGGCATCTGGTCAGCAGATCGGTGCATTTTGTCTTTCAGAACCAGAAGCTGGTTCTGATGCGACCTCTCAGCACACTACAGCTGAAGATATGGGCGATTATTATTTATTAAATGGTACAAAAAACTGGATTACTAATGGTGGTACAGCCTCAACATATTTAGTTATTGCCCAAACTGAACCTGCTTTAAAACACAAAGGCATTAACGCTTTTATTGTAGAAAAGGGCATGGAGGGTTTTACGGTTGGTCCCAAAGAAAATAAAATGGGTATCAGAGGTTCAGATACGCATTCCCTGATGTTCAATGATGTGAAAGTTCCTAAAGAAAACAGGATCGGAGAGAATGGATTCGGGTTTAAATTTGCTATGAAGACATTAGAAGGCGGCCGGATTGGTATTGCAGCCCAGGCATTGGGTATTGCTGCAGGGGCATATGAACTGGCGCTGGCATACTCCAAACAAAGAAAATCTTTCGGCAAGCCGATTTCAGACCATCAGGCTATTGCTTTTAAGCTGGCAGATATGGCAACTCAGATTGAGGCAGCAAGATTACTGGTTTATAAAGCGGCCTGGTTAAAAGATCAAGGTCTATCTTATACATTAGCAGGTTCTATGGCTAAATTGTTTGCTTCCAAGGTTGCTATGGATGTGACGATTGAAGCCGTTCAGGTGCATGGAGGTTATGGTTTTGTAAAAGAATACCATGTAGAACGTTTAATGCGGGATGCTAAAATTACTCAGATTTACGAAGGTACATCAGAGATCCAGCAACTGGTGATATCCAGGGAGATCCTCCGGTAGCTATATTTTTTAAATATTATTTTAAGCCGCAACACAAATATGTGATGCGGCTTTTTTGGTTTAAAACGTAGTTGTTTTACAAACTTCCTGTCACCTGTTTCAATGGTGCTTCACACCTGAAGTGGAAGTAAGGTGCACTCATTTTGATTCTGTATTGTTCCGACATTTCTCCGTAGGATGTGTACCCAAAGTATACTCCAGCTGTACTCTATCTGTACCTAAATGGTAAATAAGAGATACAGTAAACATACAGATCAGGTACGGATGGGGTACGGATCCTACGGAGAAATACAATAGAAGATCCGGTGTAAAACAGATTTTCTATGCCTTCGTCATAGGTTCGTAGTCCCTTTCTCTATTCGTCACCCGCAATAGCGCCAAATACCGCTTTGATTAACGCTACTACAATAGCCAGGATTGCTGCTGCAAAGAATCCACTGGTATTAAATCCTGTCATCAAATTATCTACTAATAAAATCATTAAGACAGTAATGATGAATGACATCAGGCCCAGTGTAAGGAAGTTGATAGGAAAAGTGAGTAGTCTTAAAACAAATCCTATAGTCGCATTCGCTAATGCAATCAGTACCGCTGCAATGATCGCTGCTCCAAAACCGGCAATATGTACGCCGGGTACAAGATAAGAACCGAGCAGCATTGCTAAGCCCATCAATAAAATTTCAATGATAAATCTCATAATTGATTAGTTTTATAAAATGTTTAAGTGTTTGGTTAAAGTATCCCTGATATTAATTGGGACGGCCTTTTTAATTTCATGTTCGTCTGCAAATAATAAGCCAGTTCTGATCAGCTTCTCATCAGACAGCACATCAATCGTGTTTTCGGGTGTAGATCCTGCAGGAATGTTACAGGTAGCCAATACGCCGGGTATAGATTCCTCCTTCTCTCAATTGATTTCTGTTTCTCAAATTCCGGCAGAGCAGGATTCGACAGGGATGGAATTGCCATTACAAGGGGAAATCCGGATGAGCGACAGCACGATTACTTTTGTTCCACAGAAGCCATTTATACGAGGTTCCGACTATCTGGTGGTGACTTATCTTAATGCGAGCTTCGCAAACTCTGGTATGCTGCTCAGCGGAAAATTAAATCATAGTGTAAAACCTCAGCAGGTAATTTTAAAACGTTGATAACGTGTGTATTCATCAAAAGATGGATAATTGGCATTTTACGTAGTTTATTTCATACAAAAAACAGAATTGAATTATTCTTAAATACTGGTGTTACTTATATTTAGATATCTGATTTGTTTTTATTTTTGAAATAAATTGCTTACATTTGCGCTGTAATAGAGGGGCAAGAGGGGGCAGATGTCCCCTCTTTTCTTTTATTCACAAATTGGTTTATGCAAGCAGAGAAGAGAGTCATAGAATTAGTAGAAGAAAAAATTTCGGACAGACCGGAGTTGTTTTTAGTTGAGGTGAAGATGTTGCCTAACAACAAGCTTATTATTCATGTTGATGGTGATGAAGGAATAAGCATACAGGATTGTGCAGCGATAAGCAGACATGTTGGTTTTCATCTTGAAGAAGAAAATGCAATAGAGAAAGCTTATAATTTAGAGGTTTCTTCCCCTGGTGTAGGGGAACCCTTAAGATTAAAAAGGCAGTACGAGAAAAATATTGGTCGTGAAGTAAGTGTTAAGCTTGCGGGGGGCGATATTAAGGAAGGAAAATTGCTTGGTGTAAATGAGCAGTCAATTACAATCGAGGCAAAGGTGAAAGAAAAAGGTAAGAAAGCACAATTGGTTGAAACCAGTCTGGACTTTAGTAATATAATAGAAACAAAGGTTTTAATTTCATTTAAATAAAAATGAGCAATATTAATTTAATCGATTCATTTCAAGAATTTAAAGAATTCAAGAACATCGACCGTCCTACGGTGATCAGTGTGCTGGAAGAGGTATTTCGCAGTATGTTGCGTAAGAAATATGGTACTGATGAGAATTGTGATGTAATTGTTAATCCAGACAATGGTGATTTAGAGATCTGGCGTACAAGAAAAGTAATGGAAGATGGCTTTTCTGAAGACGATGATCTTGAAATTGAACTTGCAGAAGTGAAATTGTTGGATGCGGATATGGAAGTTGGTGACGACTACATAGAGCAGATTACTTTAGAGAGTTTTGGTAGAAGAGCTATTTTAGCTGCCCGCCAGACTTTAGTATCTAAAGTACTTGAACTGGAGAAAGACGAGATCTTTAAGAAATATAAGGACAGAGTTGGAGAGATCGTAACGGGAGAAGTTTACCAGGTTTGGAAAAAAGAAACGTTGGTGCTGGATGATGAGGGCAATGAGTTAATGATGCCTAAAACTGAACAGATACCGGCAGATTATTTCAAGAAAGGTGATACTGTACGTGCTGTAATCTTAAAGGTGGATATGATGAATAGCACACCAAAGATTATTATCTCCAGGATTGCTCCTGAGTTTTTACAGCGTTTGTTCGAAATCGAAGTTCCTGAAATTTTTGATGGCTTAATTACCATCAAGAAAATTGTTCGTGAACCCGGAGAGCGTGCTAAAGTTGCTGTAGAATCTTATGATGACAGAATTGATCCTGTAGGTGCCTGTGTGGGTATGAAAGGATCACGTATCCATGGTATTGTGAGAGAGCTTAAAAATGAAAACATCGATGTAATCAATTTTACAAACAATGTATCATTGTATATCACCAGGGCATTGAGTCCTGCCAAGATTACTTCAATTAAGCTGGATGATGTAACTAAACATGCTGCAGTATATCTGAAGCCTGATCAGGTTTCTTTGGCTATCGGACGTGGTGGACATAACATTAAACTTGCCGGTAAATTAACTGGTTACGAAATTGATGTTTACCGTGAAGCTGGTGAAGAAGATGAAGATGTGGATATCGAAGAATTCTCGGATGAAATCGATAGCTGGATCATTGACGAGCTGAAAGCAATTGGATGTGATACAGCGAGAAGTGTATTGGCATTATCTGTTGATGAGCTGGTAAAAAGAACTGACCTGGAAGAAGAAACTATTAAAGAAGTTATCAGTATATTACAGTCAGAATTTGAATAGGCGTTGACTTGGTGAGGTAACTATGAAATTATAGCCAAAAAAGCATCAATTAATTTCACAGTACTTCATAACCGTTAAAAAACAAATATATACGGATGAAAAAACAAGAATAAACGTTACTTTTGTATAAGAATTAGAAAAAAATAGGATAATCAATGTCAGACGACAAACCAATAATTTTATTCAAAGCAGTTAAGGAACTTAACGTAGGGATAGCTACGGCCGTTGAGTTTTTGGAAAAGAAAGGCTTTTCTGTTGAGAATAAACCCACTACAAAACTCTCCCGCGATATGTATAATGCATTATTGAAAGAGTTTCAGGGAGATAAAATCGTAAAGGAAGAAGCCAATCAAATTGTTATAGGTAAAATTCGTCGTGATGAGCCTGAGGTAACTGAGAAAGTTGCTGAGGCGCCTAGAAAAAATGTAGAATTTGAAAACGAAGGTATTTTAATTAAAAACCTTCATTCCTACACTCCTCCTCCAGTTGAGAAACAGAAGGAAGAAGTTGCTGCTCCTTCTCCGGAAGTTACAGCAGAAAAGGAACCTGAAAAGGTTGAAGAAGGCACATTAAAAGGTGTTAAAATTGTTGGGAAGATAAATCTTGACGATTTAAACTCAAAAACACGGCCTGTTAAAAAAGAAGAAATTCAAACTCCTGAAGAGGTTAAACCAGCAGCTCCGGTAACTCCGGTTGTAGCTGAGGAGAAACCTGCAGAAGTCATCGCGGAAGCACCTAAAGTTGTACAGGAAGAAGTTAAGCCTGTAGAGCAGCCGGTTGCAGAAAAGCCAGCTGAGGTTGCAAAACCTGAAGCTGTTAAACCTGTGGAGGATATTAAAATAGAAGAAAAACCTAAACCTGTGGAATCACCTGTTGTTAAAGCAGAGCCGGTTAAAGAAGTAATTACACCAAAAGTTGAGAAGCCTGACGAAGTTGAGGTAATCAAGGCACGTTCGGTGAAACTTTCCGGACCAAACATTATTGGTAAAATTGTCTTGCCGACAACGCCTGAACGTAAATCGCAGCCTGTTGCTTCATCTGCTGACAGCAATGATGCGAAAAGAAAGCGTAAGCGTAAAAAAACTCCGGGAGCACCTGGACAGCATCAGTCAGCTGGTGGTAACCAATCTCCTGCTGGTCAGCCAGGCGGTACTGCTGCAACTCCTGCAAAACCTGCCGGAGCGCCAACATTTACCAACAGACCTGATTTCAGGAACAACACTAACAATACAGCCAACAGGCCTAATTTTAGAAACAGCAAACCGGGAGCACCCGGAGGCGGATCTAAAGAAGAACCTACGGAAAAAGAAATACAGGATCAGATTAAAGCAACTCTTGCACGTTTAAGCGGAGCTGGTAAATCTGGTAAGTTTGCTCAGCGTGCGAAACTTCGCCGTGGTAAACGTGATGACGTTGCTTTGTCAGCCGAAGAAGCTGCAATGGAGCTGGAGTCACAATCGAAAGTGTTGAAAGTGACAGAATTTGTTACTGCAAATGAATTGGCCAGCATGATGGATGTACCGGTTACCAAAATTATTGGTACATGTATGAGTCTGGGTATGTTCGTTTCCATTAACCAACGTCTGGATGCAGAAACACTGACTATCGTTGCTGATGAGTTTGGCTATGAAATCCAATTCGTTAAACCGGATGATGAGGGTGACAGTATAGTTGAAGAAGATGATGCTCCGGAAGATCTGATACCTAGAGCACCAGTTGTTACGATCATGGGTCACGTCGATCATGGTAAGACATCGTTACTGGATTATATCAGGAAAGCGAATGTTGTAGCTGGTGAAGCGGGTGGTATTACGCAGCACATTGGTGCATACATGGTTACTACACCTACGGGTAAAAAAGTAACTTTCCTGGATACACCAGGTCACGAAGCCTTTACAGCGATGCGTGCACGTGGTGCGAAAGTTGCGGATATCGCGATTATCGTTGTTGCAGCAGACGATGCTGTGATGCCTCAGACAAAAGAAGCAATCGCCCACGCTCAGGCTGCAGGCGTTCCTTTAGTCTTTGCTTTCACAAAAATTGATAAACCAGGAGCAAACTCTGATAAGATTCGTGAACAGTTATCAATCATGAATATATTAGTAGAGGATTGGGGTGGTAAATTCCAGTCGCAGGAAATCTCGGGTAAAAGCGGATTGAATGTAGATTTGCTTTTAGATAAAGTATTATTGGAAGCTGAATTATTAGAATTAACAGCTAATCCTAATAAACGTGCTACAGGTAGTGTAATTGAGGCTACTTTAGATAAAGGCCGTGGTATTGTAACTACTGTATTGGTACAGAAAGGAACCCTGAAAGTAGGTGATCCGATTTTAGCAGGTAGTTATAGCGGTCGTGTAAAAGCGTTATTTAATGAGCGTGGTCAGAAAGTTGATCAGGCAGGTCCATCAGTACCGGTACAGGTATTGGGTATGCAGGGCGCACCTACAGCAGGTGATAAATTCAATGCTGTAGAGAATGAGTCTGAAGCGAGAGAGATTGCAAACAAACGTTTACAATTGATGCGTGAGCAGGGACTGAGAACACAGAAACATATTACACTGGATGAGATTGGCCGTCGTTTAGCGATTGGTAACTTTAAAGAGCTGAACCTGATTGTTAAAGGTGATGTGGATGGTTCAATTGAAGCCCTTGCGGATTCATTATTGAAACTGTCAACTGAAGAGATCCAGATCAATATCATCAGTAAAGCGGTGGGGCAGATTTCAGAGTCTGATGTATTGTTAGCTTCGGCTTCTGATGCGATTATCATCGGTTTCCAGGTTCGTCCATCATCAGGTGCAAGAAAGCTTGCTGAGGCTGAGCAAATCGATATTCGTTTGTACTCTATCATTTACGATGCGATCAATGAGATCAAAGCGGCGATGGAAGGTATGCTTGCTCCTGAATTCCAGGAGAAAATCACTGCAAACGTGGAAATCAGGGATACATTCAAAATTACTAAAGTGGGTACCATTGCAGGCTGTATGGTATTAGATGGAACAATTACACGTAACAGTAAGATCCGTATCGTTAGAGATGGTGTGGTAGTTTACACAGGTGAACTTGCTTCACTGAAACGTTATAAAGATGACGTGAAAGAAGTAGCAAGAGGTTACGAGTGTGGTCTGAATATCCAGAACTTTAATAATATCGAAGTAGGTGATATCGTTGAAGCTTACGAACAAGTAGAAGTAAAAAGGAAGTTGTAATTTTACATCAACACATAATATTAAGAGCCGTTGCAATTTGCAGCGGCTTTTTCTTTTTAATGAACTCCTGTATATTTAGAGAAACTAATTTTTAATGAGTATTCTTCATGTTAGAAAATCTAAATTATTTTTACCTTTAACCACCTTATGAGGCATAAGTCGTAATGACAGCCTCATGTTTATTGTTAAAATATTTATGGGAATTAGAAGAACATTAAGAAATTTATTCAAAACCGAATCATTAAAAAAAAGCAAAATTCTGTATAACTTGTATAAAACCGATTATGATCGAACCGTCTTGATTTCTTATATTACGGCTCCATTTATAACCGAAAATTCATTTGTTCATCAGAATTATGTTACTTCTCACATTATTTCAAAAGTTTTTTCTAAACTCGCCTATAACGTTGATATTGTTGATTACGATGCGGATTATCTGAAATTAGACTATAGTAAATATTCAGTTATATTTGGATTCGGATATAATTTTGAGCGTTCGTTTTACATTAAAGATAGGAATATACCTCGAATACACTTCATAACTGGAGCGCATATAGATCTACAGAATTCAATGAGTTTAAGAGGTGTGAGGGATTTTTACAGCTTATCAGGAATATGGTTGGCTAAAGAGGCTAATGTTTTACAACAAAGTTGTTATTATTCCTCATTTGATGCTGATGCTGCAGTAATCCTTGCTCATGGATTTGTTTATGAGGATTATTGCTCACGTTTTGATAATAAAGTTTATTCTTTAAATAATAATATCCTGAATGCATTTAAAGAATTTAGACCTAAAACTAAGGGAAACCGGAATTCCAACTTTCTCTTTTTGAGTGGAAATGGTCATACGAATAAAGGTTTACATATACTCCTACAAGTTGCAAAACAAAGACCAGATTTAGTTTTTCATGTAGTAATCCATTCATTAGATGAAACGATTGGCAGCTATTTCAAGGATGTTCTGGATCGTGCAAACGTTTTTCTACACAAGAGTATTAGAATGGATTCAGAAGAAATGAAAGCAATTATTGAAACTTGTACTTACTCCATTGCTCCAAGTTATGTAGATGGTCTTCCAGGAGGCACCATTGAGCCCATGTCAGCCGGGTTGATACCAATCGTTAGCAAATACTGCGGCTTTCGAAAAGAAGCGTTTATATTTGAGTTTTCTGATCTATCAGCGGCAGGCTTAAATGAAATTATAAATCAGGTTCTGAGTTTGGATGATTCTACATACATTGAATATAGTGAAAAGGTAAAAGCCTATGCCTGCCTTAATTATTCAGAAGAACAAATCAAGGAGGATTTAACAAAAATATTAGTAGCAGAATTGAGTATATAATAATTTTTAAGAGCATATATGAAAAGTAAGATAACTGGAGGTGAAACAAAAAAAATATTCTCTGCTAAAATTTTAAATAAATATGATATAGATTATTTTAAATGTTTGGATACTGGCTTTATACAAACTGAGGAACCGTATTGGCTTGAGGATGCATATTCGAGTGCGATAACAAAGTTAGATCTTGGTCTTGCCAGTAGGAATGAAATACTGAGTAGTTTAACAATGAGATTATTAAATCACTGCTTTAAACAAGATGCAAGATTTCTTGATTATGCAGGCGGATATGGGCTATTTACTCGTTTAATGCGCGATAAAGGATTCAACTTTTATCACACTGATAAGTTTTGTCTGAATATGTTTGCTGAGTATTTTGATTTGAAAGATATAGGTGAAGATAGCAAGTTTGAATTGTTAACTGCGTTTGAAGTCTTTGAACATATGACTGACCCTATGAAGGAAATTAGTGAGATCACCAAATATAGCGATAACATATTCTTTTCAACTGAACTGCAACCTGGAACTCAGTTGAGAAATGTTCAAGATTGGTGGTATTTTATTCCTGAGACAGGACAGCATGTTTCACTTTATACGGCTAAGGCTCTTGAATATATAGCAAAATACCTCGGTTATAATTTTTATACGGATGAAGGCAATTATCACTTGTTCACAAAAAAAGATTTTAAGATAAATCCTTTCCATACTAAACGTGATCCATTCTTTATCAGAAAAATGAGAAAGATTATAAAATCATATGATGCAGCAAATCTTCCTGAAAGAAGGTCCTTGATACATCAGGATTATGATTATGTTAAAACTAAACTTAGTTAGGTTCTATCCTTACATTTTGCTGAGCGTTTGTATCAATAAATCTTCATTTACAGTTAAATTGCAGCCGTTCCCTTCGATCACAAGATTATCATTATCAGGAATACCAAATAGGTAGTAATATTTAAGTTGAAGCGCTTTGGATAAATGCCAAAAACATTGATTGTGGTAAATCTTAGTTCTACGGAATTCAAGAATGCTACCTTCTGGACGCATGAACATCATATTAACAAGTCCTGCTCCATGGATTGAAACAATACTGCTTGCTGATGCGGCTTGAGCGATCTGCTCATGCCAGGATAAATCCTCAAATCGGGTAATCTCATATCCGAAATCTTTTACAATATTTTGGACCGCTGTTTCATTTAAAATTTTTCTATACCTCGCCTTATCTCTGGTTATATATAGTTTTTTTTCAGGAATTAAATTGTAATTAATCTTACTGCTGATATAAGCTTTCATATCATGCATGATTTTGTCATTTATGTATCCTGTAAGACAAGTATGTGTAACTATGGATAGATTAGGTACACTGATAAGTTCGGTGTCTTTAATGAATTCAATGGAAGCTGGTTTTAGTCCGAAAAAATCAAGACTTTTTAATCCTACATCTCTGATATATGGCGAATCGGGTAACAAAAGTATGTAGTCTTTGACTTTATCCTGAATTGCAAATAATCTGGTAAGGGTATCACAAAACCAATGATAATGATCACCGCTCCAATCATCAAATGACAATAGGTATTTTTGCTTGCTTAAGGTTCTTTTCGACTTGAATAAGACCTTTTTCAGATAATGACGAACTGAAAAAAAATCTGTATAGTGCTTCTCGTCGAGCAGTGAAATTTTATTCATTTTGAACTTACCTTGTTCATATATAAAACCCCTTTTATTAACTATACAGTCTTTCAGCTCAACCAGTTTAATGTCATATGTATCATATGAAAATTCCTGCGAACAAAAATCAAGTTCACCAACAACATAGTTTTCTGGCATCTCACGGTTTATTTTATAGCTGCTTAATATAGTCTGGTCCATTTAAAATTTCCTGCTGATATCTGCTAACCTATCTATAAAGATTGGCTGAGCATTTTATAAATATTTAATGTCTTTTCATTTGCTAGCTCAAGGGGGAACTTTTTTAGCTGTTTATACCCCCCATTAATGAGCGAATTTTTAAGCGTTGCTGACTCCAGCAATTGGTTTACTGACTGTACAAGTTTTGTGGCATCTGAGGGGTTAAAGTAAGCTACTGAATCTTCTGCTATTTCTCTGAAGCAAGCTATATCTGAAACAATCATTGGACAACCGTTTGTAAACGCCTCGAGAATTGGTAATCCAAATCCTTCGTATAGGGAAGGAAAAATAAAACACGCTGCTTTTTGATAAAGTGTATTTAACTGTTCATCAGTAGCAGTGATTTGATGTATCCTGCCTTCAAGGCTATTTGACGTTATAAATTTTTCTTCTGCGGGTGATAATTTCCCACCACCTGCCAATACCAAGTGCATATCACCATGTTGTTGTGCTATAGATATAAATGCTTTTGCTAGAACCTTGAAATTTTTGTAACCCGATCTTTGACCTACAAATAATAAATATTGGGATGGTAGTCCGTCAACCTGCTCTGTGACTGGCTGCTCAGAATTTATTCCGTGATGGATAACCGTTATTTTGTCGTCAGCAATATCGAAGAATTTCTGCAGATCCTTTTTTGTGGTTTCTGATATAGCGATGATGTGGTCGGCTTTGTTGATACATAGCTTTTTATACCCGGAGTATACATCAGAAGCCAGAAAATTCTCCGGAAAAAGTTCATGGATCATATCATGAACCGTAAGTACAAACGGTTTTTTAAGGTAGGGTAAAAAATAGGGGTCGTAATATGTAGGATGGAAAACATCAAAATTGTTTGCCCGCAAACATAACCGTGAATATCTTCGATTCCATTTATTGATATTATTTTTATTCTTGAAAAGAATGCTACCAAAATTATTGCTGAAAACGCCTGTATTTTTTAAATAGTAATTATTATGATACAACAAAGAGGTTTTAAGTTGGAAACCATTTTGTTGGGCAATGCATGACTGAATATTTGCAAAGTATCTTGATATACCTCCGTATTTTTGCATATAAAATATTTGATAGTCAAATAAAACCTTTATCATAATCTATCTTAAGTTGTTAAATAACATTTTTATCTGATCCAGATTTGTACCGAATACGTTAGCGTGTCTTTTATCGATGAATGTATTTCTAACGATAGGAGAATTTGTGATTACTGCATCCTCCTTTTGAATCGTATTCAGGTCTAAACCTGCAGTATTATCTATTCCCCTTAAATCAAATATTCTGCGTATGTGCCATTTTCGTTTGGCCAAATCTAAAAAATCATTTTTTTGAATAAAGCCTGACACCCATAGAAATTCGACCTGATCAATTTCAGTTTTCACTATATCATATAGCGTTTTATGTAGTGAATTAATTGTTGAAAATTTGACAGGATATTTGTTTAATTCATTTTGGTCTTCTTCTGTGAATAAATTACCACCATTTATAAAAATGATTTCAAAATTTTGAGATAATAGCGTTTTTATTAACTTAAAAGTCTCTATTTTAAATGCTGAATCCGAGTTGTAGTCGGTCTGGTTATAAACCATTAAAACGGTGTGCGTTGATGATTTTTTTTCAGGAATAATGTGGCTTCGCCGAAAAAATAAATACTCTCTGATTATCGTCCATAAACCAATTTTTCTATTTAAATACCTGAAATAGTCTTTGGGACTCAGCAAGGTACGGAACCAAGCTTCTTTATCTCTCTTATAATGGAGATCTAAACCAAAATCTGAGAACCCTCCAGATGTAAATTCAGCCACTATATGGTTTAAAAACCGTGTTTTGAATGTGGGGTCTGTCCAGCATCTTAGATTAAGGTGAAAATCGGCGAAAACTTTATATTTTGTATCATATTCATATTTATCAAATACAGATTTAGGGTAAATTATTGCCTGATGGCAAACGTTTTCCTTTGTAAGCTGATATGCAGAATAAGGTTTGCAGATTGCATTCTGTCCAATAATGACCCCGCCATAATATATAGTTTTGCAATCTGATAAATGCGGGAGAATTTCTGTAAAACCTTTTTTAAGTAAATCATCAGCACCCATAAATAATATGAACTTACCATTGGCATGCTTTACCGCCTTGTTCATTGCATCATATATACTAGTGTCGCTATCGCATATATATTGATCGATTAGGTTAGCATTCAACTTAACAAGCTCACTTGTTCTATCTGTACTTTTTCCGTCCCAGACTAAAAACTCTACTTCGCTGGTCTTATATTTTGCAATACTATTGATAAGCTGTTGTAAAACTCTTTCACCATTCTTTACGACGGTGATAATTGTTAATAAGAACCTTGGCTGCTCTTCGATCATAATGTATTTATTCAACTTTATTTTCTAAGTCTTCAAAATTAACAATTTTAATTGGGTACCATTATAACAGCTGGGGATTACTGAGTAAATGAAGCTTCAGCAAATTATTAATTTTGGAGTTGCGTCAGCATAATTTTTAGTTTTTGCTCTACATTTTCCGGAAGATAGTCCTGTATTGCGGCTAAAGAATTATCCTTGATTTTAGTCCATAATTCTGGTGACTCATATAATTCCAGGATCTTATTTGCAAAGTTTGATGCGGTTTCTGCTAAAAGTACATTGTGTCCATCGATCAAACCCATTCCTTCTACTCCAATATGAGTTGAAATGATAGGTAAGCCATATTCTAAACTTTGTCCAATTTTACCCTTCATACCAGCACCATATCTCAGAGGAGCGACAAATATCCGTGATTTCATGAAATAATCGGAAACATCATGAACGAATCCCGGAACTTCCACTCTGTCTGACTGAAGCGCAGATATTTCTGGAGTAGGTTTACTACCAAGTAAATATAGTTTTATAGCAGAGTTATACTTCCATACCAAAGGCATAATTTCATGGCTTAGCCACAACGCAGCATCAATGTTTGGTTGATGTTGATAGCTCCCAATAAATACCAGATCTTTTCTCTCATCAAAGGATAGCGACTTTTGTGTACTAAACTGGTCAAAATGAATGTTTGGAATGACCGAGACGTTTTTTATTCCTTGAGCTATCAAAACTTGTCTTTCAACCTCGGTAACAGTTAAGGTGTGATCTGCATCTTCTGCGAGAGTAAGTTCCTGAATCCTTACAGGGTCTATTTTCTGCTCGATTTCTATCTTGGAAGTACCTGATAATTCCAGTGCTCTTTGAAGACGTATGAAATGCAGGTCGACAGTATCGTATATCCACGGGATGTTCTTCATCTGCTTGACAAAACGACCGTAAATTTCATTCATTTCTGGTCTGGATATCCACATTAAATCGATTTCTGGAATGATATCGGACAATTTTTTATGTAATTTTTCTTTAGGGAAATCGCCTGATATCACCTTGATACCCATCTTCACCAGATTTGAATAATAAGGCTCAATCCTTAGCCCTTCATGTGCCATAAAATAGACGTCATAACCTAAGCACTTAAATAGTTTAATGATTTCAAACATTCTTCTTGAACCTGAATCCTGATCTGGTTTAGGTAAAACAGCATCCATAACTAAGATAGATTCCTTTTTATCAGTAATGGGGGATATCTGAATATTGTTTTGCCATTTTTGAAGAAACATCCTTTTATCTGAATCTCCAGGTAAATTACTCCTGAAATGTTTGGATAGACAACTTTCAAAGCTAATCACCTTCGTTAAGGGCTGATAGTAACATTTCTTATTTAGTTTTGCTATCAATGTCATTGATAAATCGACATCTTCCATCAGCCTGGATTGAAATCGCTCACTGAACTTTCCGGCTAAATTGAAATCATATTTTTTTATCAACAAACATGTTCTTGAACAAGCTGTTGTTTCCCTGATATAATTATAATAGAAATCATGTGGGGCTTTAAATCGACCCGGGAAATTTAATTCCCCAGTTGAATTAAGCGATATTCCAGTCTCCTTAATCAACCCATAAGGGTAAACTAATCTGGCACCGACAATGCCTGTATTTGTAAAATACCGAAACGTCGAAAGCATATTTTCCAACCAATAAGACTTAACCTGAACATCGTTATCTAAAAAACATAAATAACTACCTATAGCAAGGTCGCTGGCCTCATTACAAGATGTAACAATTTTACCATTTGCATGGATGTGGTTTAAGAATGCAATAGATTTTGCTGCTGTGCTTTTAGTAACAAATATAATTTCAAAACTGATATTGCCAGTATTTTCTAAAATTGTCAATAGACAGTTATAGGTGTAATTAATCTCGTTAGCTATTGAAATAATTATAGAGACCTGTGGATTTGAGTATTGTGGAATCTGAAGTTGATTGAATACTTTTGGTATGGATAACTGCCTTGGACTGATCTTATAAAAACCTAATATCCTGAATAAGAGTTCTTTTAGAGATCTGGGGTTTTTATATTCCTGGTAAGAAGTCTTATCAAATCTAGATATATTGACCAGAACGAAACTAATTCTTTTGATGTATTGCCATAATAAATACGGAGAAAGAAAGCTTACACTCAAGCCCATTTCTTTTCTTTTATAATATTTCTGCGCTATTTTTAGTCCGGTAATATAATTCTCCTTGTCGATCCACCGGTTAAATTTTCTTAAACCCATAAAATATATGACTACGCTTTATTTCTAATCCTAATAAATAATCGGCGTAATTTGTAAAAAACAAATACGTCGGTCGGAAATATCTTCTTGAAAAGCGATTCCTTAATATGATCAAATTGATGATCTGCTACGGTTCCTGATGTACCCCTATCATTGAAGTCGGAAATAATCAGATTAACAAACTTGAAATGATAATTGCTATTAAAGTACAATTGCAGGTTCAGGTAATAATCTGCTACCACTTTAAACCGCAGGTCATATTTATAATTGTTAAATAGTTGCCTTGGATAAAATATTGTTTGATGATTGATATTATGTTTACTCATCGCATATCTACTAATATTTCCAAATCGTACTTTCTGACGATGTGTATAATAGGCATTACCGTAAATGATGGAATTTTCCTTATAAGTGGTAGCGAAAACGGAGGATAATACTTCATTATTATGTAATTTATCATCTGCGCCTAAAAAGTAGATCCAGTCGCCAGTACATCTTTTAATTGACTTATTCATTGCATCATATATGCCTGAATCTTTTTCAGAATTGAAGTACTTAATGTTATTCTGATATTTTTTTATCGCTTCTATTGTTCCATCTGTGGAAATTCCATCAAGAATGATCAGTTCATAATTCGGATAATCCTGATTCATCACGCTAATTATAGCTGCTTCTATTGTTTTTACTGCATTTAATACAACTATTACAATACTTACTTTTGGATTTGAGTCCGCTGGCATCAATACTTTTTCTTAAAGAGTTTAGAAAAGAAGTTCTCTTTTCTCTGATATGCCCATTTTTTACCGACAAAGTTTTCAACGCCTGCTGCTAGCATTTTATCACGATAGAGATCATATATCTGGCGCATATCAGGATTAGTCGCAAAGGTATATCTATAGTTGGATGATATTTCATGCTGACTAAATTTGTAGGAACTAAAATGATAGAAAGTAAGTGGATACTTGTTGTTTACCATAAATTTGCCTTCGGTATAGCTTAAAGAGCGCTCATGCAGGTTCCATGGTCCCATATTAAACTCCGGATCTGTTAAGACCTTACTGCTGTCAGGAAAAAATATTGGAACATAATTAATCCAGAGCTGATCAACAAACAGACCCTGGCGGGTTCGATAATATCCCCAGTTTAATGTTCGGTTTTCCCACCAGTCTAATAGCTCAAAAGTGTCTTTACTTTTTTTAAGACCCAAGTAACCAAGATTGTATATACCATGATTTAAGAAGAGGTTTTCGTTTGGTGAGCCCTCTTGCCATGTGATAGGAGTTAATATATGCGGCGTTATCAGTATGGAAGAAGTATTGAAATGATTATCAAGGTGTTGAATGTCATTAAAAAGAGCGATGTCAGGATCGAAATAATGAATAATATCAGCCTTTGTTTCTTTAAAAAGATATTTAAAACATGATGCTTTAATACAGGTATTGAGTTCAATGATATTGTATTTTTTCACTAAGCTGAAAAAATCAATTGGGAGACTTTTAGCTAAAATAACCTCAAATCCCAGTCCTTTATAATCTATCCCATTATCAAATTCATCAGCTAAAAAAAGATAAAACCGATATTCAGGGGCATAATTTTTAATGGATTCAGCTAATACCTTAACCTGGGCAAGGTAATTATTAGTACATATAGTGAAGGCTGCTCTCATCTTTTTAATCATTAAAGGTTTGCATATCTATCAGACGCTTATATAGACCATTCTGACTGATAAGTTCACTGTGACTGCCGGTTTCCTTTACTTTTCCCTGTTCGATTACAACAATTACATCAGCGTGCTGTATGGTGCTTAATCTATGCGCAATTACTATGGAAGTACGGTTCTGCATTAAGTTATTCAACGCCTCCTGCACTAGTTTTTCTGATTCAGTATCTAATGCTGATGTTGCTTCATCTAGCAGCATAATCGGAGGATTTGCGAGGACAGCGCGGGCAATACAGATCCTTTGTCTTTGTCCGCCAGATAATCTGTTCCCCCTGTCGCCCACAAACGTCTGGTAACCGTTTTCCTGGTTGAGGATAAACTCATGGGCGTTTGCAATTTTAGCTGCTGCTATAACTTCTTCTTCTGTTGCGTCTGGCCTGGCAAAAGCAATGTTATAAAAAATGCTATCATTAAATAGGAAAGACTCCTGGTTTACAATACCCATCTGCATTCTTAAACTTTCTGCTGTTATGTCTCTGTAGTCTAAACCATCAATTTTTATACTTCCTGTTTTTGGGTCATGAAAACGGGGGATAAGATCCATCAATGTACTTTTTCCTCCACCTGAAGGGCCTACTAATGCTAACGTCTGTCCTTTATGAATTGTGAGGTTAATACCTTTTAATACTTCGTTGGTACCATAATTAAATGATACATTCTCTAAATCCAGGGATTCGTTAAATGTTGAAATCTCTATAGCCCCTTGTTTATTTACGACCTGAGGTTCTGTATCTATCAGCGCCAGTACTCTTTCTCCTGCTGATATGCCAGAATGGATACTGCTGAATGAGTCGCTTATCGCTTTAACAGGTTGCATTACCTGAGAAAATATAGCGATGTACATAATAAACTGGGCTGGTGTAAATTCTTTACTTCCAGAAATGACCAGACCGCCCCCATATAAAACAATAAGGACTACCACCAAAATACCAAGAGATTGAGAAACCGGTGAGGCAAGCTGCTGCCGGCGGGCCATTTTCCTGTTCAAATTTGAATAGAATTCATTTTCTTTTTGAAATCTATCTTTTATGGACCGGGTAGAATTAAAAGCTTTGATAATTTTTATTCCGCTCAATGCTTCATCAAGGAATCCAATCATTTTAGCAAAGGACTCATGTGCTTCTGTAGCCTGCGCCTTCAATCTTTTAACAATTTTACTGATAATCAATCCTGATACGGGAATTACGAGTAATGAAAACAGCGTAAGTTTAACAGAAATACTAAGCAATACTCCAACAAAAAATATCAATTGTAGCGGCTCTTTAAACAGCACTTGCAACGTATTAGTCACTGTATACTGGACAACCTGAACGTCTGATGATACTTTTGACAAAATATCTCCTTTACGTTCGTTATTAAAATACCCAATATGTAAATCCATTACATTGTTGAATACCTTTTTTCTTAGATTGAGCAATGTATGCACTCTCAGGTCTTCCATAAAGCGCTGGGAAAGATAGCGGAAAAGGTTTGCCAGGACTACTGAGCCAAGAATAACAAAACATACAATTTGCAAAGTGTGTACTTTTCCATTATGTAGGATGGAATAGTCTATATACTGATTAAATCTGCCTAAAATATCAAATGAAGATGCTGCATTACTCATCATATCTGGTGTCGCAGCTGCATCTTTTGCTGCGAATAATGTGTTAAGTAATGGTGCTAGTAGCGTAAAGTTAAAAGTGTTAAAAAACACAGCTAATAGTGTGGCGATGATATATGGAATTGCAAATTTTTCTATCGGTTTTGCAAACGATAATAAACGAAAATAGGTTTTCATTGAATATGATAAAGGTTCGTATGAAAGAAACAGGGGCAAATATAAGGTTTATTTATGATGGAGTATTTATATGATGTTCCTGAAGCACTGTTCGAACTTTTTGAAGTCGCTTTTATGTATGGACTTTTTTTTGTCAAAGATCCAATAAAGATCTCTGTCTTCATAAAAAGCGGCCATCAGCGAAAACGTACTGGGCGGACCAATAATATAATCGCAGCAGGATAGCAGGTACAGGTCTTCTGCCGGACTGCCATTCAGCAAATGAACCTGCTGATTTAAGGTGTTTTCGAAGTATGCTTTGTCTACATTTTTGTCATTGGTAACGATGAAAATATCAGTATCTCCTCCCTTTTCTTTTACCATAAAATCTGCCACCAGGCTTGCATACTCCTGGTCTGATAACAAGTATTTCCCACCATGCCATTTCGCATAATCGCCCCTGCGTATATGTATACCAATCCGTTTCTTGCCTGACGTATTTGCTGTCAGGTAAGCATTCACGGGTTTGGTAACTTTCTCTTTAAAGCCAAATAGCGCTTTGATCTCTTCTCTGTAGCTAAGGAATAATTCATAGTCTCTAAAACCCCAGCCGTCTGCCAGGATCAGCTTCTTACTTTTTAACAAGTTGATTTTTTCCTGCTGGTCTTCTTCAGGGTTGTTGAATTCCACTCTGGGAATGAATTTTAACTTTGTCCCGTATTTAGCAAACAGATAAGTAAATATGGTATATCCTTTTTCATCACTGATTTTGAAATCAAGGTATTTATAGCAGAAGCGCATACCTACAATAGGAATATTATTTTTTTTGGCGAAGGCATAAAAATGTCCAAATTGAAGCATGTTGTTGCACATCTGACCGTATCCGGTTATAAAGATCATAATTTAGATGTTTATGATTTAATGAGGTTTTTATATTTCAGGAATGTACCCATAGCATTGTAGAAACTAATGTCGAATCCAAAACGCCCATCCAAAACGCCAAGCTTGATGAAATATGATTTTATAAAACTGACAATCGGAGAAAATATCATTTTCAGTACTGCAGCAAATTTACCGGTGTTTTTTTTACTTATAGCTCCCAGGCGAGCATATAAATAAGTTTTTGCTTTCAATTCTGCTTTACTGCGATAGGCATAATGTAACAGAGAGCTGGAAAGGTAAGTTATCTTTTGATTGCTGTTTATTATGAGTTGCTCATGGCTGGCGCTGTCATTCCATAGCGTTTCTTTCGGGAATAGCCTTGTTTTTTTGTCAGGATACCATGCTCCGTACCGGATCCACTTACCACAGTAATTATTGAGCCGTTTAAAGCCATACACTCCATTAAGCTGATTTTTGATGCTGTTGAGCTCAATAATCAGGTCGCCCGAAAGTTCTTCATCTGAATCAAGGGATAAAATATAGGCTCCGCTGGCGGCATGGTGACCCAGGTTTTTCGTCGGGCCATAACCCAGCCAGGCAGTATGAATAATCTTGCAGCCATACTCCTGAGCGATAGTCAGCGTCAGATCTGTGCTGCCAGAATCGACAACTATAATCTCATTAGCTACTTTAATCAGGCTGCCCAGACATTGTTTCAAAGTGCTGGCGGAGTTTTTCGTAATGACAACTGCGGAAATTTGCATGTAAGCCTGTTTTAGGAGTGAATACGTTCTAGTGTGGCTTTTTTATATTCCTTCAATAATGCAAAGAGGTCTTTTTTAGGTGCCCCATTTTCATTCAGTAACCTATTGAATGCTGATTTTGATTTTCCTGCATCTTTGGCGGTATCTACAAAAGTTGAAAAAGCCTTGATATAGGTGAAATTCAAGCCGAGCGTCCGCGCTAAAATCTCCAGCACTGTCTGAAAGTACCAGAAAAATAATGGTAATCCATTCAGGTGGATGAAATGCAGATAGAATTTATTACGGAGCGTTAAATACTTGATTTTTTGTTTTTTGTTGTACTTATTGATTGTGGTAGAAATCTGGTGCATACACTTTGAGGATGGAGTGTAGTACATTTTCCATCCCATTCTGAGTGCTCTTACAGATAATTCAACATCTTCTACATAAAAAGGACTGAATAAATCATCATAGCCATTTAGCATTAAAAGCTTTTTTCTGTCGATCAATGCATTGGTGCCTGACAGAAACATGGTCAGCAAAGGCAAGCGGCCAGCAGTGGCATCCGAACTCACAAAGTAATTCTCATTGGCTTTTATTTTAAATAGATGCCTGTTGATGATCTTACCTCCGCCTTGTAATATATCACTGTCCCAGTTCAGGACCGCCCCGTTAACACCAAAAGTATCGGGTAGTTCAAATAGAGGAAGCTGATCTTCAAAATATCCGGGTAATAATTTTACGTCGTTATTCAGTATAAATACAAGGTCTTTTTTAGCTGATCTTATACCTTTATTAACAGTACCTGAGAAGCCAAGATTAATTTCGTTTTTCAAGATGATGACATTGGCGAAGTTTTTCTTTATAAAAGCAATAGAGTCATCCGTAGAATTATCGTCAACAACTATAATTTCGGAAGGAGAAGAAACCGTTAATAAAGAATTGATTACACTCGGTAATACATCTGCCAGCAAAGATTTGCCATTATAATTTGGGATAACTACAGAAATACTAAAACTCATTCACCTAATAATTACGATATTGCTTCTTTTTGTACAAAGATAACTATTATTAATGCATTCATCTTCTCAGTTGCATACGGAATTAAAACAAGGCAGCTTTAGCGCACTGGCCAGGATACTTACCCTGGTAGAGAATACTATTGCTCCGGCTGGAGACTTATTGAGAGCGCTGGAAGTAGGCAGTACGCCGGTAATCGGAATAACCGGGCCTCCCGGTGCAGGTAAAAGTACCTTGGTAAATGCAATCACTACACAGATTGTTCAGGAGAATAAAAAAATTGCCATTCTGGCGGTGGATCCTACCTCGCCATTCAACTTTGGTTCTCTGCTGGGAGACCGTATCCGGATGTCTCAGCAATTTAATAATCCCCATGTTTTTATAAGGTCGGTAGCCACCAGAGGGGCATTGGGAGGGATCTCTGCTAAAACGATTGAAATGGTTGATGTGATGAAATCTGCCGGTTTCGATTTGATCATTGTGGAGACCGTTGGCGTGGGACAGTCTGAACTGGAAATCGCAGGATTGGCCGATCGGACAGCAGTAGTTCTGGTACCTGAGTCGGGCGATGAAATACAAAATATCAAATCCGGACTGATGGAAATTGCAGATGCGTTTATTGTAAATAAAGCTGACCGGGAAGGGGCTGCTACCTTTGCTAATAATCTGAAAAAGCTGGTACATCATCAGGAACCTCTTATTCCTGTTTTTAGCACTGTGGCTGACAAAGGTGAAGGTATAACGGAGTTATGCAGCTGGTTATTGAGTCCGGTTCCGGCAGGCAATACACGAAGACCTTTTCTTCTGGCTGAAAAGGCATTTAAAATAATACAACAGCAAAGAATGAGAGATGTGGATAGAGAAAGACTAAGAAATGAAATCGCGGATGCCTCAATTATTCCGGGTTTCAATATTTATAAATTTACGGATAATTGGTTTTAGTCTCCATTGTTGTATGCAGGCTGTCTGAAAAAGCAGACTCTTTGGACAGTGGTATGGAGAATATTGTTAATGATTGTTAAATATTTCGTGTCGAAAATTGTCAGAATCGCCTGATCTCTTGAGTTGAGATTGATGTGACAAAATATGTAGCACTAATTTATTTATATCTTATATCTGTTTAAATGGTTGATGTGTAATATTTTATGTTATTTTTTTGCTAACTAAACATCAACAAATCCTCCTTTATTCCCTGATGTGACTACGATCATTCATGCCATTTTTGAATTTTTATAAATTTGGAACGGTGTTTGTATACCCTGTTGTGAGAATTAAAAATTTGTTTAATTTTGCTACACAAAAAAATTATACAATTTAAATTTGTTTAACCTTAAAAAAAGAAAAATTATGAATTATTCTACTTTAAAGAAGGGCTTAGCAGTTTCTTTTGTTGCAGCTTTAGGAGTTACTTCTATCGCTTCTGCACAGGATTCTACAGCAACTTCATCTTCAGCTAAAGTTTTTGGCGGAAGAGGCCAGTACAGAACTTGGTCAATCGGTGTTAATGGTGGTGTTATGTCTCCGTTCCTTGCGATCGGTGGATCTAATGACTTCACAAACGCTGACGTTAACTTAGGTTACGGTGTGTCATTGAAAAAACAATTAGGTCACGCTTTCGGATTAGAAGGTAACATCTTCCGTGGAAAAGTTTCTGGAACTAACAAAGATGCAGCAGGTGCTTCTCAGTTTGGTGCTAGAGAATTTGAAACTGAAATCGGTTATGCTGCTGACATCAGAGGTGTTGTTAACGTTGCAACAGTTGATTTCTTACGTCGTGAGAACTCAGTTAACTTCTTCGTTACTGCAGGTTACGGTTTAGTTGCTTATGCTCCTAAATTAACTACTTCTGCTAACCAGGTAATTGACTGGAAAGACAGAGCTGGTGATGATGGTGACAAAACTTACGTAAAAGAAGCTTACATCCCAGTTGGTGCTGGTGTGAAATTCAAAGTTTCTGACCGTGTTGCTTTTAACTTAGGTTACACTATGCACTTCATTGATAGCGATAACTTTGATGGTGTATATGCTAAAGCAACTACTAAAGATAAATTCTCATACGGTTACGCTGGATTAGAATTCTCATTAGGTTCTAAATCTAAACCAAATCTTGACTGGGTTAACCCATTAGCTTTAATGTATGATGAGTTGAAAGACCCTTCATTACGTCAAGAAGTTGAAGCATTGAAAAACCGTGTTTCTAACGTTGAGAAATCTGTTGAAGATTTGAAAAAAGATAGCGATGGAGACGGTGTTTCTGATCAATTTGACAAATGCCCAGGAACTCCTGCTGGTACTGCAGTTGATGGTTCAGGATGTCCACTTCCAGTTTCTACTGGTACTGCTGTTGATTCTAGCAATGTTACTGGTTTCGAAACTATCCAATTTGAATTCAACTCTTCAGTTTTAAAAACTGAATCATACCCTACTTTAGATAAATTATCTTCAGTGTTACGTGAAAACGGTGGTAAAGCATCTGTAAAAGGATACGCTTCAAGCGAAGGTACTGCTGCATATAACATGAAATTGTCTAAAGACAGAGCAAATTCTGTAAAAACTTACTTAGTTAACTCTGGAGTTAACGCTAGCCAAGTTGCTACAAAAGGTTTAGGTGAAGCAAATCCAATCGCTTCTAACGATACTGAAGAAGGTCGTATCCAAAACCGTCGTGTTGAAACTTCAAGAAACTAATCTTTCTTAAACAACATAATAAAGAGCCCCGATTTATCGGGGCTTTTTTTTGCCCTGAATTTTGATCAGTCACCAGCATAAATATTAGCATTCGCGCAGGATTATTTTATACATTTGTTTTATGTATTTTTTCAGAAAAAAAGATCCGAAAAGGCCAACAAGTATTGATATTAAGATCATGCATGTCATCAATGCGCTTGCGATATCAATTTTTCTGATTGGAATTATCCTAAAACTTATTCACGTAATTTAAATGAAGACAATCATCAATACTACAGATGCTCCCGCTCCAATTGGCCCTTATAGTCAGGCTGTATCAGCTAATGGATTTTTATATGTTTCAGGACAGATTCCGATTAACCCTGCAACAGGAGAACTTACCCAGGATTCAGTAAAAGCAGAAACAGAGCAGGTGATGCGTAACCTGAATGCAGTATTGCTGGAAGCAGGATACGAATTTTCACATATCCTGAAGACCACAATTTTCCTGACAGATATGTCATTATTTGCCGAAGTAAACGAAGTTTACGGATCTTATTTTGAAGCTGAATTTCCTGCAAGAGAAACTGTCGCCGTAAAAGGACTTCCTAAAGGAGTTAATGTCGAGATATCTGTGATTGCTTATAAAGGATAAATTGGCGAAATCTACAATGCGTTATCTGCTGGCGGGTTTAGGCTCATTTGTTATATGGGGATTTTTTTCTATTCCTTTACGTAACATCAAAGCCTTTTCAGCGCAGGATATCCTGTATTACCGCATATTTACTTCTCTTATATTTATTTGGATAGCTATCCTTTTATTCAGAAGAAAGGAATTAAAAGAAGATATTCAAAGAATCAGTTCAATATCAGTTGCGGCACGCAGAACTGTAGCCATTCAGATTTTGGTGGCAACAGTGTTCCTGATGTTGAACTGGTTTAGTTTTATTTATGCCATTAATCATGTGAGCCTCACCTCTGCGGCATTTGCTTATATGGTTTGTCCGCTGCTCACTGCATTCGGAGGTTTTGTGATACTTAAGGAAGAACTTTCCAGGATCAAGCTGATTTCAATGGTTATTGCCCTGATCAGCATTGTCTTTCTGGCAACGGGTTCTCTGACAGAAGTTTTATGGTCCGTTTTTATTGGTGTATTTTACGCAGGATACCTCCTTATTCAGCGAAAAATGCAAGGCTTTGATAAATTAAATGTGCTGGCCCTGCAAATTGGACTTGCAGTAATACTTATGCTTCCCTTCTACATTTATCAGTTTAATGGCCTGCCAGAGAGTATCTGGTTCTGGAGCCATATTGTAATCATTGCCGTGGTTTTTACCATCATACCCTTGTTCTTAAGTCTGTATGCGCTGATAGGCATTCCATCATCTACACTTGGAATCATGATCTATATCAATCCAATCATTGCTTTTGCAGTAGCCGTATTATATTTCGGCGAGGTCATTACTGTATTCCAGCTTTCTGCTTACCTGTTATTATTATTTTCTGTTTTTTTGTTCAACTGGCAGGCGATAAAGGATATCTTTACGTTAAAAAAGAAACTTAATACCTGAAATTTTGTTCGCTTCCGATTTAGACACAACTATAGAATTTCTGAAAGGAGTAGGTCCTAAGCGTGCCGAAATATTGCAAAAAGAGCTGGGTATTTATACTTACGCGCACTTACTGGGGTATTATCCATTCAGGTATATCGACAGAACACGCTTCTATAAAGTTAATGAATTACATCCTGATTTGCCTTATGTACAAATTCTGGGCCGGATCACAGGAAAAGAGACCATCGGAGAAAAACATAAAAAAAGAATTGTAGCGCGACTAACGGATGAAACCGGAACGATAGAACTTGTTTGGTTTCAAAGCCTGAAGTGGGTAGAAGAAAATGTGATGCGCGGTAAAGTGTATATTGCTTTTGGTAAACCTACCGTGTTTAATGGTTCCTTCAGTATTTCTCATCCGGAGATGGAGACTTATCCGCGGCCTGCTACGGTAACAGGAAACTTAACCTTACAGCCAGTCTATAATTCAACGGAGAAACTGAAGAAGTTTTCTCTCGATAGTAAAGGCATACAAAAAATGCAGGCGCTGGTGATTGAACAGTGCTTGTCGGAAGTCAGGGAGACCATCCCTCCACATATCCTGGAAAAATATAAAATGGTCAACCGCAGGGAAGCTATCCTTAATATCCATTTTCCGAAGGACAGTGTGGCATTGCAGCATGCCGAGCGAAGGCTGAAATTTGAAGAGTTATTTTTTATTCAGCTTCAACTGCTTAGTAATAAACAATTCAGAGAATTAAAGTTTAAAGGGCACCTGTTTAGTACGGTAGGTGAAAGAGTAAATACCTTCTATAAAGAAATACTGCCATTTTCACTTACAGGGGCACAGAAGAGAGTAATAAAGGAAATCCGTACGGATACTCAGCGGGGGATACAAATGAACCGGCTCGTACAGGGAGATGTAGGCAGTGGAAAAACTGTGGTTGCTTTAATGAGTATGCTGTTGGCAAATGATAATGGCTGCCAGGCTTGTATGATGGCTCCCACAGAAATCCTTGCGCGACAGCATTACCATTCTATCTCTTCTTTATTAGGTGATCACCTGGTTAAAGTAGCTATCCTGACGGGCAACAGTACTAAAAAACAGCGGGCAATATTGCATGAACAGCTGGAAGCAGGAGAAATTGATATTCTTGTAGGTACGCATGCGCTGATAGAAGATAAAGTAAAGTTTAAGAACCTGGGATTGGTTGTAATTGATGAGCAGCATCGTTTTGGTGTAGAACAAAGGGCCAAGCTGTGGCGTAAAAATGCGATCCCCCCTCATATCCTGGTTATGACAGCTACGCCTATACCGCGAACCCTGGCAATGACCTTATATGGTGATTTGGATGTGTCTATGATTGATGAGCTGCCTGCCGGGAGGAAACCTATAGATACAAGACATCTTTTTGAGGGACAAAGACTCCGTATGTTCGGTTTTATGAAAACGGAGATTGCGAAAGGCAGGCAGGTGTATGTGGTTTATCCTTTGATTAAAGAGAGTGAAAAACTGGATCTGCTGCACCTGGAGGCCGGCATAGAACAGATGCGTTATCAGTTTCCCTTGCCAGATTATCAGATTAGTATTGTGCATGGCCAAATGGCCAATGCAGATAAGCAGTTTGAAATGCAGCGATTTGTGAAAGGAGAAACGCAGATCATGGTAGCCACTACAGTTATCGAAGTAGGGGTAAATGTGCCAAACGCGTCGGTGATGATTATTGAAAATGCCGAACGTTTTGGTCTGTCACAACTTCATCAGTTGAGAGGAAGAGTTGGTCGTGGTGCAGAGCAATCTTACTGTATCCTTATGTCGGGCAATAAGCTGAGTAAGGATGGCAGAATGCGACTGGATACGATGGTCAAAACTAATAATGGTTTTGAGATTTCAGAAATTGATCTGGAATTGCGCGGACCAGGCGATTTGTCAGGTACCCAGCAGAGTGGGGTATTGGATCTTAAATTAGCCAACCTTGCCAAAGATCAGCAAATTTTGCAGGAAGCCAGAAATACTGTTATCGAGATCTTTCAGGAAGACCCTATGCTTTCTTTACCTCAGAATGCGCTGTTAAAACGCTTCATCGATAAAAAAAGCAGAGGGATAGCTTTAGACAAGATATCTTAGGCTTCTTTAATCTTCATCGCTTCCTGGCATAGATCCGGTACCCGTATAAGCACCTTTTCTGATTACCGGAACTCCCAGATGTTTGTAGAGTTCATCCAGGTGCATCAGACTTCCGTTTGTGAGGTTGCCCAAGAAGACGATCACTATATTTTTGTCTATATCACGAACATAAATATGTCTGAAACCATGCCACCAGCCAGTATGGTAAACTACTTTTCTACCTTTATCACCCTCAAAAATCCGCCATCCGTATCCATAATTGAAATGGCCGTTAATGGCTTTATTGTGTCCCGTATAGGCAGAGTCGAGACTGGCTTTTTTCAATAATCTGCCTGTTTTCAATGCATTATCATACAATACAAGATCGTGTATTGTACTGTAAATCCCTTTATCTCCCACTGGTCCGTCTAAAAAGTTTTGGACCACTGAATATTTCCATGTCCGGTCGTGCCCAACTACATCAACTGGTATTTTCGGATAAACGGTAGTAGAATATACATGGGTATGTTTCATTCCCGCAGGTTTAAATACATTTTCCATCATATAATCAGCATATTTTTTACCTGTCACTTTCTCAATGATTGCTCCTAATACCATAAAATTGGAATTGTTGTAGTGGAAGCGGGTATCTGGTTTAGCGTAACGGTTAGGTTTGTATTCCGCAATCAGGTTCATGACATCGACATTGCTCATGGGTTTTTTCTTGTCTTTCCATACACCGTCACTGAAGTAAACATAGTTCATCATTCCGCTGCGGTGGGTTAATAACATGCGAACATTAATTCCATCATAGGGGAAGTTCGGGTAGAATTTTTTGACATCATCTGTCAGTTTGATTTTACCCTGTTCAACCAGCTGCATGACCGCAACGCCTGTAAAAGTTTTGGTTACTGAAGCCAGTTCAAACTCAGAGTTGATCTTGAGGCTGTCGCGGTGAAGGTAATCGGCCCAGCCAATTGCTTTTTCATAGATAATCTTACCGTCTTTCGCAACTAGCATGTTTCCATTAAATCCGTACTTTTTATGCAGATTCTGCACAAAATCGGCAATCCAGCGATCTCCTTTTGCAGGGTTATAAACCAGCAAAAGGCTATCAGCTTTATCATCATTTACTGTCCGTACTTTCGGATCCGGCAGTTTTTTTTCGGTATGGGAACAGGCATTAAAGAGAAATGTGGCCAGAAAAGCCACGGGTAGAATAGTACGATAAGTCATGAATAGGTATTTCTTTTTTGAAGCCCGAAAAATAAACAATAATTACCACTTTAAACGCAAAAGAGTTTTAAAGATTATCAGATACTTTACATTCTTCTATACAGATAAAAGCTTATTTTTGGGACATAATTATAAACAAATGAATTTTAGAACCGAACACGATACCATGGGTGAAGTGCAGGTACCCGCTGATAAATATTGGGGTGCGCAGACTGAACGTTCACGCAACAATTTTAAAATTGGTCCGGAGGCCTCGATGCCTAAGGAAATTATTCATGCTTTTGGTTATTTGAAAAAAGCGGCAGCATTGGCCAATACTCAGTTAGGTGTTTTAACCGCTGATAAAGCAGAATGGATTGCACAAGCTTGTGATGAGGTAATTGCAGGTCAGCTTGACGATCAGTTTCCATTAGTGATCTGGCAAACAGGTTCTGGTACGCAGAGTAACATGAATGCGAATGAGGTAATTGCTTACCGTGCCCACGTTTTAAACGGTGGAGACCTGGCTGATGAAAAGAAAATTCTTCATCCTAATGATGATGTAAATAAATCGCAGTCGTCTAATGACACTTATCCTACAGCGATGCACATTGCTGCATATAAACAAGCTGTAGAGATTACTATTCCTGGTCTGGAGAAATTGCAACAGACTTTACAGGCTAAATCAGTAGAATTTGCTGAGATCGTTAAAACAGGCAGGACCCATTTTATGGATGCCACTCCTTTGACACTGGGACAGGAATTTGGTGGTTATGCGCAGCAAGTTACTAACAGTATCAGAGCGGTGAAAAATGCATTGGTAATGATTACTGAACTGGCACTGGGTGGTACAGCTGTAGGTACTGGATTGAATACACCGAAAGGTTATGATGTGCTCGTAGCAGAGAAAATTGCGGAACTTACAGGTTTGCCATTTGTCACCGCTCCAAATAAATTTGAAGCGCTTGCTGCACATGATGCAATGGTTGAATTGTCTGCAGCTTACAAGCGTACAGCTGTTGCTTTGATGAAGATTGCCAATGATGTGAGAATGCTGAGCTCTGGTCCGCGTTCTGGTATAGGGGAAATTATTATTCCTGATAATGAACCGGGATCATCTATTATGCCTGGTAAAGTTAACCCTACGCAACCTGAAGCATTAACTATGGTTTGTGCGCAGGTGATGGGTAATGATGTTACTGTGGGTATTGGTGGCAGCAACGGCCATTTTGAGCTGAATGTATTCAAGCCGGTTATTGCGGCAAATGTATTGCAATCGGGCAGACTCCTGGGAGATGCATGTGTGTCATTCAATGACAATTGTGCTGTAGGTATATTACCTAATTTGCCAGAGATCAAAAAACATCTGGAAAACTCTTTAATGCTGGTTACGGCACTTAATCCGCACATAGGTTATGAGAACGCGGCTAAAATTGCCAAAAAAGCACATAAAGAAAATAAAACACTTCGTGAGGCAGCGGTTGAGTCAGGCTTACTGACAAACGAGCAGTTTGACGAATGGGTAAGACCAGAGGATATGGTAGGTAGCTTGAAATAGCATGAACAAATACCATTATCTTATTATTCTATGCAGTTTAACGGCGTTTCTCAGTTGTGAGAGACGCCCAAACGTGCAGGGTAACGGTGAAACATTTTTACAGGGTGTATGGAACCAGGACAGTATTGCTAATTCGTCTACGCTGATGAACTATACGCAGCATCATCTCAAGTTTACCTGCGACTCTTTTTATGTGGACATGACCACACATTCGAAAGTCAATTATTACGAAGACCCCTGTTATAACAATGGCGTCTGGAAAGAATATGCAAAGGGTGTGTATGAAGTTAGGAAAGACAGCCTGTTTTTACTGGGCACCTATACGAAATCAAATTATAAACAAAAAGTTTCCGGCTGTTATACGATAGGCATTTACAGGAAAAGTTTCCTGATTAAATCGTCAGATACCAACCATCTTTCTCTGCAAAGCCTGAGCGATCAGCGCGATGTTAACCTGGTGCTCAAACAAAAAATCACCTGTGTACCTCAACAACTATAATCACATCAAATGAATTTATCAATATTAAAAAAGGTTTGCATCGCAGTAGCACTGGTTGCTTATCTGCCGGTAAATGCACTGGCATGGGGGCAAACGGGCCACCGCATAGTCGGACAAGTTGCCGATTATTATTTAACTGCAAAAGCACGCAAAGCGATCAAAGCTATTCTGGGTGGAGAAACGGTTGCTATGGCTAGTAACTGGCCTGATTTTATTAAATCAGATACCGCTTATAATTACCTGGGCAGCTGGCATTATGTAAATATTCCTGGAGGACTGGATCAGAATGGCGTTTTTCACTTTCTGGATACAGACACAGAGGCTAATGTGTACAACAAGATTCCTGAGCAGATTGCGATACTGAAAAATAAGCAGAGCACGGCAGATCAGAAGAGGATGGCGATCCGTTTACTGATTCATTTTGTAGGTGATCTTAACCAGCCGATGCATACGGCCAGAAAAGATGATCTTGGCGGGAATAAAATAAATGTAACCTGGTTCGGGCAGAAATCAAATCTTCACCGCGTGTGGGATGAAGGACTAATTGAATACCAGCAATTAAGTTATACAGAATATGCTGCAGCAATTAATCATCCTTCAAAAGAGCAATTTAATCAGTGGAGCCATGATTCTTTAAAGCAGAGTGTATATGAGTCGTACCTGACCTGCAATAAGATTTATGATAAAACAAAAGCAGATGATAAGCTGAGCTATCGTTATAACTTTGATTTTGTAGCTACGCTGAATGAAGCTTTATTAAAAGGCGGTATACGTTTGGCAGCCATGCTTAACCAGATTTACGCTTAATATGAAAATTCTGATGGTTTGTCTGGGAAATATCTGCCGTTCTCCGCTGGCAGAAGGAATTGTAAGGCATTTGGCTGCGGATGCACAGCTGGACTGGGAAGTCGCTTCTGCCGGAACCGGAAACTGGCATGTAGGGCAGCCTGCGGATAAAAGAAGTATTGCGGTGGCAAGAAGTTATGGATATGACATTTCGAAACAAAGAGCAAAACACTTCAATGCAGGGATGTTTGAAGATTTTGATCATATCCTGGTAATGGATAAAAATAACCTGAGGGATGTATTAAAGCTTGCGAAGAATGATGAGCAGCGTAATAAGGTCAGACTCTTTTTAACAGAGGAAGCTGATGTCACAGATCCGTATTTTGATGATCAGTTATTTGACCCGGTATTTCAGACGATAGAGCAGCGGGCAAAAAAACTTGTTGAAGAACTCCGGGATAAATAGAGAATATCTGGCCTTTAGCTAAAATGTAAAAACATTTTAATCGGGAGCCTGTTGTTTGAGTACATCAAATCTATAAAAAATGGAAAACACTACAGTAAACCCGGAAACGTTAAACGACCTGATTCAAATTAATAACGATAGAGTTGCAGGATATGAAAAAGCAATCGAGGAATTAAAACCAGAAGATAGCGATCTGAAAGCATTATTTGTTAAAATGATTGGTGAAAGCCATAAATATAAATTGGCCCTGGCAACAGCTGTTCAGGGAACCGGAACAGAATTGGAAACCGGGACAACTACGTCTGGTAAAATTTACCGTGCATGGATGGACGTTAAAGCTGTTTTTACTGGTCATGACCGTAAAACAGTATTGAATAACTGTGAGGCGGGAGAAGATGCAGCACAAAGAGCTTATAAATCTGCTCTGGAAGAGGAAGGTCTATCTGCGGATACCAGATCTTTAATTACAGAACAAAAAGCTGAGCTAAGAGCTTCTCATGATCAGATCAAAGCATTAAGAGATGCTCAGGTATAAAACCGGCATTTTAAGATAAACAAAAGCGCCGCTGGAAATTTTTCCAGCGGCGCTTTTGTTTAACGTTTGTTTTTAGATACCGAATTCTTTATCCAGATATTCTGATACCTTATCTATAGCATTGTCGATCGTATTACTCAGGATCGTAATGAAGGAACCAGATTTTGCTGTAGCAATTAAATACTGCAGACAGTCTGCACCGTTGTTATTGATAATGATTTCCATATCTGGTTTAACCTCTTTAATACCAGAGATGAGCAGGTCGATAAGTTCCTGTTGCTGTCTGCCACGCAGGTATTTCTCCTGACAGATAATGATTTTATCAAACATTTGTCCGGCTATCCTTGCTGTTTCGATGATATCTTCATCGCGCCTGTCTCCAGTACCAGAGATCACACCTACATGTTCCGTTGCTTCGACTGTTTTAAGATAGTCTTTAATGCCATTGAAACCGTTTGGATTGTGTGCGAAATCTACCAGGATTTTAAACTCTTTAAATTTAAAGATGTTCATCCTGCCCGGGGTCTGCGCTGCGGATGGGATAAATGTTTCGAGCGACATACGGATGTCTTCAATTTTGTATCCCCAAAGGAAGGTCGCCAATGTGGCTGCAAGTACGTTCTGAATCATGAAATCCACACTGCCCCCAAAAGTTAATGGAATATGGGTTACTTTGTCCACCCTGATTTTCCAGTCGCCTTTTTTAATGGTCACATATCCATTTTCATAAATTGCTGCGGTGCCGCCTTTTTTGCAATGGTCAACAATAACAGGATTACTTTCATTTGTACTGAAATAGGCGACTTTACAATCTGCGGTGCTGGCAATTTTAACACAATATTTATTGTCTGCATTCAATACAGCCCAGCCATCTCTTTTTACTGCTCCGATTACAACTGCCTTAACTCTTGCCAGATCTGCCAGACTATGAATATCTGAAATGCCAAGGTGGTCTTCCTGGATGTTGGTGATGACTCCTATATCACAGCGGTTAAATCCAAGTCCCGCTCTCAGGATACCCCCTCTTGCGGTTTCCAGCACTGCAAATTCTACTGTAGGGTCCCTCAAGATAAATTCTGTACTTACTGGTCCGGTAGTATCACCTTTCATCAGCAGGGTATTTTGTACATAAATTCCATCAGAGGTGGTATATCCAACTCTTGTTCCGTTACTCTTCACTATATGAGCAATCAGCCTTGTTGTAGTTGTTTTTCCATTGGTTCCGGTCACTGCAATAATAGGAATCCTCGCAGATTTGCCCGGAGGATATAACATATCAATTACAGGAGCGGCAACGTTTCTGGGCAGGCCTTCACTTGGTGCAAGGTGCATCCTGAAGCCAGGGGCAGCATTTACTTCAAGTACTACGCCACCATTTTCTGTTAAAGGCTGCGTTAAGTTTTGCGCCATTACATCTATACCGCAGATGTCTAATCCAATGATACGTGAAATACGTTCACTGATGAATATATTCTGTGGATGTACCAGATCGGTAACATCAATAGAAGTACCGCCAGTGCTTAGATTTGCAGTTGATTTTAAATAAACCAATTCACCATTGGGTACGATAGTTTCTAATGTATAATCCTTTTTCGCCAGGAGATCAAGCGTATCACGATCTACAAGAATTTCTGTTAGCACATTTTCATGTCCATAACCCCGCCTTGGGTCTTCGTTTTCTTTATCAATAAGTTCCTGAACGGAATTAATGCCATTACCTGTCACATGAGCGGGTACACGTAATGCTGCTGCTACCATTTTATTGTCAATTACCAGGATTCTGAAATCATAACCTGTAATAAAGCTTTCAATGATAATTCTTCTTGAATACTGTTTAGCATATTCAAAAGCTAATATGGCAGCCTCTTCGGTTTTAACGTTGATCGTAGCTCCTTTACCATGGTTGCCGTCTAAAGGTTTAAAAACCAGGGGGAAACCAACAGTTTTGATCGCATCTTGCAGATCTTCAATTTCCGAAATCGTAACTCCTTTCGCTACAGGAATGGCAGAATCCTTGAGCATTCTCTTGGTTTCGTCCTTATTCCCTGCAATATCAACAGCGATGCTGTTTGTTCTTTCGGTCATAGTGGCTCTGAAACGCACCTGATTTTTGCCATACCCTAATTGTATCAGAGAGCTTTTATTCAGTCTGATCCAGGGAATACTTCTTGCAATAGCCTCGTCCACGATAGAACCTGTACTTGGACCTAAGCGCTCTTGTTGTCTTAATTCTCTCAGGCGCTGAATATCAAAATCCAGATCATAATCATGGTTGTCAATCAGTGCTTCAGCAATCCTTACACTTGCCTCTGCCGCATAAATACCCGCTTTCTCTTCCAGGTAGCTGAATACAACATTGTAGATGCCATCAGTTTTTGTTTGACGGGTTCTGCCAAATCCGGTATCCATACCTGCCAGGGTTTGTATTTCAAGAGCAATGTGTTCTATCACATGGCCCATCCAGGTTCCTTCCTGAACACGGGCGAAAAAACCTCCCGGTTCACCTTTTGAGCACCTGTGCGTAAATAAACTTGGAATCATTTTTTCCAGACGATCACCAAATCCATCGATCAGATTTGACGGACGCTGTTCCATGTCCTCCAGATCTAATCTCATTTGTATCAGTTTTTTCCTGTTGATCGACCAGATATTTGGTCCTCTTAGCACTTGGATGCCGAGTATTTTCATATAGTATTTATTGTTTTTTAATTGTTATGAAGCGTTCAAAGCTTGTTTAGTTACGATATGAAGCTTTTCAGATTTCATATCGTATTTATTGTTTTTTAAAATACCGGTGCCATTTTTAGGACAGAATTTATTGTTCTTTTAAATCAGTTGAATAAAATTTGCTTGAGTTTCTGTTCCTCGTTTTTTTAATGGTTTTTTACATAAAAACGCTGTGAAACAGGAGCATTAATATATAAATATTTTTCAGGATAACGTGCAAATCACCTGCCAAAATATTTTTCTGATAAACGTGTATAAATCTAATCAAAGAATGGGATTTATAAAGAAATAATTAGGTGTTTGAGACATATTATTAGGTGATAATGGTAATATTTAAAGTAAGGAACATATATTTGAAATTATAGTACAAGAAAAACGAAACATGGTTCCAAAAGGCAAGTTGATTATTATAGGTGGTGCAATAAATACCGGGAGTTTTACTGAAACACAATTCGGACTTCCTCAAAATATGAATTTTTTTGAGAGGGGCATTCTAAAACGTATTACTACTGAGTCTGTAAAAGATACTGCGTCACGTTTTGAGATCATTACAACAGCCTCTCTTGTTCCTGAGAAAGTAGGAGAAGAATACATCAAAGCATTTGCTCAATTAGACGTACATGATGTTGGTGTGCTTAATATTGGTAACAGAGAACAGGCAAATGATTTATTGAATTGTGAGCGTGTACGGGCGGCAGATGTGCTTATTTTTACTGGTGGCGATCAGTTGAGGTTATCATCTATATTTGGCGGTACTGCTATTCACCAGATATTACTTGATAAATATGAAAATGAAGAAATTGTAATTGCAGGTACCTCTGCAGGTGCTGCGGCAAGTTCTAAAAATATGATTTACCAGGGGAACAGTAAAGATGCGTTATTGAAGGGAGAGGTTAAAATCACTGCTGGCTTAGGATTTATAGATGGGGTAATCGTAGATACCCATTTTGTACAACGTGGCCGTATTGGCCGATTGTTGTATGCGACAGCAAGCAGTCCGGGGATATTAGGTATTGGATTAGGCGAAGATACAGGTCTGTACATTTCCAATGGCAGCAAGATGGAAGCCATAGGTTCTGGGATGGTCATCCTGGTAGATGGCAGAAATATGCTGGATACAAACCTGACTGATGTAGAAATGGGCCAGCCTGTCTCTATAAAGAACCTTGTTGTCCATGTCATGTGCGATGGTGATGTCTACGATTTGACGGCACATCAGCTAACGATTCATCATCCCAAAGTTATACCAATAGACTAATCAGATGAAACTAATTATTCACGGTGGCTTTTTTAGCGAGTCTTCCACCAATCAGGAAACTAAAAAGGCAAAGCAGGATGCTTTAGCTGAGATAGCAACAATGTCTCATAAATACCTGGAAACACATACAGCATTGGAAACGGTAACTTATACTGTAGGATTACTGGAAGACAATGTTCTTTTCAATGCGGGACTGGGATCACAGATCCAGAGTGACGGTAAAGTGAGGCTGAGCGCTTCCATTATGGATGGAAAGACACAAAAGTTTGGAGGTGTTATTAATGCTGAAGATATCAAGAATCCCATTCAGCTTGCATCAGTATTGCTTGAATACGAAGACAGCGTCTTAAGTGGAGATGGTGCAGTTGCCTTTGCCCGTAAAAATGGATTTGCGTACTATAGCCCCATTACTGCACAAAGACAGGAAGAGTATGAACTTAAATTGAATCAGTTAAATAATAAGGGAACGGTAGGTTGCGTAGCGCTTGACACTTTCGGGAATCTGGCGGCCGGAACTTCTACCGGAGGAAAAGGTTTTGAAATTCCCAGCAGGGTAAGCGATTCTGCAACTGTTGCCGGCAATTATGCAAATGCTATTGCAGGTATTTCCTGTACCGGTGTGGGCGAAAATATTGTGAGTGTTGCCTTGGCAGCGCGGATTGTTACCCGTGTTACGGATGGATTTACGTTAAAAGATGCTTGTGATAAATCTTTTACTGAACTTCAGGCAATTGATGGCTTTGCCGGTGTGATAGGCATTACTGCCGACGGACAAATTTATCATACAGACTCTCATCCTTATATGGTTTGGGCTACATTTGATGTTAGTTTACAGGTGTTTGACTAAAAAGATATATATTTGTAAAATGTATAAACTCTGTTTCGCGCTCATGTGTCTAACTTTTTCAAGTTCGGTAATGGCACAAACGAATAGTCCCGGACAGCCGGAACAGCTCCCCGGTAATGGCGCAATTACCATTGCAGTATCAGGAATGGATGAAGCCGATGGCGATATCTATTTTGAGGAGGCTGAAAGAGAAGAAAAAAATGGTGATTTTAATGATGCACTTACCCTGTTCGGTAAAGCTGCATTTGAATATAATAACTCCAGGAAATTCTCCCGTTATGGTGCTTCTTTACTGAGACTCAGTAATGTTCATTTCCTAATGGAACATTATACTGAAGCAGAGCAGGTCATCCTGAATGTTGCGCTTAAAACGTACTCACGGATAGGAAACAGACCGGGACAAATGGCTTCATACAATCAATTAGGGAAAATTTATCTGGCAGCAAATAAGCTGACGCAGTCGCTCTGGTTTTATACTCAACAAGGTATTTTAGCTAAACAAACAAGTAATAACACTTCTTATATTGATTCAATACTGGGCATCGCTCAGGTTAAGATTAAGAAAAAAGAATATTCATTAGCTATAAAAGATCTGAACAGAGCAGAGTCATACGCTAAAATAGCTAAGATCAACCAGTTTAAAGGTCAGATCAAAGCTGCAAGAAATACCATTGCTGACAGAAAGACTTTAAAAAAATAAACGCAATATTTACAATTGCTAAATTACCTGTTTATATGCGGGTTAACCTGCAATATGTGGTGTCAGGCTGACTTATTTTTCAAGTATTTAATTATATTTGGTAAAGATTACAGAAAAGAGACAGTATTATACTGTCTCTTTTCTGTTTATTTGAGAAATTGGTATCATATTGGTTGATAATACAAAAATGGATTTTAAATTATTTAAAGAGATGTTGAAAAGAATATTAATGGTAACCTTCACAGCTGCTGTACTTGCTTGTCAGGCTGCTCCTAAACCACAGAAAATGGTTGAAGGTATCCCTAATATTAAGCCTGATGAACAGCAGAGTTTAGTATGTAAGGAGATCGTCGCGCTTATAGAAAACTATAATTATAAAAAAATAACCATAAATGATTCTATTTCTTCGGTGATCCTGGATAAATACATCAACAAGCTCGATCCATACCGTAGTTACTTTTTAGCATCAGACATTAAAGATTTTGACCAGTTCAGAACAACTTTGGATGATGCTTTCAGAGTGGGCGACCTAAGTGCTCCATTTTATATTTTCAACGTCTACTCGAAAAGATACAACGAAACACTTGATTATGCTATAGCGCATATCAAAGATAAATATGACTTCAACCAGAATGACAGTTATGTTTTTGACCGGGAGAAAATGCCATGGGTGACATCTACTACGGAATTAAATGACATTTGGAAAAAGAGGGTTAAATATGAGCTGATCAATCTGAATATTGCTGGTACAGATCAGGCAAAAAATACGGAAACATTAGTAAAAAGATATAAAAGCTTAAAATCACAATCTGAGAAACTGAACAATCAGGACGTTTTCCAAACGATTATGGATGCCTTTACTGAGGCTATCGATCCGCATACGAATTATTTCAACCCTACAAATGCACAGGCTTTCAATGAAGATATGGCGCGTTCGTTTGAAGGTATTGGTGCGCGTTTGAAATTAGAAAATGACGTATTGAAAATTGATGAGGTTATACCAGGTGGTCCGGCTTTTAAAAGTAAACTGATCAATGCAGGTGACAGGATCATTGGTGTTGCACAAGGGAACGGTGAATTCGAAGATATCATCGGTTGGAGAATTGATAATTCTGTGGCTAAGATTAAAGGGCCGAAAGGAACTAAAGTAAGGCTGAAAATTATTCCTGTAGGGAAAGATATGTCGGCCAAACCTGTGATCATTGAACTGAACAGGGAACGTATCGTAATGGAAGACCAATCGGCGAAAAAAGAAGTAAAAACGATTCAGTCTAATGGGAAACCGTACAAAATAGGAATTATCACTGTGCCAGGGTTTTATGCGGATTTCAAAGCTGCAAATGCGGGTGATCCAAATTATAAAAGTACTACACGTGATGTGAAGTTATTGATTGATACTTTGAAGAACAGGGATAAAGTTGACGCTATCGTGATGGACCTTCGTGCAAATGGCGGTGGATCTTTGGTAGAAGCCATTGACCTGACTGGGTTATTTATTGATAAAGGACCTGTTGTTCAGGTAAAAGATTTAAAAGGAAGCGTTGAAGTAAGCGAAGACCAGAAACCTGGTGTAGCATGGGATGGCCCTTTTGGCGTGATGGTGGACCGCTTAAGTGCTTCTGCTTCTGAAATTTTTGCAGGCGCAATACAAGATTATGGAAGAGGGATCATCATTGGTACCCAAACCTATGGTAAGGGAACAGTTCAGTCTTCAATAGACTTGAACAAATTGGTTAATCCATCTATTTTACAACGTCTGGCGAGTCTTGTTCAGAAAGGTCCGGTTTCTTCCGGAGTAGCTGTTAAAACAGGGAAAGACGGTGCACCAATTCAATTGGGACAGATCAATCTAACCATGGCTAAGTTTTATCGAGTAAACGGTAGCAGTACACAACACAAAGGAGTAATGCCTGATATTGTTTTACCTTCTTTCTATCCTATGGATAAAATAGGTGAGGACACAGAAACTTCTGCTTTACCATGGGATGAGGTTCAAAAATCTAATTTTATTCCAGTGAACAGTGTAACGGCGGTGAAACCAGAACTGATTAAACTGCATGAGGAGAGAATGAAAAAATCATTGGACTATAAGTCGCTCATCCAGGATATTGCTGATATGAAGAAACGTGATCTGGAGACTTCGGTTACATTGAATGAGAATAAACTGAAAGCGGAGCGTGACAGCCTAGAGGCTAAAAGTCTTGAAAAACTGAACATGCTGCGTGCTTCAAGAGGATTGCCTGCAGTTAAAAAAGGAGACAAGATCAAGAAAGATGAAAACTTCGATTTCTTTGAGGATGAAAGTATGCATGTAATGGCAGACCTGATTCAACTAAAGAAGTAAGTTAAAATAAAATATAATCCATAAAAAAAGCTGCAGGAAGATCTTCTGCAGCTTTTTTTATTACGAATGATAAGCAATCCCGTCAATCCGGAACAAGCCGGTTCTAAGGTTTCTGTTTAGCTACCTGCATCGACATCATTTCTTTCATCGTCTTGTTCATTCCTTCTGTAGATCCATCCAGAAAGATCACGTTTCCGTCACTGTTTTCTGCAAAATGTTTAATTGACTCTGTCCACATCGTAAACAGGATCACAGAGATGTCAAGATTGGCCTGCTCCATTTCCTGAGCAGCTTTAGTCATACCGTGAGCTACTTCCGCACGGAACAGTGCAATACCTTGTCCCCGTAGCTGAGCAGCCTCGCGCTCTGCTGCTGCTGCAATTTTTATAGCATTACCATCAGCTTCTGCACCTTTAGTTTTCGTAATCAGCAGTGCCTGACCTTCATTTTCTGCTGCGGCTTTTAAATTGTTTGAGGCAACTACTCTGCTCATCGAACGCATAATTTCATCATCGAAAGTAATGTCGTTGAGCTGAAGATCCTGTAAATGGTATCCCCAGGATTCCAATACGATATCAATCTGCTCTTTTACATGCATTACAATTTCATTTCGCTGAGCCAAAACGTTGGCTTGCTTTTGTGTCGCTACGTATGCTCTGATTGACCCCTCAATGGTACGAATCAGTGCCTGCATTAAATTTGCGGCATCAACGAATTTAAAAGCTACATTTTTGATAGTTTCCTCATCATGGTTCAGTACAGAATACAGCAGCATAGCTTTAAAGTATACATTGGCCTGATCTTGTGTTACTGCCTGAAATGAAAGTTCTACCGAACGGTTCTGTATAGATATTCTGGAGTGAATCACTTCGATCAGTGGAATCTTGAAATTTAGTCCGGGTCTCAGTTGTCGCCTGTATTTGCCGAATATTGTTACAACGGCAATAGTGCCCTGTTTCACAGTCACAAAAGAACTAAAGAGGACTACAATGATAAAGAATAATAAAAAGTACAAAGCGTAGTTCATGGGTTTATAATTTATAATTTAAACTCTTTCAAGATACAAAATTATCTGTATTATGAGCTGTTGTACTTTCCAAATCATCTGGGCACAGATATTGCATGACCGGAATAAATCTATCAATCGCTATGAACGTAAAACGCACTTTTGGAACAATTTTAACTATACTTGGTATCATCGGACTTATTTATGCCGGTTATGGCTTCACTAAGCATAGTGTAGATACCCGTGGCCTTATTGTGGCAGGTATTATTGGTATTATCTTCTTTTTCTCCGGTATAGGGCTGGTAAGGAATACCAAAGACGAAGCTTAGTCTGTTTTTACCCGGATAGATTGATCTGCAAAAAGCAGTCGGTTACCTGGAAAGTCTGTATTTGTTAAGGAGATGATCTTTTTATAAGCAGTATTGTCGGTATCTATAGTTAGCTGGTTAACCTTATCCTGTTTAACTGAGGTAACGTCTGCATAAAGAAAATCTCCTTTTCTGTTTAATTTGATATTCAGTAAAGGAGCAAACCCATTGGGGCCTTTCAAACTGAACATTCCATAAGTACAGAAATTGCCTAGACTGTAAGCTATGAACTTATTTTTATATACTTCCACAGCACGCGTTACATGAGGTCCCTGTCCAAGAACAATATCTGCCCCCGCATCTATGACTGCGTGTGAAAATTCGTAAACATTTCCCCGGTTCTCCTGATAAAAAATTTCCTTTGCTTTGGTTACATGCTCAAAACGGGCTCCTTCGCCACCTCCATGAAAGGATACGATCACAATATCTACTTGTTTTTTTAGGAATGAAACTAGTCTTTTCGCACTGTCAATATTGTTGATAGATACCGTATTCTCATTGGGTGCAAAAGCACAGAATCCATAAGTAATGCTATCTTTTTCAAAAATAGTATAAGGATGGGTAGTGAGGCCTGCATATTTGATTTGTAACGAATCCAGGATGGCTGCGGTTCGTTTTCTTCCTGCCAGACCAAAATCACCCACATGATTATTTGCTACGCTAAGTAAATTGAAGCCGGCCGACTGATAAATTCCGGCGTATCGCTCAGGCATTCTGAAAGCGAAACAACTATTGCCTGAAGTGTCCTTACATTTGGTCGACTTACCCTGGTTTAGAAAACAGCCTTCCAGGTTCCCGAATATAATATCGCCCTGCAGGAAAGGTTTTACTTTATTAAAGCTACCTGCTGCATCATCTTTAGGCAGATTGCTTTTTGAAGGATATGCAGAGCCCAGCATCATATCCCCAACGGCAACAATGGTGATGGTATCTTTACTTCCCATTAATGTATCTATAGTACTTTCTGTTGCTATATTCACGGGAGCGCTGGCACAACTCAGCAGTATCAGAAATGCAAAAAGGCTCAGCAGTGATGCTCCTGTTAATTTTAACCCTTTCTGCTGATTATCTTTGCTGTACTTCATCATGTTTTACTGATTCATATTTCATAAAAAAAGTCCTTCTAAAGAATAGAAGGACTCCGTATATTTTGTTCAGATCTTTTATTCTTCGATCAGATCTTTCTTTGCAGATTCCAGAATCCTACCGCCTTTATAAAAGAAACGCGAGTAATAAGGCTCGTTCAGGTTACTGATCACCACACCACGGGATGAAGATGCATGTGCAAAACGATCATCACCTAAATATATTCCGATATGTGTAATTCTGGTGCTTTTGATTTTGAAGAATACCAAATCTCCTTCTTTCAGCTCATCTTTAGGTAGTGGATCTACCATGCTGAAAATATCTCTTGAGTTTCTTAATAAAGTAGTGTTAAAAACCTTATCGTAAATAGCCTTGGTAAAAGCTGAGCAATCGATTCCTTTTTTTGTATTTCCACCGAAGCGGTAAGGTGTGCCAATCCATTCGTAAATGAATTTATAAAGCTTAATGTTTGAAGTCGCATCTACTGCAACACCCATTACCTGAGAAAAATATTGGGAAGCCAGGTTGTCAGGATCTTCTAATTTGTTGGTTTCTTTTGTTTTAGTCTGTGCATTTAAAGCGGTTAGGCTGCACAGCGTAATAAGGGTAGAAAACAAAAACTTTTTTATCATGTTACACTGTTAAGTTTGGGTAAAAGGCACTTACACTTAAACGTACACCACCAGGGCTTGTTGTCAGGTTGTCAAAATTATGTAAATAACTAATGCCATCCAAATGAAATATGTTAAATAATTGAAGTTATTAACATTTAATATGAAATCATCACACGCATTTTACAGTATTTCTTCGATTTATTACAATAATAAAGTAGATTTGCTCTCGTAAATAAAAAAACAATAGCCAAAAATGAGTGCAGTAGAAATTAATAAGGATACCTATCTGAAATGGTTTGAGTCGATGTTACTAATGCGTAAGTTCGAAGAGAAAACTGGTCAACTTTACGGACAGCAAAAAATCCGTGGTTTTTGTCACCTATATATCGGTCAGGAGGCAGTAGTTGCCGG
>Ga0247807_10000179_pt1 | contig 44329 bp, 39 predicted proteins | sample UWRJL074202C1_FD_179931 | JGI IMG/M metagenome (GOLD analysis project Ga0247807, IMG submission 179931) | Plant litter microbial communities from Arlington Agricultural Research Station in Wisconsin, United States - UWRJ-L074-202C-1 | ecosystem: Environmental > Terrestrial > Plant litter >...
ACAACAAAAACGAATTTGCGGAGCCGCTTCCAATAGAAGATGTTTTAAATGAAGCAGGATTAAGTACAGTAACTCCTCGCCGTGACTTTTTAAAAGCCTTAGGCTTTGGTCTTGGTGCGGTAACACTGGCAGCTTGTCAGCCTGCTCCTGTACACAAATCAATACCTTATCTGATTAAACCAGAAGAAGTAATTCCGGGTATCCCTAATTACTATGTTTCGAGTTTTAATGGTCAGAGTGTATTGGTTAAAACGAGAGAAGGCCGTCCAATTAAGATTGAACCGAATCCTAACGCAGGACAGTTTAATTGCGGAACTGACGCTACAGCTCAGGCATCAGTGCTTGATCTGTATGATGTTTCTAAATTAAAAGCACCTCAGTTAAAAGCTGATGGCGACCTGGCAGATACTACCTGGGCTAAGGTAGATGCTTTTGTAGCTGCAGAGCTGGCGAAAGTAAAAGCATCAGGAAAGAAAATCAGAATTATCTCTTCTTCAGTAAACAGTCCTTCAACTAAAGCAGTTGTGGCCGACTTCACTGTAGCTTATCCAACAACAAAACACGTTCAGTATGATGCTGTATCTTATACAGGTATTATCAAAGCGAATGAGAACAGTTTCGGTAAAGCGGTAATTCCTAAATATAATTTCGATAAGGCTGATCTGATCGTAAGTTTTGGTGCTGACTTTTTAGGTACCTGGATTAGCGGAGAAGAGTTTACTTCTCAGTACATCGAGAACAGAAACTACAAAACTCTTGCTAAAGGCAAAATGTCACGTCACTTCCAGTTTGAAGCGGGCATGAGCTTAACAGGAACAAATGCAGATACACGTCTTCCAATCAAATTATCTGAGCAGGGACCTGCGCTGATTACCTTATATAATGCAGTTACCGGTGCTAATTTAGCTGGTGGTGTTTTACCTAATAATACTTCTGCTGAAAAAGCAATTAAATTAGTAGGTAAAGAATTGGTACAGCAGAAAGGAAAAGCTTTAGTAGTTTGCGGATCTAACGATGTGTCTACACAGATTCTGGTAAACGCGATTAACGCAGCTATCGGCAGTTACGGAACAACAATTGACCTTGATAACCCATCTAAACGTTATGCTGGTAATGATGCAGAATTTGCAGAATTATTAAACGAGATGAACAGGGGTGAAGTTGGTGCTGTATTTTTCTTAGATACGAATCCTGCTTATGATGTGGTAAACACAAAAGCGTTTACTGATGCATTGGCAAAAGTTCCTGTAAAAGTTTCTTTCGCTGACAGAAGTGATGAAACTGCTTCATTATGTGATGTGATCGCTACCAACCAGAACTACCTGGAATCGTGGGGTGATGCAAACACGTACGAAGGAACTTATTCAATTGTACAACCAACGATTAATCCTGTATTTAACTCACGTCAGGCAGAGCAAAGTTTATTGATCTGGTCTAACGCACCTGTTAAAGACTACTACCAGTATGTGCGTAACAACTGGGAGAAAAATATATTACCTGCATTGGGTAAAACATGGAATGATGTATTGCAGACAGGTGTATTTGCTGCAGCTCCTAAAGCTGCCGGTACCTATACTTTCAATCTTTCACTAGCTGCAGTTGTTCCTTCTGTATTGAACAGCAGCAAAGCATTGGCGAAAGACATCGAGCTTCAGGTTTACGAAAGTGTGCCGATGCGCGATGGTAAATATGCAAACAATGCATTCCTTCAGGAATTACCTGATCCGGTTTCTAAAGTAACATGGGATAACTATATTGCTCTTGCGCCTAAATTTGCTGAGTCTAAAGACATCAAAGAATTTGACGTTGTAGAAATTAAAGGAAGCAATGGATATACCATTACTTTACCTGTCTTGATTCAGCCGGGACAAGCAGTAGGTACTGCTTCGATCGCTTTGGGTTACGGACGTACAAAAGTTGGTAAAGCTGGTGATAACGTAGGTAAAAATGCTTATCCGTTTGTAACGTTCAGCAATGGAACATTACAGTATGCAAATACAGTAACCATTACTAAAACAGGCGCTACTTACGAACTGGCACAAACACAGACTCACCACTCTTTTGAAGGAAGAAACATTATCCGCGAAGCCAGCTTCAAGGAATATGTAAAAAATCCTGCTGCAGGAACTGGTAAACATGAAGAAGGACATAAATCTTACGATTTATGGGATAAATACGAAAAACCAGGAAACAACTGGGTAATGGCAATCGATCTGAACGCCTGTACTGGTTGCGGATCTTGTATTGTAGCTTGTAACGTGGAGAATAACATTCCGGTTGTAGGCCGTGATGAGGTTCGAAGACGCAGAGAGATGCACTGGATTCGTATTGACCGTTACTATAGCTTTGAAGAAGGCGATAAGAGCGTTTCTGAGGAAAAAGAGATTGCGCACATGGAAAACCTTGACCGCGTATCTGTTGTTCACCAGCCGATGTTATGTCAGCATTGTGATCACGCTCCTTGTGAAACAGTTTGTCCGGTACTGGCAACGGTACACTCTTCGGATGGTTTAAACCACATGGCTTATAACCGTTGCGTAGGAACAAGATATTGTGCAAACAACTGCCCGTATAAAGTTCGTCGTTTCAACTGGTTTAACTACTGGAATGATTCACGTTTTGATAACTACCTGAATAATGAATTCACTCAGCTGGTACTTAATCCTGATGTAACTACACGTTCAAGAGGGGTAATGGAGAAATGCTCAATGTGTATCCAACGTATTCAGGCTGGTAAATTAACGGCTAAAATGGAGAAACGTCCATTGAAAGACGGTGATATCAAAATGGCTTGTCAGCAAGCTTGTTCAGCCAATGCAATTATATTTGGTGATGGCAACGATCCTAACTCGGAAGTATCTAAAGCATTACGTAGTGAGCGTATCTACTATGTACTGGAAGAAGTTAATACACAACCGGGAATAGGTTACATGACTAAAATTAGAAACACAGATTCATTACCAACAGTACAAGCGTAAGCTGATATTAAAGAAAATATAATTATGTCAGGACATAACGAATCAATTTTAAGAGAACCACTAATCACCGGCACAGATATCACGTATGCAAAAATTACGAATGATATTCTACTGCCAGTTGAGAATAAGCCGAACAGGGCTTGGTGGATAGGTTTTATAGCCGCCCTATGCGGTGCTACCTTATGGGTAGTAGCAGTGAGTTATACTTTCTGGTTCGGTATCGGATCATGGGGCTTAAACAAAACAGTAGGATGGGCATGGGATATCACCGGTTTCGTGTGGTGGGTAGGTATCGGTCACGCTGGAACGTTGATTTCAGCAGTACTTTTACTCTTCCGTCAGAACTGGAGGAACTCAATTAACAGATCTGCAGAGGCGATGACTATCTTCGCCGTTATCTGCGCCGCAACATATGTTGTATCCCACATGGGAAGACCATGGTTAGCTTACTGGGTATTACCATTACCGAATCAGTTTGGTTCACTATGGGTTAACTTTAACTCACCACTGGTTTGGGATATGTTTGCCATCTCAACTTATTTCTCTGTATCCTTATTATTCTGGTATACAGGTTTATTGCCAGATATTGCTACTATCCGTGACCGTGCTACTGGTCTTCGTCGCCGTATTTACTCTATCTTCTCTTTTGGATGGAACGGTAACGTAAAAACCTGGCAGCGTTTTGAGACCGTGTCTCTTATCCTTGCGGGTATCTCTACTCCACTGGTACTTTCAGTACACACGATTGTATCAATGGACTTTGCAACCTCGGTAATTCCGGGATGGCATACCACGATCTTCCCTCCATATTTCGTGGCAGGTGCGATCTTCTCTGGTTTTGCGATGGTATTAACATTATTACTGGTTGCACGTAAAGTATTAGGTTTAGAGAACTACATCACCATGTTCCATATTGAATCGATGAATAAGATCATCATTCTGACAGGTTCAATTGTTGGTGTTGCTTATATCACTGAATTTTTCATCGCCTGGTATTCAGGTTCTGAATATGAAGCTTATGCATTTATCAACAGATCTACCGGACCATACTGGTGGGCATACTGGATGATGATGACCTGTAACGTAATTTCTCCGCAGTTGCTGTGGTTCAAGAAAATCCGTCTGAGCATTCCTGCTACCTGGATCCTGTCTATTGTAGTAAACATCGGTATGTGGTTTGAGCGTTTTGTAATTATCGTGACTTCATTGCACCGTGATTACCTTCCGTCAAGTTGGGCGATGTTCTATCCTACATGGGTAGATGTGAGTGTATTTGTTGGTTCGATAGGAGTATTCTTTACTTTATTCCTGTTGTTCTTAAGGGTTCTTCCATCGATTGCGATTGCAGAGGTGAAACTATTACTTAAAACATCAAGTGAGCAAGCTAAACTTGCACAAATTAAAGAAGGTCATTTGGATAAAGTTCACGTAAAAGAATACGTAGAGTCTTTAGATAAATTTGATAGTGTTAAACAAGAAGAATACGCAAAAATATAACAATGAGTAATATCAAATATATTTTAGGCAGTTTTGGCGATCCTGACGAAATGATGCATGGCATTGAAAAGTTACAGGAGAACAACATTAAGATCCATGATGTTTATACGCCTATGCCTATCCACGGCATCGAAGCCAAATTAGGGATTAAGAGATCAAGATTGGATATCCTTGCTTTTTTCTGCGGGATTACCGGAACAGTGTCAGCGTTCGCATTGATTTATCTGACTTCAGTGGTAGACTGGAGAAATAATATTGGTGGTAAACCATCATTTGCTCTTCCGGATTTTATTCCGATTATGTTTGAGCTGACCATTTTGTTTACTGCATTTGGTCTGGTAGGATCTTATTATGCGTCAACCCACCTTTTTCCGGGAAGAGCACCAAGGGTAATGGATTTAAGAGCTACCGATGATAGATTTATTATCGCTGTTGATGCACAGGAAAATGCAGAACACAGTAAAATTGATGGATTATTAAAAGAAGCTGGTGCTATAGAAGTTAAGCACAATGAAAGGAAGTATATTAGCTATGAATAAGAATAAAATAGTTGCAGCCTCATTTGTTGTTCTAGCCTTCGTTGCAACGCTTTCAGCATGTAACGATAATAAGAGCACTGGTTTGGAATATGCAAGGAATATGTATGATCCGATCGCTTATAACCCGGATCAGGCAAACAAGAACTTTGCAAATGGTCAGACTGCACAAACTCCTCCTGCTAATACCAGTCCGGTGGGTTTTGTAAAGTATGAATATGCGAATACAAAAGAAGGTTATGAAGCAGCAGGCTTAAACCTGAAGAATCCTTTGGCTAAATCGGCTCAGAACCTGTTATCTGGTAAACATTACTTCACTGTTTTCTGTGGCCCTTGTCATGGTGAAAAAGGAGATGGTAAAGGTCACCTGGTACAGATAGAGAAGTTTTTAGGCGTTCCTGCTTATCATGGTGATGCAGCTTCTTCACGTGGTGGTTTAATGAAAGATTTATCAGAAGGTAAAATCTACCATACAATCATGTACGGTTTAAATAACATGGGATCACATGCTTCTCAGCTTACTCCGGATCAAAGATGGAAAGTAGTGATGTATGTTCAACAATTACAAAAAATACAATAGAAAAGCAGATATAAATGGGAACTCACAATTATAATTTAACTGAGCAGTTTGAGTTTACAGGAAAGGCTAAAACTTTAAGCATTGCAGCCATCGTTATCGGTGTTGTTAGTATCGCTTATGGTTTTACTGATCATGGACTTCATGAGCGGACATTTGCCAACCTGTTACTTATGGCATATTACTTTGCGTGTGTATGTATGTCGGGCGCTTTCTTTCTTGCTGTTCAATTTGTAGCACAGGCCGGATGGTCTGCTTCTATACTTCGCGTGCCACAGGCAATGGCAAAAACACTGCCTATAGCAGTAGTGCTGTTAATCGTTATTATCGGTGCAGGATTGTACACACATAATCTTTACCACCACTGGCATGCTGATGGGTTGACAGATCCGAATTCACCTAATTACGATAAATTGATCGACGGTAAATCTGCATTCCTTAACGTTCCATTCTTTATGGGCCGTCAGGTTATATTTTTAGGTATATATTGTTTCTTTGCTGTATTGCTTGCAAAATTATCCAACAATGAAGATTTAGAAGGCGGATTAAATTCTTATACCAAGAGTTTTAAATACTCTTGTATCTTCTTAGTGATCTACGGCTTTACTACACCAATATTTGCTTTTGATACAGTGATGTCTCTTGAGGCCCACTGGTTCTCTACGATGTTTGGCTGGTATAACTTCGCAGCAATGTGGGTAAGCAGTTTAGCAACAATGGCAATCATTATCATCCTGTTGAGAAAAGCAGGATATATGCAATGGGTGAACAACAGTCACCTGCATAACTTAGGTCAGTTCATCTTTGGATTCTCTATTTTCTGGACTTACGTGTGGTTTTGTCAATTTATGTTGATCTATTATGCTAACATGCCGGAAGAAACTGTGTATTTTTACAAACGTTTTGAATTTTACAAATTCTGGTTCTTCCTGAATTTAGTCCTGAACTTCTTAACACCAGTACTTTTACTGATGGACCGTGATAATAAAAGACAGGAAAATATCCTATTGGGCGTATCTATAGTTGTATTGTGTGGTCACTGGGTAGATTATTACCAGATGATTATGCCAGGTTCTGTAGAAGAAGGCACAAATGGATTTGGAATTATTGAAATTGGAACAGCAATAGGTTTTGTAGGGTTGTTTACGTTTTCAGTACTGACTGCATTAAGTAAGAAACCTTTAATTGCAAAGAATCACCCTCTTTTACAAGAGAGCTTGAATCATCACTTGTAGTTATCAGGTTAGAGAGTATATAAATTAATCGTATAGTAGAAGTACATCGTACTACTTTAAGAAAATGAGTTTAAGAAAATATATAAGCAATAAGACAATAGCAGCCCTGGCAGTAATTGTTACTGTATTTGCAAATACAAGCGCATTTGCACAAGAAGCAGCCGCTGGAGCTGCCGCTGCCAACAAACCTGTTGATATGTTTCCGATCTACAAATCGGCGGCATTTTACACCATGTTATTTTTACTGCTTTGCTTGTTTATAGCAATAGTTGGTAAAGCGATCACAGTGTATGAACTGACACGCGAAGCTCAGGATAAACCTGCAGGAATCAACTGGAATACTGTAAATGGTGTTCTGTTTGTACTTTTCTTAATCGTTGGATTGTACGGTGTTTATTTTGAGTATACGGTTCACGGGCATATGATTCTGCCTGATGCGGCATCGGAACATGGTGCGAAGATCGACCAGATGTTTAACATTACGCTGATCCTGACTACAATCGTATTTATCGGAACACACATCGTATTGTTTCTGTTCTCTTACTTCTACAAAAACTCCGGTAAAAGAAAAGCATATTACTATCCGCACAACAATGCATTAGAGCGTATCTGGACTATCGTTCCGGCTTTGGTGTTAACTGTACTGGTATTAATGGGATTCCTTACCTGGAGGTCAATTTTTTACAAGATTGAAGATCCGAATAATAAGCCTTTAAGCATTGAGATTACTTCTCAGCAATTTGTATGGACAATTCGTTATCCGGGTGCTGATGGGGTAGTTGGTTTGAAAAACTACAAACTGATCACAGGTACGAATGCACTGGGTATGGATTTCAAAGACAAGAACAATCTTGATGATCAGCAAGCTGATGAGATGGTTATTCCTGTGAACAAACCAGTAAGATTAATCCTGACCAGTAAAGATGTACTGCATAGTTTTTATATGCCACATTTCAGAATACAATTGAATACTGTACCGGGTATGACTTCATACTTTGAATTTACACCGACCATTACTACTGTGGATATGCAGACTAAAGTAAATGATCCGGCATTTAAATTCCTGTTCTACTGTTCAAAAATCTGTGGATCTGGTCACTATAACATGCAAAAAGTTGTTAGAGTTGTATCTCAGGCAGAATATGATGCATGGGTAGTGAAACAACCTAAGTTTATCAATAACGATTTGAGAAAGCAATTTAATTTGCCAATCGTACCTGAGGCAGGAGCACCAGCAGCTGCACCAGCTGATAGCACCGCAAAACCTGCAAAAGACTCTTCTGCTGTAGCAATGAATAAACCGGCTTTAACAAAATAATTATACTGGAATAGCGCATTATGTCAACTATAACATTAAACGATACACATAACAAGGATCACCATGACGACCACGCTCATGGTCATCATAAACAATCTTTCATAACGAAGTACATATTTAGCCAGGATCACAAGATGATCGCTAAACAGTTTTTAATAACTGGTATTGTTATGGCTGTTATTGCAATGGGCTTGTCTATCTTATTCAGGATCCAGCTTGCATGGCCGGATAAAAGTTTTCCAATTCTGGAGACATTTTTAGGTAAATGGGCTGAAGGAGGAAGGATTAAACCTGATTTCTATCTTGCCCTGGTCACGATACATGGTACTATCATGGTATTCTTTGTACTGACTGCAGGACTGAGTGGTACATTTAGTAATTTACTGATTCCGCTTCAGCTGGGGGTAAGGGATATGGCATCTCCATTTATGAATATGCTTTCCTACTGGATGTTCTTCCTTGCTTGTATTATTATGATGAGTTCATTCTTTATCGAGACAGGACCTGCAAGTGCCGGATGGACAGTATATCCGCCACTATCAGCATTGCCGAAGGCGATTCCAGGATCTGGTTTGGGTATGACATTGTGGTTAGCGAGTATGTTCATCTTTGTCGCTTCTCAGTTAATGGGTGGTATCAACTATGTAAGTACTGTGTTAAATATGCGTACTAAAGGTATGGATCTTTGGAAAATGCCATTGACTATCTGGGCTTTCTTCCTGACTGCTATTTTAGGTATCTTATCTTTCCCTGTGCTTGTAGCGGGTGTGGTATTGTTGATCTTTGACCGTAGTTTTGGTACAAGTTTCTACTTATCTGATATTGTTATGGGAACTCAGGTTCTTCCAAACGAAGGTGGTTCTCCAATCTTATGGCAGCATTTATTCTGGTTCCTTGGTCACCCTGAGGTATATATTGTAATTATGCCAGCATTGGGTATCTCTTCAGAAGTGATCTCTGTAAACTCAAGAAAACCAATTTTCGGTTACCACGCGATGGTTTATTCATTGATTGGTATTACTATACTTTCCTTCATCGTATGGGGTCACCATATGTTTGTGACGGGAATGAATCCATTATTAGGTGGTGTGTTTATGATCACTACACTGATTATTGCGGTTCCATCTGCGGTAAAAACTTTCAACTACCTGGCTACACTATGGCGTGGTAACATCAGGTTCACACCTGCGATGTTGTGCGCAATAGGTATGGTTTCATTCTTTATCTCTGGTGGTTTAACTGGTATCTTTTTAGGTAACGCATCACTGGACATCAATTTACATGATACTTACTTTGTAGTTGCCCACTTCCACCTTGTGATGGGATCAGCAGCTATCTTTGGTATGCTTGCGGGTGTTTATCACTGGTATCCAAAGATGTTCGGCAGAATGATGAATGCTAAATTAGGTTACCTTCACTTCTGGGTTACTTTTATCTGTGCTTATCTGGTATTCTTCCCGCTTCACTTCTTGGGATTAGATGGTGTACCACGTCGTTACTATGCTTTCACTGAGTTTGAATTCATGCAGAAATGGGTTACAGTAAATATCTTTGTTACCTGGTCTGCAATTGTTGCGGCTTTAGCTCAGGTAGCTTTCTTATTTAACTTCTTCTATTCTATATTCAGAGGTAAAAAAGCTGTTCAGAATCCTTGGGAGTCTAATACTTTAGAGTGGACTACTCCTGTTGAGCATTTACATGGTAACTGGCCGGGAGAGATACCTACAGTTTACCGTTGGCCATATGATTACAGTAAGCCAGGTGCTGAAGAAGACTTCATTCCTCAGACTGTTCCTTACTCTCAGACGATGAGTTCTAATATGCCTCATGATTTTGAAGGTAATGCAGAGTCAGAACGTATCCAGAGAGAATGGGATGCTAAAAATGCTCCTGATAAAGCTGATGTACATTTTCACTAGTATCATTTTTTAAAATATACAAATGAGGTTATCTGCTTGAGTATATACTTGTCAGTAACCTCATTTTCTTTTTAACAATAAATGCAAATGGTTCCTAAATCTGAACATAGATTTATCCGGCTTAACCTTATTACTATTATCGTCACGTTAGTACTCATCCTTGCGGGGGCAGTAGTGCGTAGCACTGGTTCTGGTATGGGATGCCCGGATTGGCCAAAGTGTTTTGATCAATATGTACCACCAACATCTGCTGATCAGTTACCTGCAGATTATAAAGAGAAATACGTTGCCGGCAGAACAGCAAAAAACGAAAGGTTTGCTAAACTGCTGGATAAAATGGGAAAAAGTAACCTGGCAGACAGTATTCGTCATGATCAGACCATTACCGTACCTGAAACGTTTAATGTTGCAAAAACCTGGACTGAATATATTAACCGGCTTACTGGTGCCTTGACAGGATTCCTTTTACTGGGACTAACGGTTTTATCTTTTCAGTATCGTAAGAAGGCAAAAAGAATTATCGTTCTCAGTCTGCTTAACCTGATTGTTGTCGGATTTCAGGCCTGGCTGGGTTCAATAGTCGTTTCTACAAACCTTCTGGCCTGGATAGTCACCGTTCATATGCTTTTGGCATTGGTGATACTCGCGATCCTGGTCTATACTTATTATTATGCGAGCAGGATTTACAGGGATTATACGGTCATTATATCAAAGGTGGTATGGTTGAAGGTATTATTGCTGGTGGCTATTTTACTGAGTATAATGCAAATTACGCTGGGTACTGAAGTAAGGGAGGCTATTGATGCCATTTCTAAAGGCCTGTTATATCAGGAGCGTGCTACCTGGGTGGGTAAAATAGGTCAGACTTTTTCTTATCACAGGGATCTTGCGATCTTTGTAGTAGTGGTCAATATATTTATTTATCAGTTTGTGATGGATAAGTTCGGAGGGAAGGCTACAGAATTAAGGCTGGGCAATTCAATCATCGTGGTTTTACTGATTCAGATTGCAAGTGGTTTAATATTGTCTAACTTTGCACTGCCGCCATTTGCGCAGGTCATACATTTAGTGTTCTCAACAGTGCTGTTCACCTTACAGTTTTATCTCTATCTTTTGGTGTACCGCACAAATACTTATAATCAATAACATTAAACAAATAGGAATTGAAATTATTTTTCTCAGATTTATCTAAACTTATAAAATTCAGACTTACTTTCCTGGTTGTGTTTTCTGCGTCGATCACTTTTTTGATTGGTTCAAGGATGCAGGTAGCCAGGGGAGAAATACCTGCAATTGACTGGGGTAACTGGATGATCTTGGTGGCCGGAGGCTTTTTAGTTACAGCTGCTGCCAACTGCTTTAATGAGATTATTGAGGTGGATCTGGATAAGCTGATGACCCGTACAAAAGATCGGCCGATGCCAGCAGGCAGAATGACCACGGGACAGGGTTTGGTTCTGGGACTGATTATGGGAATGCTGGGCACCTGGTTATTAGGAAAGCTTAATCTGGAGACTGGTTTATTATCTGTGTTCTCTATTTTGTTATATGCATTTGTATATACCCCGTTAAAACGAAAATCACCCATTGCCGTTTTTGTTGGGGCTATACCCGGGGCCTTACCACCACTGATTGGTTATCTGGCAGCTTTAGGGCATATTAAACATTTTATGCCGGTTGATTATGAGATTGCTGGTATTCTTTTTCTGGTTCAGTTCGTTTGGCAGTTTCCGCATTTCTGGGCTATTGCATGGGTACTTGATGATGATTACAAAAAAGCCGGATTCAGGTTATTACCCACCAAAAAAAGAGATAAGGTAAGTGCCTGGTTTGTTTTTCTAAGTACATTGGTATTGATCCCTGTTAGTTTAATGCCAACTATTTATGGGTTTGGCGGTTATTATATTGCCGGATTTTCGCTTATCGCAAGTCTGGTCTTTACCTGGTTTGCATTTAAGCTGCTGGTAAAAATGGATATAGAAAGTGCTAGAGGAGTAATGTTTTGCTCTTTCTTCTATATTCCTTTGGTACAATTGATTTTATTATTTGATTTTATAGGTAAATAGGTTTTATATGGTACACACACTTAAACAAGAAGATTTGAAACAGGAAGGGAATCCTTCACTCAAGGCAAGGAAGTTTGTGCTTTGGTTATTTGTAGTATCCTCTACAATTATGTTCGGAGGCTTTACAAGTTATTATATTGTTTTTGCGGCATCTAAGGGTAAGGGACATGGTTTGGTTCTTCCAGACGTGTTTATGTACAGCACTGCGGTACTTATACTGAGCAGTGTTTGTTTGTTCTTAGCGGCAAAGGCAGTACGCAAGCAAAACATCCAGTCACAAAAAATGTTCCTTTGGGCAGCAGTTGTACTGGGACTAGGATTTGGTTACCTGCAGGTAGATGCATGGTCGGCCTTATTCCAGAGTGGCGCAGCACTGGTGAACAATAATGCGGCGATCTCGATTATTTATATCGTTTCTGGCATGCACCTGCTGCATATATTCGGCGGCCTGGGTATCATTGGCAACAGCTTATGGGGAGCTTATACGAATGTTTCTCATGAAAAAGCAGTATATCGTATAGAAATAGCCTCTATATTTTGGCATTTTATAGATATATTGTGGATATATCTTTATGTTTTTTTACTTTTGAACAGTTAGACTTTTTAACAAACAATTACAATTTTAAAATGGATTCATTATCACAATTAGATCAGGTAAAAACTACTCCATGGAGTGGAGGCCGTTCACCGTGGTCGGTAGAATACGGAAAAATAATGATGTGGTTTTTCTTGCTATCTGATGCATTTACATTCTCTTCATTACTGGTATACTACGGAGCGCAACGTTTCACTAAATTTACATGGCCTGATCCTGATTTGGTTTTCCAGTCTATCCCTGGTGTGGTTGACTCTGGTGCACCATTGGTATTTGTAGGTATCATGACTTTTATTCTGATCATGAGTTCCGTGACAATGGTTCTGGCTGTTGAGGCCGGACACAGACGTGCTAAAAAGGAAGTTATAGGATGGATGATCGCTACAGTAATTGGTGGTTTCATGTTCCTTGGCTGCCAGGCATTAGAATGGACGCACTTACACCACGAAGGTTTCTGGTGGGGATCTATTCCTGAGCCGGAAGAATTGAAACATTTCTTCAATGGCCCGGTATCTGACGTAGCTGCACAACAGTTTGCAAACTTATTTTTCACGATTACAGGATTTCACGGATTCCACGTATTTACTGGAGTGCTGTTAAATATCATTATTTTATGTATGACCATTAATGGTACGTTTGAAAAACGCGGACATTATTTAATGGTAGAAAAAGTAGGTCTGTACTGGCACTTTGTTGATTTGGTTTGGGTATTTGTATTTACCTTCTTCTATTTAGTTTAATCCCTAGAATATTATTATTATGTCTGAACATAACATACACAATACTGAAGAGCATGCACATGATGAGCATGCTGGCTTAAGCAAAGCAAAAATCTGGCAGGTATTTTTTATCCTGCTGGGAATCACTGTAGTAGAATTCGTTATCGCATTAGTGATCCTGCCACAGGGTATGGTTTCACATATGGCTGGTAATATTGCTTATATTCTGCTTACACTTTTAAAAGCATATTATATTGTTGCCTTCTTCATGCACCTTAAGTTCGAGAAGACAGGACTGCAGTTGTCTTTAGGACTCGCATTTATTTTTATCATCTATTTTATTACGCTGATGTTAATTGAAGGCGGTTATTTGCATACACACATGACTCTTTAATTCATGAAGCTAGCTTCAATAAAAAAAGTATTAATCCTGGTAGCCATTTTAGCGGTACCGGGATTTTTATATTATGAACTTGTTGAACAAGGTAAAAACAGGTATAAACCTTTGCCATTCTTTGGCCCTAAAAAGGTAGCCACAACATTTCACAGCAAGCGTGGAAAGCAGATTCCAGATACCTTATATCATCAACTGGCTGATTTCAGGTTTGTGAATCAGCAAGCAGATACGGTATCCTGGAATAACTATAAAGGAAAGATCATTGTATTGAATTTATTCTATACAAAAGGAAATAACTATGCAGTTAATTTCGCTAATAAGGCGATGGGTGTATATGGGAATACCTATAAGAAAAACCCATTGATTCATTTTATTGGCCTGAGCATAGATCCCGTTACTGATACTCCGGCAGCATTATTGCCATACGCAGCTAAACTGAATGCTAAAGCTGGTAAATGGGACTTGCTGACCGGTGATAGTACTGCCGTTTATAACTGGATCAATAAGAGTCTTTATATTGACGCACAGCAGCAAATTGTTAAGGGAGAGCGGAAGTTTACTTACAGTAATCTTTTTGTCCTTCTTGATCCGCAACACCGCATCAGAGGTTATTACGACGCAACCAATCAGGAAGCACTCGCTAAGCTGGATGATGAAATTAAAGTTCTTGTAGCCGAGGAACTGAGAAACGTAAGAGACGGCCGATAGTACAATATATTTATAATGAAACTGAACGATAAATTCTTTTTACGACTCATCTGGATCGTAACCGCAGTAGTTTTAGTGGTGGTAATTGCTTTGAAAATCGTACCGCCGCCGACTTACAAACCTTCTTTTATTTACATGCTGCCACATATTATTGGTGGAATCAATGCGACATGCTCGGTCCTGCTTATTCTGTCGCTTATTTTTATCAAGCGTAAAAATATTCAGGCACATAAGATAACGAACGTGATTACTTTCATTTTGTCTGCTTTATTTCTTGTTTTTTATATCCTTTTTCACCTTTATGAAAAGGATACTAAATACGGAGATATTGATCATAATGGGATACTTTCTGCGGCAGAACTTGCGTCGGTTGGTGCTTCAAGAATGATTTATTTTATCATCCTTGTCACGCATATTATCCTGGCAGTAGTAGTACTCCCATTGATTCTGATCAGCTTTTTGCGTGGATTCAGCATGCAGATAGAACGTCACCGGAAAATAGTAAGATGGGCTTATCCGGTTTGGCTTTATGTGGCTGTTACCGGGGTAGTGGTTTATCTGATGATTTCTCCTTATTACAATTTTTAGCTATCCATGCGCTCTTCATTTTTGGAGAGGCAAGGCAATTGAAGACAGGATTTTACGTTTTATCTGTATATTTGCTGATAGCTGAAAATAATGAACAGGCTTCGTAAAAATTAAATTATTCAATAATGAAGAAGGCACTCATCATATTCTTTTTAACGATCTCTGTATTTGCAGGGAGTGGTATTCAAACCGCATCTGCTCAATGTGCGATGTGCGCAATAAGTGCTGAACAGGGGACTAAAAATGGAAATACACAAGGTAAGGGCATCAATTCTGGTGTGATGTATCTGATGGCAATTCCTTATCTGCTTATTGGCGGTTTAGGTTTGCTGTGGTACAAGAAATTCCGTACTTCAAAATCATAATGCAAAAAACATCTAAACTGTTTGCCCTGGTAAATGGTAAATGTCCGCATTGCCGCAGGGGGGATATTTTTACAGGAAGTCTTTACGGCTTTAATTTACAACGGACCAATGAATTCTGCAGCCATTGCGGACAGCGTTATGAAATTGAACCAGGTTATTTCTATGCTTCTATGTATGTAAGTTACGCAATGAATGTATCGGAAATGATCGCTGTTGGTATAGCAACTTATGTGCTTTCCGGGGGTAACCTTGAATTCGATTCCCTATGGCTCTATGTTACTTGTATTTTTAGTGGATGCTTTTTGCTTGCTCCATTTAATTATAGATATTCACGGGTCATTTTATTACATTGGCTCTCACCAAAAATTAGTTATAACGCATTTTACGACCGACCATGATTAAGCCTGAAACACTCGCTTTTTTAACAGAGATAGTAGAAAACAATAACCGTGAGTGGTTTGCGGAAAACAAAGAACGTTATGAAACTGCCAAGGCAGATGTCTTGAGTTTCGTTGACGAGCTGATTCCTGTACTGGCAGCGACAGATCCAGAATTCCCGCTCGAAACACAGTCAAAAAAGTGTTTAATGCGCATCTACAGAGATATCAGGTTCAGTAAGAATAAAGCCCCTTATAAAAATAACTATGGGATATCTTTTGCGGTAAGAAACAAGAATGGTGGCGGACCAGAATACTATCTGCACCTTCAGCCGGGTAAATCTTTTTTCGCAGCTGGTTACTGGATGCCGGAAGCTGATAACCTGAAGCGCATCAGAGAGGAAATTGATTATAATACAGACGAGTTTTTGGAAATTATAACTGCTAAAAGCTTCAATAGCTTATTTACTTTGAGTCGCGAAGACACACTTAAAAAAGCACCAAAAGGATACGACCCGGAACATCCCCATATAGACCTGTTAAAGTTGAAGAGTTTCATTGCTACCTTCCCTATATCTGATGAGGAGTTATTCAAACCAACTATTATAAATCATTTAAAAAAGGCTTTTGCGGGCGCTTATCCGTTTGTTCAGTTCCTTAGAAAAGCCATAACACAATAAATAATTATGAAGAAACTTATTTTGTTTTCGGCCATTATTTTACTGGCCAGTGCATTTAGTTCATGTGTAGTCTTATCGCCTAAAAAATACAAGGCATTATTGGCGAGACAGGATTCGCTCAATACGGGCTGGAGTGGATCGCAACTATCAAATGAAGAATTACAAAACGCGATATCAAGATTACAAAGAGATACAGCAAACCTGAGTGGACAGTTAAATGAGCTTCATGGTAAATATAATGAGATTGATGGCAACTATGCTAAATTGAGGAGCAACAGTTCATCAGAGATCAATAAGCTGTCTGAGGATCTTAAAAAGCGCGAACAACGGTTAAAAGAGGTTGAAGACGTATTACGTAAAAGAGATGAAGCATCTAATCAGTTAAAAGAGAAATTGCAGGAAGCTTTGCTTGGATTTACTAAGAGCGGGCTTACTGTAGAGATGAAGGATGGTAAAGTATATGTTTCCCTTACGGATAAGCTGTTGTTCCCTTCGGGAAGTATTGTGATCGATGAAAAGGGCAAGCAGGCTTTAGCCCAGTTAGCTAAAGTATTAAAAGAGCAGCCGGAAATCTTTATTGCTGTAGAAGGCCATACCGATTCGCAGAAAATAAATAACCTGGGACAGATCAAGGATAACTGGGATTTGAGCGTGCTGCGTTCAACATCTGTAGTACGTTATCTTACTGAAGTGGAAAAAGTACCCGGTATCCGATTGACTGCTACAGGTAAGGGTGAATTCCAGCCTTTAGGATCTAATGCCAATGCGGAAAGCCGCAGTAAGAACCGAAGGATCGAAATTGTATTGTCGCCTAAACTGGATGAACTCTATAATTTGATAAAGAAATAATAAGCTACAAAACGGGCGTATCATTTATTGTGATACGCCCGTTTTTTGTATAGACAGATTTCCTAGAAAGGACTTACGAAGTCTTTAAAAGAAGGAAGAACCAAATCTTTATCAGACAGCAGCAGCTCTTCTTTGGCAAGATCTTTACTCCAGTTGATGGCCAGATCTGCATCATTCCACATCACGCCAACTTCAGATTCTTTATCGTAATAGTTGGTTACTTTATAGGTGAAAATAGTATCGTCTTCAAGCGTTAAAAAGCCATGAAGAAAACCCGGCGGTACCCAGAGCTGTTTGTGGTTTTCGCCGCTTAACTCAACACTATAATGCTGACCGTAAGTAGCTGAATCTTTTCTGGCGTCAACAGCAACGTCCAAAACGCGTCCTTGTATTACACGTACAAGTTTTCCTTGAGCAAATGGTGCTTTTTGTGCGTGTAATCCGCGTAGTGTACCTTTTTGAGAGAACGACTGGTTATCCTGTACAAAATCAGCCTCAATGCCGGCTGCTGTAAAAGCGCGGCCGCTGAAGCTTTCGTAAAAATAGCCACGGTTGTCTTTCCAGACTTTTGGCTCAATCAGGAAAAGATCAGCAATAGGTGTTGGTATAAAATTCATATTTATTAAGCTATATATTCCATTATAGTTCTGAAAGAAACGTATTTGTCTTTGAACTTTATATCTAATTCGTATTGTAAGGCAGGCTCGAAATTTTCACGGTAGTTAGTGTAATCTTCCATTGTCTGTACAACATATTGTGTACAAAAAGTTACTCCTTCATTTGGCGATTCCAGCACTCTTAATAATCTGTTGGACACAAACATCCCTGTGTCCATTATTTTTGGTATTTGTTCTTCCACCATCCAAAGCAGCCATGCTGCAGCAGATTCATCTTCAATGATTACGGTTACATTGTATAATAACATTTTGCAAAGATATAATTATGACCCCATATTATCTCCCCGAAGTTTTCTGAAATGCTTGCGTGCTTCGGCCACGTACATACTCCCTGGAAAATCAGTTATGAGTCGCTGGTAAAGGATTCTAGCCTGTTCAGGATTGTTTAGCTGTACTTCATTTAATCCGGCAAGCATAAATAATGCGTCATCTGTCCAGATATTTTTCTGTGGATGTGCAATGAGCTGGTGGAGTAACACTGCAGCTTTATCGAATTCTCCATTCTTGATGTGAATGCGTGATTTGGTCATTAATATATCGTCAGCAAGTGTATTCTGGGGGTATTTAAAAGTAATACTATCTAACCTGGCCAAAGCAGGCAGGGCTAGATTTTTGAATTGCAGTAATTCTGCCGAGGCGAACATCTTTAATGCGAGGGTATCTGCACCCGTTTCAAGATGGTCTGATAAGAGTAAGCTTAGGTTCATGGCATCATTCGCAATTAATTGTGCCGTTGAGGCCTTTAAAACATCAGCCTGAGATTTGGCATAAGTAAAATTCCCCTGATAAAACGAGAGCCTGGCCGATCTGTATTTGGCTTCATTGCCAATGTTCTGATTTTCGAATGCTTTCGCCACCTGCTCATACATTAATATGGCTTCCCAGGGTTCCTGATTGAGTACATATATATCGCCCAGCTCCAGTTTCATTTCTCCAATTTCAACATTCGATATACCGGGGAGTTTTAAAGCCGCTTCGAGTGACCCTTCTGCTTTATTCAGGTCATGCAGGTAATAAGCCTGAATGTTGGCGAGTTTTCTGATCGCAAAAAGTGTTCTTGCATTTTGTCCATATTCGGTAAGAATAGTCTGAAACTGATCGGCAAGTATGACTATATCTTCTTTTTTTGATCCGCCCAGTAATAATAGCTGATATCTTGCATCTATCATCGCTAATTTGGCGGGTAGAAAATATTCATTTTCCTGCCCTTTGGTCAACAGGTAAGTATAGGCTTTAATGGCGGTTTCGTATGCTTTATTTGCCATAAAGGTTTGTGCATTTTCGAATATGATTGCTCCATTATCCTTAATACGTTTGTCCTGCGCAATCAATTGCCGGAGTGCCATCTCGTACTCTTCCTGTTGTAAATATTGCCAAGTGAGTAATTTAGCGTAAGATTCATTCTGGGGTTCCTTCTGTATTTTTTTAAATAGGGCATTCTGGAGTATCAGGTAATCTGAATTACCTTCGAATACGCTGGAAAATACAGTTTCTGCCTGTTGAAGCATTTGTGGCATCGTAGATAATGCATTCAAATACTCTTGTATGAGCATGTTTTTATCTTTTTTATAACGGTATAAACTCAGCAGCTCGAAAGTGAACATCTGCTCATTTTTGAATATTTTTCTGCCCTGCATAAAAACATCCAGGGCGGTATCATATTCACCCATCTGGTAAAGGTAATTGGCGATTTCCCTGACTTTAGCTTCTTCTTTAGGAAGTAAGCCGACCAGCTGACTGAATGTTTTACGAGCATTTTCCAGCTCTCCTTTTTCCTTTTTTGTTTTACCCAGTGCGGCCAGGTATTTGAGTTCATCAGGCTGTTGCCTGACCAGCTTACTGATTACTTTCTCTGCTTCATCGAAACGTCTGGACTTTAATAATGCATTAAAATATAAATCAAAATAAGCTTCATTTTTGGTTTTGGAATATAGTTTTTCCATGATAACAGCAGCTTTCTCAAACTCTCCATCCTGGTAGTACTGCATGGCCACCTCATTTTCCTCATTGTATTGAGCAAATATGAAGAAGGGAACACACAAGAATAAAATAGTGATCAATGCTTTCATTAAAATGTCTTATCCCACTAAATTAACAAACATTTGTGATTGCCCGTATTTTAATTGTTACTCGTAATTATTTCAGTAATGAGATAATATATCTATTTTGAAAGGCTTACTTTCCTGTTGTTGATTAAAGTAACAATGTTAGTGTATAGCGCGTTTTGACAAGCGGTGTTATGTATTTTTGTCTGCTATTTAAACTATGACCGAATTTAAAAAATATATATGGTTAATGCTGATTGTTGTGCTTGCTGCCTGTCAGCAAAAAACGACTGTTAAGGTTATTCCTGTTGCTGATTTTTTTAGATCACAGGATAAAGCCTCATACGGCATTTCTCCAAATGGCAAAACGTTGTCATACTTAAAGCTACAGGGAAAAAAGCAGAACCTGTTTATTGAAGATCTTGAAACGGGGAAATCATTACAGATTACACAACTGGATCAAAAGAAGATCAATTATTATTTTTGGGTGAGTGATGATGAACTGATTTATTATAAAGAGAAATCAGGAGTAGAGCGGCTAAACGATATTTTCATTATTAATAAAAACGGGAAAAATGAGCGTCAGTTAAGTGACAATGGTAAAAGCCGTATGCGGGTGCTTAAAGATCAGCTCATAGATAAACAGTTTATTCTCGTTTCGTCAAATAAAAGAGATTCCACAGTTTTTGATGTTTACAGGTTAAACGTTAGAGACGGCAAGATGGAAATGGCGATCAAGAATCCCGGTAATATTACAGACTGGATCACTGATGCTCAGGGAAAGCTGAGGCTGGCTACTTCAAGTGACGGTGTAAATGAAACCTTATTGTACAGAGATAAAGAAGGGCAGCCATTCAGGCCGGTGATTACAAATAATTTCAAAACTACCTTCAGGCCCATCGCATTGTCTGAAGACAGGCCGAATATTGTCTATGCGATTTCTAATGTAAACAGGGATAAAAATGCACTTGTTGAGCTGAATTGCACCACAGGAAAAGAAGATAAAGTGCTTTTTAGCAATGACACACTGAATGTAGTAGAAGCACAGTACTCTAATACAAAAAAAGGTGTCACGTTTGTGGTTTGTGAAACCTGGAAAAAAGAAAAAGTTTACCTTGATGCTTCAGCGAAGAAGATATATGCCAGACTTGATGAATTATTACCAGGCACAGAATCTAAAATTATAGATCAGGACAAAGCGGAAAATATTTTTATCGTCAGGACCTTTACCGACAAGGATCCGGGTTCTTTTTATGTTTATTTTGCCGACAAAGGGACGATCAGAAAACTAAGTGATTATAATACGTCTATCAAAGCATCAGAGATGTGTGAGATGAAGCCAATCACTTTCAATTCCAGAGACGGGCTTAAGATTCATGGTTATCTTACGCTGCCTGCCAATCAACCGGCACAGCATCTGCCTGTTGTGATTTTGCCTCATAATGGCCCCGGTAACCGGAATTCATGGGGATATAATGCCGAGGTACAGTTTCTGGCGAACAGGGGTTATGCCGTATTCCAGATTAATTACAGAGGCTCTTCCGGTTATGGGAAATCATTTATGGCTGCAGGTTTTGGGCAGTGGGGTGGTAAAATTCAGCAGGATATAAACGATGGTGTAAAGTGGCTGATCAATGAAAAGATTGCGAACCCGAAAAAGATAGCTATTTACGGCACAGGATTTGGTGGTTATATTGCACTGAATAGCTTATATTCGAGTCCTGGAACATTTGCATGTGGAGGATCAAATTCCGGGGTAATTAATTTATTCAGTTATTTAAAATCTATTCCTCCATTTTTAAAGACCAACCTGCAGATGTATTACGAAATCATTGGGAATCCTGTTACAGAAGTTGACTACATGCGTCAGGCATCTCCTGTATTTCATGCAGATAAAATCACTGTTCCGGTATTTCTGGCACAGAGTCCGAGAGACCCAAGGAGTAATGCAGGTGAGGCCATCCAGTTTGTTAAGGAACTGAAAAAAAGGAAGGTGAATGTGACTTACCTGGAGAAGGATAATAATGAATTTTCTGCTCAGGGAGAAGAGGTAAGACAAAAGCTTTATACTGCACTTGAGCAATTTTTATCTGCTAATTTATTGAAGAAATAGTTGACATGCATGGCTTCAGAAAGATATAGCGGTTACCGTAAGAATTTTGCATTGATCCTGACATTTATTGTATTGATCTCTGTGCTGTTTATCCTTTCACTTTTTTTGGCCTATAACTTTAGTAAAAAGTTTATTGAAAATGAGTTCGTGTCAGAAAAGGTAAAAGTACTTGAAGAGAGTATAAAACCTTATAATGAATTCTTTCAGAATAAAGTTCCGGAAATCTCTTATTACAATGGTTACCTTGATTCCGCTACAACAGCAAAGTTTGTCGATACCGTGCTCAATACCTATCCATTTGTTTCAAAAGTAGTATTTTATGATTCACAGGTAAGCAATAGCTATGTTAAGGATGGATTAAATACCGGATATTTTTCTTTCGGACCAAATTACATCTACCAGTTTGGAGATTTGGTGCCCATGGATTCGGTAAAGCTTTTTTCAAAAGAGGATACCAAAAAATTTACCAGAGGTGATGATTTTAATGCATTAGGGATAAAACTGATTTCTTATATTGAGAGTCTGGATACGACCAAAATTCCCAGTCAGGATGAGCTTTTTACCAATTTCAGTAACATCCGTTCCAATAAAATTACCTATCTGAATATTCCTCGGATGGAAGATCTGAAAGTTTATAAACAGATGTTAAGGGAAAAACTCGATCCTTCACCGGTTTATAAGCAGGATATGCTTTCTTTTTATCTGGATCCCTATAAGATCAGGATCATTAATTCAAGACCACTTTTATATCAGAATATCAGGATAGAGCCACTGACTTATGATCCGTTAAATACTTCAACGGAATATATTGCGACAGAAATAACCTTACCCGGACCTTTTTCAGATTATAAGCTATATTTTATATCAGCAAAATCATTTGTCGACAAAGAGATTCTGAGTTATTTTCTGCCCATTGCATTTGTGATGTTATTGTTTTATGGTATTTTGGTACTGGTAGCTTTCCTGATTTACAGGAACCTGAATATCAATCATAAGATGTTTAAGTTGCAGTATGACTTTGTAAATAATCTGACACACGAATTTAAGACGCCTGTGAGTGTGATTAAAATAGCCGGGAATAATATCAAAAGTGCAAATTCACTTACAGAGAAGGAATTAAAACTATACGGTAAAATTCTGGATGAAGAGGCAGATAAACTGAATGGGCTGATGAATAAACTATTGGCCTTTACTCAAATTGAAAATAAGGCTATTGAGCTCAATCAGGACGAAATTTATATAGAGGATTTTATAGAAAGTACTGTAGAATCGCATAAACTCAAACATCCCGATTTTAACTTTACCTATGAAGTTTCGGGATTTACAACATTTATTACTGATCCTGTGTTACTAGGAAGCCTATTCGATAACCTGGCTGAAAATGCGTATAAGTACTCTCCGCCGGAGCGTAAAAGACTGCATATTACGGCAAGGATGATTAGGAATAAAGTTGTTTTCAGGTTTACAGATCAGGGAATTGGTATTCCGGCATCGGATATCAATAATGTTTTTAAGAAATTTTACAGGATTCAGAATCAGTACAATCAGAACGGAAGCGTTGGGTTAGGACTGGCTTTTTGTAAAGAACTGACAAATTTCATGAAGGGCGATATTACGGTGAAAAGTAAAGTAAATAAGGGAACAGAATTTAAAATAGTACTTCCATATAATAATTAATAGATATGTCTAAAGGAATTAAAATACTTATAGTCGAGGATGATGAAAACTTAAGGTTTTTAGTCGTACACCGTTTAAAGGCAGAGGGCTATGATGTACTGGAAACAGGTGACGGTGAAAATGCGGTAAGAACTATAATGAGTGAAAAACCGGATATTGTTTTATTAGACTGGATGCTGCCTGGTAAACAGGGCGCTGAAGTATGTGAAGATGTGCGCAGGCAGGGTTTTGAGAACCTGGTGATTATGATGACGGCGAAAGCGCAGGATGTTGACAAGATAGATGCTTATAACTTCGGGGCTTCAGATTATGTCACTAAGCCTTTCAATATGGACGTTCTTGTCGCGATGCTGGATAGCAAGGTAAAATTCCTGTTAAATAATGACCGCTCTGAAATCCACCGTTTTGGGGATATGGAGCATCACCCGAATATCCATACGTTATATAGAAATGAGCGGAAAATTGAGTTGACTATATTAGAGAACAGGATCCTGTTATATTTCCTGCGAAATCCTCATAAAGTGATTAACCGTGATGAGCTCATGCTGGTGGTATGGGGGTATAATTCCGATGTAAATACCAGAACCCTGGATATGCATATTGTAAGGTTGAGAAAGAAAATCGAGCTGAATCCTGATAACCCGCAGTTATTGCAAACAGTAAGAGGTATCGGTTACCGTTTTAATGCGGGATAAGGCATAAAATTGAAAAGGGCCGGCATATATCGTAACGTGCCGGCCCTTTTCAATCTTATGCTCTTTTAAGCGTGAATATCGTGATTTCTGGCAGGATGCCTACTCTGCCCGGGTATCCCAGGAATCCGTAGCCTACGTTAACGTAAAGCTGCTGTTTCTGCTCCTGATATAAACCTGCCCATTCTTTATAAATATATTGAATCGGACTCCATTCAAAATTTTCTGTACGGACGCCAAACTGCATACCATGGGTATGGCCACTAAACATCGCATCTATCTGTGGATATTTCGGCAGTACTTCTGCGCGCCAGTGTGAGGGATCGTGAGAAAGTAATAACTTTACAGGAAGATCATCTGTATTTTTCGTTGCGAGATCCATGCGACCGTATTTCGGGAACCGGCCCATGCCCCAGTTCTCTATTCCCAGGATACCAATTTCTTCCCCGTCAACTTTTAATCTGCGGTTTTCATTCATTAAAAGATCCCAGCCCATTAATTCATGGGTTTTAATTACGTCTTTCAGATTTTTAACCTTTGCAGGAGATGATTCTTTGCCAAAATGATAGTCTCCGTAATCGTGATTGCCTAAAGAAGAAAACACACCCAGAGGTGCTTTTACCTTACTAAAAATGTCCTGGTAATCCCGCATTTCGGTCGCCATGTCATTCACGATATCGCCGGTAAAAAAGATGAAATCAGGCTTTTCGCCGAGCAACATTTCTACTCCGCCTTTAACTGCTGTAGGGTTATAAAAGCTGCCGGAGTGTATATCTGATATTTGCCCCATAGTAATCCCGTCAAAAGCAGCAGGAAGGTTCGGAAGAATCAGTGTTTTCCTCCTTACCTGGTAATCATATGCACCAGAAGTGATACCCCAGGTTAATGACGTTAACGGAACTGCCGCGGCAACCAGTCCGGCTTTCACGATAAAAGCGGATCTGCTGATCGGTTCCCCCGGAGTTTGTGCTGCTTTTTCCGGATTCTCTTTAGTGGCTTGAAGAGACCTGAATGTTTTAATCGCTAACCTGCGCAGGTCATCCACCAGCAAAAATGGCAGCATTACGATTTTACAGGCAGTAATCAGGAAAAATGCTACCATAATTACTGCGCGCAGTGATAAAAATATATTCACAAATATACCTGCGAAGATGCCGATGATCAGCAGAAGAGTAACTGACCAATATATGATGGAAAAACGTCTTTTCGCTTTTGTACTCCAGGTTTTAAATACGGATAAAAGTGCTGTCAGGCAATAATAATCAAATGCAAGAATTAAAAGGCATCCTGCAATTAAAAAGGGTAATCTTCCCATTAGGTAAATAGAATTTTTTGGTTATCTGAAATCAATGTCGTCCTCTTCGTCTTCTCCAAGCTCCGTATTGAACAGGCTGTCGAACATGTCAGAAAAACCAAATCCGCTGTCGAGGTATTTTTTATTCAGCTGAGAATACTCTGCCAAACCATGTAATACAAATTCCATTAAAAGCAAAGTTTGATTTGCGCTGAGTTTAGGGTGGAATTTTTTGACAAGGTCATAGAGTCCTTCTACCTGCATTAATTCTTTTTTATACTGTGCTGCAGTCAGGTTATCAGCGATATCTAATGTATTGCCATCCGTAAACCAGTCTGTTATTTTTAAGTATGGATTGACCGCTTTACTTTTTTTCGCCTTCTCCGGATCAGGAAAATAGCGGCCGAAAAGACTTTTTATGGCTTTACCGATTAAAGTATTGGCCACTTTAGCTGGTCCTTCCAGTTCGCCTTCATATACCAGTTCAATCTTACCTGTTACCGCCGGGATAATGCCTGTAAGGTCAGACAATCTGACGAAAGTACTTTTCTCCCTGTTGATTAACATTCTGCGCTCGGCAGAGCTGATCAGGTTCTCATAAGCAGAGATCGTCAGCCTTGCAGATACTCCTGATTTCTGATCAATAAACTCGCTTTTGCGCGCTTCAAAAGCTACCTGTTCGACCAGATCTTTAACCAATCCATCTGCTTCAACAGTTAACTTCTGGTCTTCAGTAATTTTTGCTTCCTGGAAGGTAATTTTTCTTGAAATAGCAATATTTTTAGGATAGTGGGTAAGAATCTGGCTTTCGATCCTGTCCTTCAGTGGTGTTACGATAGAACCCCTGTTTGTATAATCTTCCGGATTGGCTGTAAATACGAATTGAACATCAAGTGGCAGGCGTAGTTTAAAACCTCTGATCTGGATGTCTTTTTCCTGCAGCATATTGAATAACGCCACCTGAATACGTGCCTGCAGATCGGGTAATTCATTAATGACGAAGATACTGCGGTGTGCCCTTGGTATCAGTCCGAAGTGAATCACACGCTCATCATTATAAGTTAGTTTTAGTGTAGCGGCTTTGATAGGATCAACATCACCAATTAAATCTGCCACGGTTACATCCGGTGTTGCCAGTTTCTCTGTGTAGCGCTCAGAACGGTGTTGCCAGCTAATTGGCGTATTGTCACCATGCAGTGCAATTTCCTGATGTGCAAACCACGAAATTGGGTTTAAAGGGTCATCAAATATTTCGCTGCCTGTAACATAAGGAATATATTCATCCAACAGGTTAACCATTAATCTGGCTATACGCGTTTTCGCCTGACCACGTAATCCTAGTAGTAGAATGTTGTGCCTGGATAGAATGGCAGTTTGTAATTCGGGAATAACAGTTTCATCATAACCTAAGATACCTTCAAAACCTGCATCTTTATTTTGCAGCTGAAGGATAAGATTTTTACGTAATTCGTCTTTTACAGTTAGTGAGATATACTTTGAGGCTTTTAATTCGCCAAGAGTTTTGATTGAGTTGTGCTCCATATGATTGATCTGTCCGGATTAGCGAACTGTTTTTCTTCTGTTTTTTATATAATCTTCAAAAATATATTCACCAAGGCCGGTTAAAGAGCTATAAAATGCTCTTCCCCCATTTGTTTGTGTAAATTCACGTACAAACTGCTGCAAGTAAGGATCCTGTGCAATCATAAACGTAGTGATAGGGATTTTAAGACGTTTACACTGTGCAGCCATGTTGAGCGTTTTGTTGATTACCTTTCTATCCAGACCCATGCTGTTTTTATAGTAACGTCCGTTTTCTTTCAGGCAGGTAGGTTTGCCATCGGTAATCATAAAAATTTGTTTATTGTGTGTTTTACGACGACGAAGTAAGTCGGCCGCCAGTTCCAGTCCGGCCAAAGTATTGGTATGATACGGGCCTACCTGCAGATAAGGAAGATCCTTAACCGTTATCGGCCATGCATCATTGCCAAAGACCACAATATCAAGTGTATCCTTAGGGTAACGCGTTTTAATCAATTCGGCTAGTGCCATGGCCACCTTTTTAGCAGGTGTAATACGGTCTTCACCATACAAAATCATGGAGTGAGAGATGTCTATCATCAATACCGTAGAAGTAAGCGTTTTAAAATCTTTTTCTTCTACTTCCAGGTCCCGTTCTGTTAATGTGAAGTTCCCTATTCCATGATTGATCTGCGCATTCTGTATAGATGCGGTCATATCAATCTGATCCAGGCTATCTCCAAAAGAATATTCGCGGCGATCAGCATTTTTTTCTTCACCTATTCCGGAAGTATTGCTATTGTGATTACCCTTGCCCGCTTTTTTAAGCTGACCAAATATCTCTTCCAGTGCCGATTTACGAATGGTCTGTTCTGTTTTAGATGTGATCTCTACTCCGCCGTCCTTTGGATTTTCTTTGAGGTAGCCCTTTTCTTTAAGGTCATCAATAAAATCGCCCATTCCGTATTCCCCGGTGGTAAATTTGTATTGCTTATCCAGTTCGTTCATCCAGGCGAGCGTTTCGCCTGCATCACCCGCTGTATAATTCAATAACTGCGTAAATAACTTTAGCAAGTCATCAAAGCCACCCTTAGGTAGGTCATCGGGTTGATAATTAGAAAAATGGAAACCTTTCATATCTTTATATTAACGGAATACCGAAGATAAAAGTTTGTAGAAGGATTAATGTTACTTACTTGTAAAAATACGAGGGTAAAGAAAAGACAAATGCCTTTTAGCATTACCCATCTGCTTATTTCGTCTGAACTTTCGGGTAATCTTTAGCACAGGCATTATTTGCCCTTTTTATAGCTAATTTTTCTCTGAATTTAGCATATGGTGCTTTTAATACCATTTTTAAAATACTATCTAAACCGCCTTTTATCGCAAGGTTAAAAACGCTTTGGGCTTTTCTGACTAAGGAAGCATCCCAGGCTCTTAAACTCAGAGAGAAAGAACCATCCAGATATTTCATCCAGTGCCACATCCCGGTAGGCATAAAAAGGGTATCACCATGTTCCAGAAAAACTTCATAACCTTCAACACCTTTTAATGCCGGGAATTTTTCAAAATCAGGATTGGCAACATCATAGTCTTCCAGGGCATAAGTAGCATTAGGGATACAATATAAGCGGTCTTTCCACTTATTGTCAAACAATATAATGTGTTTCCTCCCACCAAAATGTGTGTGAAACAGGTGGGGGAGATCGATATCATAGTGCAGGAAGGTCACGGAATTTGATCCTCCAAAGAACATGGCAGGCATACTTTCAATGAAACCACCCATTAACTCTTTAGGTAGCACGATGTCTTTGATCAGCGATGGGACATGCTTAAAAAGATTGAAGAAAAATATGCGGAGCTCTGTGGGCTCTGATTTGATCAGGTCCAGATATTCACCAAAACGCATATGTGCAACCGCAGAATTGATAGGCTTTGAAGGGTCTACTTTGGCATTGTCATACAATGGAACTTCAAGTTCTCCTGCTATTTCTTTTAGATAATCTGTAGTCCATTTCTCTCTGGCAGGCCAGTTTTTGGTGAGCCCTTTAATGATTAAAGGTTTCCTTGGGTTTAAATAATTTTTTTTAAAATCTTCAGGACTGATGTTCTCAACCGTATCTACCGGCTTTAGTATAAAGCTCATAATAAGAAATGCTCTTGTTTGAGAACAAAAGTGTAAATTAATTATTACTTATTAACATAAAAAGGGGGCGGCACACCCTTTTATTCAGGAAGATGATTTTGAAGTGCTTTATTAGCCCGCTTAACTGCCAGCTTTTCTTTCCATGTCATATATTTTTCTCTGAAATTGGCTTTCATGAAGTCATCAAATTTGCGTTGTACCGTGAGATTGAACAAACTTTTTGCTTTCACTGCCCAGGATTTGTCCCATGCTCTCAGGCTGATGGAAAATGAGCCGTCCAGATATTTCATCCAATGCCAATAACCGGTCGGCATGAAGAGTGTATCGCCATGCTCCAGGAAACCCTCCATACCTTTTATTCCTTTTAATGCGGGAAATTTATCAAAATCAGGTTGCTCAATATCATAATCTTCCAGTGCGTAAGTGGCATAGGGAATTTGATAAAGTCTTTCTTTCCATTTGTTTTCAAATAGAATAATGTGCTTTCTGCCGTTAAAATGAGTGTGGAAAATATGTGCAAGGTCGATGTCGTAATGGAGGAAGGTAACCGATCCTTTACCACCGAAAAACATATTTGGATAGCTGTCAAGAAAACCACCCATCAGACTTTTTGGAGCAACATAATCTTTCAGTAAGTCTGGCGCGTGTTTAATGGGGTCAAATAAAAATATACGAAGGTCTGTTGGCGTGCTGCTGATCAGGTCTATATAATCAGTGAACTTCATCTCTGCTGCTGCGGCATTAATAGGTTTTGAAGGATCTGCTTTTGAGCTATCATATAGCGGTACCATTTTGTCACCCACGACACTTTTCATGTAATCCATGGACCATTTTTCATAGGCAGGCCATGTTTTGGCCATGTTTTTTATGATCAAGGGCCTGCGCGCTTTCAGATAATTCTTTTCAAAATCTTCTTTAGAAATGTTATCTACGCAATCAATTTGAGCTAAATCAAACTTCATGTTATGTTAATATAGTGTGAATTCAACGTAAAATTATGGAAAATACAATCCGGTATCCTAGTAGGATGTAATAATTGTGGAATTCTGACAATAAAAAAACACAGCGGATTGCTGTGTTCTTTTGTATGAATTAAAGAAGGAAGAATTAGTTCGGCATTAACACGGTATCAATCACGTGGATTACTCCATTTTTTTGCATTACGTTAGCAATTGTAACTGCTGCAGTTCCACCTTTTTCATCAGTCAGAATCAGTTTATTACCTTCCATTGATGCCCATAATTTGCCTCCGCTGACAGTTGTCAATTCAGCTTTTCCATTTCCTGCTTTGATCGCTTTTGCGATTGTCTTCGCGTCCATCTTTCCTGCTACCACGTGATAAGTAAGGATTTTTACCAGCATCGCTTTATTTTCTGGTTTCAAGACCGTTTCAACGGTGCCTGCAGGTAATTTATCAAAAGCAGCATTAGTAGGTGCAAAAACAGTAAATGGGCCAGTACCTTTTAAGGTTTCTACAAGACCGGCAGCCTTAACCGCCGCAACTAGCGTAGTGTGGTCCTTTGAATTTACCGCATTGTCAATAATATCTTTTGTAGGATACATTGCTGCACCACCAACCATCGGGTTTTTCTGTGCGTAAACTTGTGTAGAAAATGCCATAGCTACTAAGGCAATTACAGATAGAATAGTTCTTTTCATTTCTCGTTTTTTATATCGGGAGATACGAAGAAGAATTGATCACGGTTTTTTACAGGTTTATTTTCGATTTTCGAATATATTTTGAAAATCTTAAGGGGAAAAATCTTTTAAACAACACGCCTTTTATTTCTTTTCCGCCGATATATACTTCTTCTTTATTATTTTTAATAGCATCCAGGATCTGATTGGCACAGGTGGCAGGTGACATGCCGTTTTCCTGATTTTGGTCCATTACATGATGCTTGCTGCCATCGGCAGTGACTGCGTTGAGTGATATATTAGTTTTTATATATCCCGGGCAAACGAGTGTGATATTGATGTTTTTATCGGCCACTTCTGCACGTAAAGAATCGAAATAACCATGCAGGGCATGCTTTGAGGCTGCATATGCGGAGCGTTGCGGAGTGCCAAACTTACCTACCACGCTACTGATACATGCTATCTGACCATTTCCTCTTGCAATCATGCCAGGCAAGACAGCTTTACTTAAGGCGGCTGTGCCCCAGAAATTGATGTTCATAATTTTCCGTTCAACTTCGATAGCTGTTTCAAGTGCCAGGGCACGTTGAGTAATTCCGCCGCTATTAATCAGTAAATCAATTTGTCCGAATATTTTTTCTGCCGCTGCCGCTTTATCGGCCAGCTGATTGGCATCTTCCAGATCCAGTGAAAGTACATGAACATTGATCTGGTTTTTGCAATTCATTTTTACTCTGAAAAGTTCATCTCTGTTTCTTGCGGATATGATCAGTTTTGCACCGGTACTGTTATAAGCGTAAACCAATGCTTCTCCGATGCCGGAAGAAGCGCCTGTGATCCATACTACTTTATTCTTCATGTAAATCTTATTTAGTTAAGAGAATTGCTCGTCAATCATAAATAGCTCTGAAGCAATATAATCTGCGAATAACTTTCCTTCCTGAGTCAGGATTAGTTTGTTATTCTCGTTATTCAGCCACCCTCTTTGTATAAAAGGTTTGCTATTTTTCAAGGTATCCGAGATAAATACTTTTCCGAAATCATTTGCTATTTTGTGTAGATCTGTGCCCCACATGGTACGAAGAGAAGTCATCACGTACTCATTGAATCGATCGTAGATATCCAGCTCTTCAATTGTTTCAGCTAATTGGTCTGAAGCTAGTTGCTGCAGGTATTTCGCATTATTCGCAATATTAAGATACCTGATATGACTATTGAATCCGTGTGCAGAGGGACCTATGCCTAAATATGGAACACCTCTCCAATAGTTCGTATTGTGGATGGCATGACGGCCTGGCAAACTAAAATTAGAGATTTCATAATGATCAAAGCCCGCTCTTCCCAGCTGATCAATTAAATAAATAAACTGAGCTGCACTTTGCTCATCATTCACCGGGATCTGCTTTCCTTTTTTTATGGCAGCGGCAAGTGCTGTGCGCGGTTCTACTGTTAATGAATATGCTGATATATGTGGCGTTTCCAGGCTGATGGCTTTATTGATGTTTTGCTGCCACTTTTCATCCGTAAGCAGTGGATATCCATAAATGAGATCAATACTAAGATTCTCAAAGCCGGCATCCTGACTTCTTTTGATACAAGTTTCTGCTTCCGTAGCATTATGAGCCCTGTTCATCCAGACCAGATCTTCATTGAAAAATGATTGTACTCCTATGCTGAAGCGATTTACTGGTAACTGGCGTAACTCTGCTATTTTTTTCGCATCCAGATCGTCCGGATTGGTTTCTATGGTGATCTCCGCATCGGCAGCTATGGAGAAATGTGTAGTAAGGGTATTGAATATCTTATCCAGGGCCGCTTTTGGTAAGACCGATGGGGTGCCACCGCCCAGGTATATACTACCCACCTGTTCCGTGATTCTATTCTTCTTGAGTATGATTTCCTTGCATATCGCATCAGTCATTTCATCAACGTATTTAAGAGAAGTGCTGAAATGAAAGTCGCAGTAAGTACATGCCTGCTTGCAAAAAGGGATATGGATGTAAATTCCTGCCATTCGGCAAAGGTAAGTTATAAAAATAAATTTTAAGATAAAGGGATAAGTAAGGTTACAGGATATATGTAAGATGATATCTTCGCCCAGGAATAACATGACATTGAAGTACCATTAGTTTGTTTTACCAAAACAGTATCAAAGGAATAGCAAACGAATACCAAATGAATACCAAACCAATATAACCGCGAGCCCCTATCTTAGTCCGATCTTGTCCTCACCTAAAATAATAAATACCCTGCTATCAAATAAGGACTACTGTGTTTTACCCAATAATTTGAATTTTGCGGTGTCTGATGCTGTATTTAAACATAAATAATGCCTTAATTTGTACAAAATATCCCGAACAGTAGCGATCTGATCAATGTATAAACACTTTTTTGTTTTTTTTCTTCTGTGCGTTATAGGATTTAGCGATTGCTTTGCTCAGCAGGTACCGGTTTCAGCGGATTCTGTAGTTGCGCCAAAAGTTTACAAACCACGCTTACGGAGAGATTCGGCATTTCTGGCCAGGCAAAAGTTCGTTACGGATTCAATTATGACCCATACCTGGATACTGCCGGATTCGTTAATTAACAAACACTATCTGATAGACAGTATTCTTAAAGCTAATGTTTTCGAAAAGCTGGATTTGGATGCCTGGTTTAAAAAGTATGGGAAATATAAAAAAGAGAGTAAATTCAGGATAGGTAATACCCTTGTTAAAGGAAAGGTTTGGGTCTTAGGATTTATTGCATTGTTATTAGTCGTGTTTGCGATATTGAGAATTTCATTTGCCAAACAGCTGCAGGGAATTATCCAGGCCTTTTATAGTAACCGCGGATTAAACAACCTGAACAAAGAGGACAATGCATTTACCTCCTGGCCGTTTTTGCTGTTATTTGTTCAGTTCGGCTTTACAATAGGTATGTTTTTTTATCTTGTTGCACAATATTATCAGCTGGCTTATGTACATCAGGGATTTAGTTTTTTTGTCAGTATTTCTGTCCTGATTGTAGGTTTATATGCGTTCAAGATTATACTACTAAGGGTACTCGGACACCTGTTTAATATCCAAAAACCAGTACATGAATACATCTCTATATTATATTTGAGTTATTTTAACATTTCTTTAATCTTCATTCCCCTGGTAGTTGCCTTTGCGCTATCGCCGCTCAAATATGGTATATATTACATAGTTATCTCGTTTGTGCTTCTTGCACTAATCTTCACCTTCCAATTTATTAGAGCAGGAGTAAATATTTTATCTCATTATCGGTTTTCAAAAGTCTATTTATTTATGTACTTTTGTGCCCTCGAAATATGTCCTATTTTGATATTAATCAAGGCAATAGGATTTGAGCTGTAACTAGGTAAAATGCAAGAAATGACAGAAGATAGGTTGCGTAAAGTAAAAAGTATACTGATAACTTTGCCCAAACCCGAAACAGAGAAATCCCCTTATTTTGATTTGGCAAAGAAATATAACTTAAAAGTTGATTTCAGGTCATTTATCCATGTTGAAGGGATTCCTGCAAGAGATTTTAGGAAAGACAAGATCAGTCTGGGTGATTTTACTGCTGTGGTTTTCACAAGCAGAAATGCAGTAGATCATTTTTTTAGGATTTGTGAAGAAATGCGGTATGAAGTGCCTGCGGATTTGAAATACTTTTGTATTTCAGAGTCTACAGCGTTGTATCTGCAGAAATATATCCAATACCGGAAGCGTAAGATCTTTTTTGGTAAGCAGACGGCAGCAGATCTTTCTGAAATATTGAAGAAACACGCTGCAGAAAAGTTTTTGTATCCGTGTTCTGATGTTGCAACAGAAGATACGATGAATTTTCTGGTAAAAAACGGATATGATATTACACCTGCAGTTTTATTCAAAACTGTAGTGAGCGATCTTTCAGATCTTGCTGATGTGACCTATGATATTATCGCGTTTTTCAGCCCTTCGAGTATTCAATCATTATATATAAATTTCCCGGGTTTTCAACAGAACAATACACGTCTCGCTGCTTTTGGTGTAAATACACATAAAGCGGTTACAGATAAGCAATTAATCGTAGATATCGCAGCTCCGTCTCCGGAATCTCCTTCTATGATCATGGCTATTGAAAACTATATCAAGAAATCCAACAAATAGATAACTGTTGATGTAGTTGCACATTTTGGGGAATCCCCCGTAAAAGAGTAAAGATTTAATTCCGATAAGCAAGATGTTACTAATATGTTAACGTCTTGCTTATTTTGCATTTAACTCATATTTTTATCACGTAATAGTTGTAATTATCAATCCTAATTGATAAAATTGTGTAAAATTGCTGTTGGCGTATATGAGGAAATTTTACACACTAGGTTTTATTATAGTCGCGGCTCTGTTTTCTAGCTGCGGAAAAGGCGGACAGGGAGAGCTGGTTGGCGTATATAACAGGAAATTCAATAATAAAAAAATGCCGCTCGGCATGGTTTATATCCCTCAGGGGAAAACACTGATCGGAATGTCTGATGAGGATATCAACAATTCTCAGACTTCTCCGGCAAGAATGACCTCATTCAGTGCTTTTTATATGGATGAGACGGAGATTACAAATGCAGAATACAGACAGTTCGTAAATTGGGTAAGAGATTCTGTAGCGCTGACTTCTTTAGGCCCTGGTGCCGCGCCTACTTTTTTTATCAATGCTAAGGCAACTCCGGGAGGAGCCACACTTTCTTCACAGAAAAATATTGACTGGAAAAAAGTTGGCAATGGCTCGGCGCTTTGGAGCGGAAAAAACAGTTTGAGCAGCAAATTGAAAGATATGTATTACAGCGGTGACGATGCTTTACCTGGCCGTAATGAATTAGATATCAGGAAATTCAGATATTCTTACAGTTTTGTGAATCTTGACCTGGCTGAGGCTGGCAGAAAAGATCCGAGCAAAAGACGTAAGGATTTTATAGAGAGTTATGTAGATTCTCCTGACAGAAATAATCCGAACCAGTTCCCATCGGTGAGCGTGTATCCTGATACGATGGTTTGGAAGGTAGATTATTCTTATTCTCAGAATGATCCGATGGTAAAATCATATTTCAATCACCCTTCTTATGATAATTATCCGGTAGTAGGTGTTTCATGGGAGCAGGCTAATGCTTTTTGCGTTTGGCGTACACGCTTGTATGAGCCTGTTGCTGCTTCAAGAAAAATACCTTTGAGCTCAAGACCGGAATACAGATTACCAACAGAAGCAGAATTTGAATATGCTGCCCGTGGTGGTAACGTAAAAACTAAATATCCATGGGGTGGCCCATATGTAAGGAATACTAAAGGATGTATGCAGGCAAACTTTAAAGTAGGCAGAGGAAATTACTCTGATGATGGTGGTTTGTATACTGTAAATGTGAAGTCTTATTTTCCTAATGATTATGGATTGTATAACATGGCAGGAAACGTTTCTGAATGGACTGTAACTGCTTATAACCAATCTGCTGCACCACTTTTACTGGATTTTAACCCAAATTTTACTTACGTAGCTAAGGGTACTGACAGTAAATACCTGAAACGTAAAGTAGTAAGAGGCGGATCCTGGAAAGATATAGGATTCTTTCTGCAGAATTCTGTAGGTACCTACGAGTATCAGGATCAGGCAAGGTCTTACATAGGTTTCAGGTGTGTTTCTTCATTTGCAGGAACTGACATCAATTTCAAAAACTAATCGGCGACTCAATTCGCTAAAAAAGCACATCTAAAAATTAACATTATATCTATCAAAACAATGGCAGCAAAAAAGAAATTTGACTTTTTACACGTAGCAATATCATGGGGCGCGAGTATCGTAATTATTGGGGCATTATTTAAGATCCTTCACTTAGGTGGAATCTGGGGAAATTACATGATCGGACTTGGTTTAGGTGTTGAAGCATTTCTGTTCTTTTTAACAGGTTTCTTTCCACCAGCACCAGAACCAGCATGGGACAGGGTATATCCTGAATTAAGTGATGATTTTAACGGCGAGTTGCCTAAAGTGTCAGCGAGACCTGCAGCGGCGCCTGCTGTAGGATTTTCATCTTCAGCAGCATTGGATAAAATGTTGGTTGACGCTAAAATCGGCCCGGAACTGATTGAAAGTCTTGGTAATGGCCTGCGTACTTTTGGCGATAAAGTAGCTACTATTTCAAACGTTGCTGATGCATCTCTTGCTACGAATGAGTTTACTGGTAAAGTAAAACAGGTGTCTGCAAGTTTCGACAGTTTGAATGGAGCTTTCGGTAAAGCTACAGCACAGTTAGCTGAGCTGGGAGATAGTCATACCGATTCAAAAGCTTATCATGAACAAGTTACTTCTCTTGCAAAAAATCTGTCTGCTTTAAATGCAGTATATGAATTGGAATTGCAGGATTCCAGCGCTCATCTTAAATCGATGAATAAATTCTACCAGAACTTGTCATTAACAATGAATAATTTCAATGAGTCTATGGAAGATTCGAAACAGTTCAAGGATGAGGTTGGTAAACTGGCTAAAAATCTTTCTTCGCTAAATGCGATTTATGGTAATATGCTGACGGCAATGAATCAGCCACGCATTTAATTAGGTAACAGATTATTTAATAATTAACCAGAGACCTACAAAATAATGGCAGGAGGAAGAGAATCAGCAAGGCAGAAGATGATCAATATCATGTATTTGGTATTGTTGGCTATGCTAGCTTTAAACGTATCTGATACGATATTGAACGCATTTAAGAATATCAATGATAGTCTTGAATCATCGAGAACAAATGTTAACACCAGTGTTGATCAGCTGTTCTCTGCGTTTGAAAACACAAAATTAAAAGAAGAACCGGCTAGGGCACAGCCTATCTATGATAAGGCTAAGAAAGCCAAAGCATATGCCGATGAGCTTAACGGTTATATTGATAAACTGAAGCAACAGTTTAGTGTTGCTGGTGGCGGGATCAGTCCTGAAACAGGTGATCTGGTAGAAAGAGGAAATCTTGATATTGCTCAGGGGATTATGATTAACCAGAAAGAAGGTGAAAAACTGAAAGCTAAAATCAATGAAACACGTGAGAAATTAATTGCCCTGCTTGATGCTAAGGATCAGAAAAGTGTATCTTTCTCTCTGGAGGCTAAAGATGCGGAAAAAAATGTAAGCGGTAAAAAAGCATGGGAAGACATTAACTTCGGTGAAGGTACTCCCTTAACAGCTGCGAATACCGTATTGTCAAAAATACAGGCCGATACTAAAAATGCAGAAGCAGAGATTGTGAAGAAATTGTTCGGGAATATGGATAAATCTTTAGTGAATCTTGATCAGTTTGCAGCGGTAGCGGTAGCGCCTACGTCTTATGTGATACAGGGACAACCTTATACAGCGCAGGTATTTTTAACGGCAAGTGATTCGAAGTCGAGCCCGGAAATCATGGTTGGTGGTGGAAAACTGGCTACTAAAGATGGTAAAGGTACTTATACTGGCGGTACTGGTTCTGTTGGTGTTTTTAAATGGGTAGGTACTATCCGCGTAAAACAAACTGACGGACAAGTTAAAGAGTATAAAACACCAGAACAAACTTACCAGGTGGCTAAGCCTTCTGCAACGGTTTCTCCTGATAAAATGAATGTGATTTATGCAGGAATTGCCAATCCTTTCTCTGTATCTGCAGCAGGTTTTCCATTGGAAAGTGTTAAAGCTAATATTTCAGGCGGATCGATTAAGGGTGCTAATGGTAAATTTATGGTTAATGTTGGTGCTGACCAGGTAGGTAAAGTGGTAAACATAACTGTATCAGCCAGCAATGCCGGGAAAACGATCAACTTAGGTGCACAACAATTCAGGGTAAAAGCATTACCTACACCAAAAGCCTTTGTAAAAGGAAAATCGGGTGGAAGTGTAGATGTAGAGTGGCTGGAAAGATCAAGCTTAATGGAGACTGAATTAGACGACTTCGTTTTTGATATCAAATATAAAGTAATCAGATTTTCTGCTACTTTGATCAATCCAAGATCAGACGCTGTGACTATCCAAAATAGTGGTGCTTCTTTCAGCGGACAAATCAAAGGGGCTTTAGGCTCTCTTAAACCAGGTGCTACGGTTATCTTTAAGGATATTATTGCTGAAGGACCAGATGGCAGACAGAGAAATCTGGATGGAATAACATTTACAGCTAAATAGATTAAGATGAAAAAGGTTTTATACACTATCATTCTCTTGTTTTTTGGAACAGCGTCTTTTGCTCAAACTACACCTGTTACTACACCTGTAGTGAAGAAATCTAAAATAAAAACCCCTCCGAAAGACGGTTTTTATGCAAGAAAAGATGTGGATAGTAGTGTGATGGTTCCCTTACCTGACGTGAGGGAAGAAGATGTATTTTACTCGAAAAGGGTTTGGCGTGAAATCGACTTAAGGGACACTATTAATTCTGTACTAAAGTCTGAAAGCTCCAAACTGATTGAAATATTAATGGAAGCTGTGGCGAATGAAGAACTGACTGTATATTCTCCAAAAGATACTACAGCCGGTAAATTGCTGGAAGATAATGATTCATTCAAAATTGCCTTAAGTGCTAAGGATGCTTTACAGAATGCACGTGGAACTGCAGAAGGTGAAGCAGATGCTAGTGGAAAAATTGGTGAGCCTACCTTAAAAAGATTGAGACCAGACGAATTTCTTAAATACAGAATTAAAGAAGACTGGATCTTTGATGTTAAAAGATCTGTTTTTGAACCGCGTATTATTGGTATCGCACCTATGAAAATGGTAGAAGGGAACTGGCAGCCGGTATTCTGGATCTATTATGATGAAGCCAGACCATTGTTAAGCAAATCGCGTTTAGTTAATCCTGGTAACGATGCTTCGGTACTTACTTATGATGACTTCTTCATCAGACGTTTGTTTGCGAGTAATATCGTTAAAGAAACGAACCCGGCCAATAAAACTATCATAGAGATTCTGAATCAGACAGATCCTAAAGATCCGAGAAAATTGTACGAATCTGAACGGATCAAAAAAAGTATAGCAGACTACGAACAGAGTTTGTGGGAATATTAAAATCAACCCGGTTGTTAAACAGCCGGGTTTTTTTATGCCTTAAAATAATTGAGCAGAGTGATCACCTGCGCTTTATTTAATACCTGTGCTAATTCGACTTCGGTAGCTTCTTTAATCTTTTTAACGGATTTAAACTGGCGCAGTAATTTGTCGGCCGTAGTTTTACCAATACCCGGTATCGCTTCAAGCTCCGTTTTTAGCGTACCCTGATCTCTCTTCTTTCTGTGGAAGGTAATCCCAAATCTGTGCGCCTCATCGCGTAATTGCTGGATCACTTTAAGCGTCTCTGATTTTTTGTCCAGATGCAATGGATAACTATCACCGGGGTAGTATAATTCTTCTAAACGTTTAGCGATCCCGATCACTGTTACTTTTTTGTCAATACCCAGTTTTTTTAAACTGCTTACTGCAGAGGATAGCTGGCCTTTACCGCCATCTATGATAATCAATTGGGGCAATGTCTCTTCTTCCTCTAACATGCGCTTATATCGCCTGTAAACAGCTTCTTCCATAGTCGCAAAATCATTGGGACCTTCAACTGTTTTCACATTAAAATGCCGGTAATCTTTTTTAGAAGGTTTGGCGTCTTTAAATACTACAATTGCCGATACGGGGTACTGCCCCTGGAAGTTGGAGTTATCAAAACATTCAATATGTACAGGGAGCTGAGTAAGCATCAGATCCTTCTGCATCTGGGTTAAAATACGCTCTGATCTTAAGTCAGGGTTTAATTTCTCATATTGATTTAACTTCTCGCGTCTGAAGAATAAGACGTTTTTATGAGAGAGCTCTAGCAGGTTTTTCTTTTCACCCAGTTTAGGTACGGTAAACTTCAGATTTTCGTCGGACAGGGTAATATCAAATGGTACAATCACTTCTTTGGAAGTGCTGTTAAACTTGGTGCGGAATTCGGTTATCGCTATGGTAAGCAATTCTTCGTCAGATTCATCCAGTCTTTTCTTGATCTCTATGGTTTGCGCCTGGATAATACTGCCGTTCATTATCTTCAGATAATTCACGAATGCATAACGCTCATCCGAAGCAATACTTACTACATCTACATTGGTGATGGAGCTGTTAACTACGGTCGACTTACTTTGGTATTTTTCGAGTACCAATAGTTTGCGCTGATATTGATGGGCATATTCAAAATTCAATTCCGCAACAGCATTTTTGATAATCAGTTTAACATCCCGGATCACGTTACCAATTTTACCGTTTAGAATCTCTTTGATTTCTTCTATATTCCTATCGTAATCTGCATGTGCCTGATAGGCCTGACACGGTCCTTTGCAATTTCCAATCTGATATTCAAGGCAGACTTTGAATTTGCCTGCATCAATATTTTCGTCTGTCAGCGGTAAATTGCAGGTGCGCAATGGATATGTTTCCTTGATCAGGTCCAGTATGGTATGCATCATGCCAACAGAGGCATAAGGTCCAAAATATGTGGAACCGTCCTTTACCATTTTCCTGGTCCAGAATACCCGTGGGAAGGGTTCTTTTTTGATAATAATCCATGGGTAGGTTTTATCATCTTTCAGCATGATATTATACCTGGGCTGATGTTTTTTGATCAGGCTATTTTCCAGTAACCAGGCATCAATTTCCGTATCCACAATGGTAAAAGTGATCTTACGGATTTTGGATACCAGTACCCGGGTTTTCCCGTTCATCTGGTTATCCTGATTGAAATAGGAGCCGACCCGGTTCCTCAGATCTTTGGCCTTGCCAATATAAATGAGCGTATCTTCCTGGTCCCAGTATTGATATACACCGGGCCTGTGCGGTATATCGCCCAATGCCTTTTTATAATCGAAAGCACTCATTTAAAATCCCAGCTTCTGATCCAGTTCTGTTGTATCTGTTTGTTGCTGCTGATACTGATTACAATCGTATGTAATCGATACTCCGTTTTTAGGCGCTTCGAAGTCGCCCTTACCTACCTTTAATTTTGGATTGGCATATACTTTTTTAAGGAACCCTCCAAAAACAGGTAAAGCAGTTTTTGCTCCTTCCCCCTGACTGGTATTGATAAAGTGGAAAGCACGGTCTTCACAACCGGTCCATACTCCCGCAACAAGATCTGGCGTAATCCCAACGAACCAGCCGTCTGAGTTGTTCTGCGTAGTTCCTGTTTTACCACCAACCGGATTTTTAATGCCGAATTTGCTGATTAAGCTGTATCCATAGCCATTTTTAACCACACCTTCCAGCATACGCGTCATTACATAAGCAACCTCTTCGTTCATTGCAGGATGCTTCTGCGGTGTCTGTGAAAAAAGTACCACGCCGTTTTTATCTTCAATTTTTAAGATGTATGTAGGTTGCGTCCAGATGCCTTTATTGGCAAAAACCGAATAAGCGCCGACCATGTCAAATACAGAAGCATCAAAGGTACCTAAGGCAATAGAAGGATAAGCAGGAACATTAGAAGTAATTCCCATCTTTTTTGCCAGTGTTGATACCGCTGTTGGGCCTACCTGTTTCATTAAAAAGGCAGCAACAAAATTCTGTGAGTAAGCTAATGCTTTCTGCAATGTGATATATCCAGGTAAGGTACCGCCCGACTTTGGCGTCCATGGTGCACTGCCTGGTACTTCAATGGTAACCGGTTCATTGAGCACCTGGTAACATGGAGAGTAACCATTTTCTATAGCTACCGAGTAGGTAAAGGGTTTTGCTGTTGAACCCACTTGTCTGGTACCCATTTTTACCTGGTCATATTTAAAATGCTCGTAATTGATGCCGCCAACCCATGCTTTAACATAACCAGTCTTTGGATCCATAGCCATCATTGCATTTCTAAGCAACAATTTATAATACTTAACAGAATCGATAGGCTTCATTAGCGTATCAATATCACCCTTCCAGGTGAAAATGCCCATTTGTACTGGTGTATTGAAATCGGCCTTGATTTCTTCTTCAGATTTTCCTTCCAATTGAAGTGCCTTATAGCGGTCTGATCTTTTGATTCCCTGCTCAATTTGCAGCTCTTTGCCTTTAAAAGGGTTTTTTCCTCTCCAACTACTGATAAACTGTGCCTGCAGCAATCTCATGGCTTCTTTCTGGGCAGCTTCTGCATACAATTGCATATCATAATTGATAGTAGTTATAATCCGTAACCCATCCCTGTCAAGATCATAAGGAGTACCGTCAGCTTTTAAAATTGAACGTTCCTGAAAGATCCTTCTGATATCATTTTTAAGCACGGCCCTGAAATATGGGGCGATACCATCGTTTACCGTTGCTGCACTAAATTTCAGGCCAAGAGGTTTTGATTTCTCCTCTTCGTATTGTTGTGCGGTGAGCATTTCCTCCTTCACCATATTTGCCATTACTGTATTCCGGCGTGCCAGTGAGCGTTCTGGATTACGCGTAGGAGAGTAGCGGGTAATTCCTTTCTGAAGGCCAACTAAAGTTGCAGCCTGTGCTACAGTAAGCTGGTCTGGTGTAGTATTAAAATATACCCTTGATGCTGATTTGATCCCATAAGCCTGGTTGCCAAAATCTACAGTGTTCAGGTACATGGTGATAATTTCTTCTTTGGTATAGTTTCTTTCCAGTTTTACAGCAACAATCCATTCCTGGAATTTCTGCATCAAACGTTTGAAAAAATTACGCTGACGACCTTCTTCCGAGAAAAGATTAAGCGCTAACTGTTGCGTAATTGTACTCGCACCTTGTTTTTTACCAATAAGGTTATAAAATATGATCGTAAATGTACGTTTGAAATCAATTCCTGAATGTTCCTTAAAACGTGTATCTTCTGTTGAAATCAGTGCATTGATCACATTTTGCGATATTTCAGGATAGGTAACATTAGACCTGTTCTGAACGAAGTATGTACCTAAAACCTTTTTATCTTCTGTTAAAATCTCCGTAGCCTGGTTACTTTTGGGATGTTCAATATCACGGAAAGAAGGCAGCGTGCCGAAAACGCCAAAACCCAATGCAATGATAAATAAAGAGAATAAAATAATAGCTCCAATTAATAACTTCCAGAGTGTGAGGTTATAACTTTTTATCTCTGCAGCTGAAATATTTTTGGTCATTTTTAGTAGTTGTTTTTGTAGAATTCTAAGTAATTGGTTA
>Ga0247807_10000180_pt1 | contig 44309 bp, 35 predicted proteins | sample UWRJL074202C1_FD_179931 | JGI IMG/M metagenome (GOLD analysis project Ga0247807, IMG submission 179931) | Plant litter microbial communities from Arlington Agricultural Research Station in Wisconsin, United States - UWRJ-L074-202C-1 | ecosystem: Environmental > Terrestrial > Plant litter >...
ACGGTAGGGGCATCCGACGACACCCTGAGCCAGTTCAGACCACCATGGCCGAAACCCGCCGAAGAGTTGGCAGCGGGAAACCGATCAGGCGAAGTCGGGAGCGATCCGGGGCCAGGGACGAAGGCGTTCGAGCTGCAATGCCAGGCTCAAGACGAGGGCTTCACCCGCGGCATCTGCCCGCGGCGCAGCGACCAGTTGCACGGCAAGAGGAGTGCCCACGGTTGCGTGTGTCCCGGCAGGAATGGATGCGGCGGGCCATCCAAGCAGGTTCCATGGCGAGGCATACGGCGCGTAGCGCACATTAGCGGCGACGTTGGCGAACCAGCTCTTTTTGTACCACTCGATCGCCGGGATGCCGGGTTGTGCGAGCGACGGCGTGATGAGCACGTCGAAGTCGGCGAAGAACTCGAGCGCTTTTTCCCGGAACACCTCGACAGGCTTCGGGTCGCGGGCCTGGCGCGCGAGCACTCGTCCCCAGCGCGCGTGAGTGCGTATCCGCGGCTCAAGAAGTTTCGCGTCGAGCAGGTCCGCGTCGGTCGCAGTGCCCGCGAACCAGCGGGCGAGAAGCGGAAGCGGATTAGAGGGATAAGGGAACACGACCTCGCTCACATGGTGGCCGGCACCCCGTAAGGCGTCGGCAGTTTCAGCGAGGCCGCGCGCCCACTCGGGATCCAGCGGCGCGAGGGGGGAAGCAACTCCTCCGGCGATCGCGATTCGCAGGGGCGTTACGGGTTCGGTTACCGTCGCAAGCTCCGGGAGGCCCGCCATGACCGAGAACATGAGCGCGGCATCCGCAACCGTCGTCGCCAGTGGACCGTTCTCGCTCATGCCGAACCAGGCATCCACCCCGATGTCCTGCGGCACAACGCCCGCCCCAGGTTTGAGACCTACGAGGCCGCAGTTCGCGGCGGGGATGCGGATGGATCCCATCCCGTCGTTTCCGTGAGCGATCGCCACCTGACCGGAAGCGACGGCAGAAGCCGACCCTCCCGACGAACCACCCGCGGTGCGATCACGATTCCACGGGTTTCGAGTGATGCCGTAGACCGAGTCGGTTGCACCGAAGACACACAGCTCGGGAACCGCGGTGATCCCGACGACGATCGCCCCCGCATCCCGAAGTCGCTTGACGATTTCATGATCGGCGACTTGTGGCCGCGCGCTAGTTGCCGCCGATCCGTCGCGAAGCGGTTCGCCAGCCACGGGGATGTTGTCCTTGATGGCGATGGGAACTCCCGCGAGAGGGAGGGCTGCGAGGTCAGATCGGGCATCCACCCCAGCGGCTTCCGCGAGAGCATGCTCTGCACGGACCACCTGAAACGATCCGAGCCGGCGGTTGTGTTCCGCGATCTTCGCGAGAGCTGCGGTCACCTCCGCCACAGCGCTGGATGCGCCAGAGCGCACTGATTCGGCAATGCCTGCTGCGGTGGGTGAGGTCATCCTGCGATGCTAGCTGCCCCACTCGGTCGCTGAGCTTGTCGAAGGGCGCTTCGACAAGCTCAGCGGCCGACAAAGGGTTAGCGCTGCGCGTCCCGCCACTTGAGCCAGCGCTTGACCTGCGCGATGTCGTACTCGGGACCCGACAGACCCAGGGTGAAGAGCGTCACGCCCGCCTCGAGCAGCGCGTCGGCAGTGGCTTCGTCTGCACCGCGCAGTTCGTTAGATACCTCGATCTCGCTGACATCGCGACCGACGGCTTCACCGTGCTCAGCGAGGATGCCGAGCTTGCGGGGCAGATCCTCGACCGGGGTGAACGAGTGCCAGATGTCGGCGTGCTGCGCGACAATGCGCAGGGTCTTCTTCTCGCCGCCGCCACCGATAAGCACGGGGATCTTGCGGGTCGGAGCGGGGTTGAGCTTGGACCAGCGTTCTTCGATCCTGGGCAGGGCCTCGGCGAGGGCATCCAGTCGCTGACCGGCGGTGCCGAACTCGTAGCCGTACTCGTCGTAGTCGCGCTCAAACCAGCCGGAACCCGTGCCGAAGATGAAACGTCCCGTGCCGCCATCCTTCGCGCTGATGTGGTCAAGCGTGCGGGCCATGTCGGCCTGCAGGTCGGGGTTGCGGTAGCTGTTGCAGTTCACGAGCGACCCAAACTCGACGTTCGAGGTGAGCTCGGCCCACGAGGCCAGCTCTGTCCACGACTCGAAGTGCAGGCCATCCGGCTCACCGCTCAGCGGGAAGAAGTGGTCCCAGTTGAAGAGGATGTCGACGCCGAGCTGCTCGAGCTCCACGACGGTGTCGCGGATGGTGGGGTAACTGGCGTGCTGGGGAGCGACTTGCACTCCCAGGCGAACGGTACGTGTAGTCATGCATCAAGCCTAGGGCCGTGATCGCTCGCACTCGGGGGCTTGCGGCGTTCGAGGGAACATGTTCACGCCCCGCCTCGTCCGGTTAGCGGCCGAGGAACTTCTGCAGGCTCGCGAGCTCTTCCTCGGTCGGGCCGCCCGCTTTCGCGCCACCCCCGAGGCCGAAACCAGACCCCGCAGCGGCAGCAGGCTTCGCGGCAGTTCCCGCGGCGAGCGCGGCGTTCTCCGCCGCGCGCTTGGCGGGGTTACCCGACTTCGAGCCCTTCTTCTTCTGCTGAGGCTTATTGCCTCCGAACTTCTGGCCGGGGATGGGGCCCATTCCGGGGATGTTCGGCACACCACCCTTCGAGACGGTCTTCATCATCTTCGCGGCCTGCTCGAAGCGGTTGACGAGTGCGTTGACCTCGGTGACCGTCGTGCCCGATCCACGCGCAATGCGCACGCGACGCGAGCCGTTCAGCAGCTTGGGCGTGCGACGCTCCTGCAGCGTCATCGACTGGATGATGGCCTCGGTGCGAGTGATCTCGCCCTCGTCAAAGTTGTCGAGCTGCTGGCGCATACCCTTCGCGCCCGGCAGCATCCCGAGCATGTTCTTGATGGAGCCCATGTTCTTGAGCTGCTGCATCTGGCTGAGGAAGTCTTCGAGGGTGAAGCTGTCTGTTGCGAACTTCTCGGCGACCTTCTGCGCTTCTTCTTCGTCGAAGTTCTTCTGCGCCTGCTCGATGAGCGTGAGGATGTCACCGAGATCGAGGATGCGGCTCGCCATGCGGTCGGGGTGGAACGGCTCGAAGTCATCAAGACCTTCACCCGTCGACGCGAACATGATGGGGCGGCCGGTGATGGATGCCACTGACAGCGCTGCACCACCGCGAGCGTCACCGTCGAGCTTGGAGAGCACGACACCCGTGAAGTCGACGCCCTCTTGGAAGGCGCGTGCCGTCTGCACGGCGTCCTGACCGATCATCGCGTCGATGACGAACAGCACCTCGTCCGGGTCGATCGCCTTGCGGATGTTGGATGCCTGCTTCATGAGCTCGGCATCCACACCGAGGCGACCGGCGGTGTCGACGATGACCACGTCGTACTGCTTCTGCTCGGCAAACTTGAGGGCGTCCTTGGCGACCCGCACGGGGTCACCGACACCGTTGCCCGGCTCGGGAGCGTAGACGGCAACACCGGCCTGCTCGGCGACGACCTGAAGCTGGGTCACGGCGTTGGGGCGCTGAAGGTCGGCCGCGACCAGCAACGGAGTGTGGTTGTCGGCGGCGAGCCACTTGGCGAGCTTGCCCGCGAGAGTCGTCTTACCGGCACCCTGAAGGCCCGCGAGCATAATGACGGTCGGCGGTCGCTTGGCGAACTCAATGCGACGCGACTGGCCACCGAGCACGGTGATGAGCTCGTCGTTGACGATCTGCACAACCTGCTGGGCCGGGTTGAGGGCCTTGGAAACCTCGTCGCCGAGGGCGCGCTCGCGCACGCGACCGGTGAAGTCCTTGACAACCTCGAGCGCGACATCGGCTTCGAGCAGCGCGCGACGAATCTCGCGGACGGTGCCGTCGATGTCTGCCGGGCTGAGTTTTCCCTTGCCGCGCAGGTTCTTGAAGGTATCGGCGAGGCGATCGGTGAGGTTTCCAAAAATGGCCATGGTGCAGTTAGTTTAACCGCTCGACGGTTGCTCTACTTCGCGGGCTCCGTGAGTAGCGCTCGCGCCGCCATGCCGATCACCGCGCTGTAAGTGGGATACGCGAACTTCACTCCGGCGAGAGTAGACACATCGATGCCCGCAGCCATCGCCGTTGTGACCGACTGCACAACCTCGACGGCGTTCTCCCCCACCGCGTGCGCACCCAGAATGAGCTCGCGGCGATGATCCGTAATGAGCGTCAGGAAGCCGCGCTCGCGGTCGTCAATAACGGCGCGATCGACGGCGGTGAACGGGATTGTGGCAACGAGACACTCCGGATCACGCTCTCGGGCCTGGGCCTCGGTGAGCCCCACCCCCGCGTAGTCGGGATCGGTGAAGCCACCCGCGGGCAGAAGGTGGTGCGGGGTGCGGCGATTCGCATCCAGCACCGCGTTCTCCGCGGCCGCCTCGCCTTCGAAGTGAGCGGCCTGCACAAGCATGTCGCGTCCGTTGGCGTCGCCTACCGCGAAGATGTGAGGAACAGCGCTCCTGAAGTACTGGTCAACAGGGATCGCGGATCGCACGACCTCGACGCCAGCGTTTGCGAGGCCAAGGTCATCGACGTCGGCGGGCCAGCCCGTCGCCATCACGACGACGTCGACGGTCTCGGAGAGCGGATGCTCACCCTCGCGCCACTCAATAACGATTCCGTCTTCGGCTTGGGTCAGCGAGGAGACCGTCTCGATGCCCGTGTGCACCGCGACGCCCTGCTCAACGAACGCTCGTGAGACGTGCTCGGAGATTCGCTCGTCGGAGGCCATGAGGATGCGCGGGGCAACGTCGAGCAGGGTGACTCGCGAGCCGAAGGCGTTGAAGACCGTAGTGAGCTGCGCACCCGTGTTGCCTGCGCCAATGATCGCCACGCGGGCGGGCAGCTCGGCGAGATCGAGAACGTGCTCGGGCACTATGGACAGTGCCGCACCGGGGATCTGCAGTCGGCGCGAATGACCGCCGACGCAGACAATTATCGAGTCGCCCGTGACCCGGCGACCGGTCTCGAGAACCAGAGTGTTTGCATCCACGAAACGTGCGCGGCCCTCGAGAATTAGTTCGATTCCCGCCGCCGCGAAGCGCTCCGCCTCGGCTTTGATCGACCGTACCCGGTCGACCGTTTCGCGAACCCGCGTCACCGTGGCTGGCCAGTCGAGTGTGGGCCCGCGGTCGAGTATGCCGTAGCTCTGAGCGGTCTGCACCTCGCGCACGAGCCTGGCGGTCTTCGCGAGCACGCGAGTGGGGACGCATCCCGTGTTCACACAGGTGCCGCCGGTGCGATCGGCTTCCAGAACCGCGACGGATGCGCCGAGTTCGGCCGCGCGCAATGCCGCGGCAGTACCAGCTGGTCCCGCTCCAATGACGACAACGTCGAAGTGATTCACGTCGACAACGCTACTCCCGGCTTAGAGCAGAAAGCTCACGGCGAAAAGCAGGAGCGGTCCGCCGACGACAAACGCGATACTCATGTATCCGAGGATGCGCGTGCGGGGCTCGTTCATGAGGCGAACGGCGCGATAGATCGTGAAGATTGCCGCGACCAGCCCCAGGGCAAGCGCGACTGCAGCAAGCCCCATGACAAGTGGCGTCAGGGGCCCGATAAAGAACAGTAGGAACACTCCCAGCAGGAGTAAACCTTCGGCTATCGCCGTGAAAAGAAACTGCTGAGTGACGGTCTTGTTGGCGGCAGGAGGCGTTGTCGTCATGCAGCCATGGTGCCATGAGTTCCCCACGGGCTAGCGTGGAGCCATGCCCCTCATCGTTGAATACGCTGGCAATTCCCCCTCGGTCGCAACATCAGCATGGGTCGCCCCCAACGCCACCCTCGTCGGACGCGTGACGCTCGGCGAGCGCGCGAGCGTCTTCTACGGGGCGGTGCTGCGAGCGGATGTCGACAGCATCACGATCGGCGACGACACGAACCTTCAGGACAACGTCACGATGCACTGCGACGAGGGCACACCGGCCTTGGTGGGCGCACGCGTAAGTGTTGGGCACGGCGCGATTCTGCATGGGTGCACCGTCGAAGATGACTGCCTTATCGGCATGGGCGCGACCGTGCTGAACGGCGCTGTCATCGGGGCAGGGTCGCTCGTGGCAGCTGGTGCCGTCGTTCTAGAGGGCACGATCGTGCCACCAGGGTCACTGGTTGCCGGCGTACCCGCCAAGCTGCGTCGCGAGCTCAGCGACGAAGAGAAGGCGGGAATCCGCGCCAACGCCGAGCACTACCTCGAGATCAGCGCCGGGCACCGCAGCGCGGCATCCGCCTATCGCGCGCCGTAACTAGCCGACGAGCCCCTGCACGAACACGTGCGGGGTGAATCCTGTCAGGTCCCCAATGCCTTCGCCCTGGCCGACGAGCTTGATAGGAATGCCGGTCTTCTCCTGCACAGCGAGCACGAAGCCGCCCTTCGCCGAGCCATCGAGCTTGGTAAGCACGAGCCCCGTCACGCCAGCGTGCTGGATGAACGCCTCGGCCTGGGCGAGCCCGTTCTGGCCCGTTGTCGCATCCAGAACCAGAAGCACCTCGGCGATCTCGGTCTGCTTTTCGATCACGCGGCGGATCTTGGTGAGCTCGTCCATGAGACCGCTCTTGGTCTGCAGACGACCGGCGGTGTCGATAATCGCGATGTCGATGCCTTCGCGCTGAGCTCGCTCAACGGTCTGGAAGGCAACGGATGCCGGATCCTGTCCTTGCTGTTGCGGCCTAACAATCGACGCTCCCCCGCGCTCTGCCCATGTCGCGAGCTGCTCGACGGCGGCAGCGCGGAACGTGTCGGCGGCGCCCACGACGACGGATCGCCCGTAGCCAGTGAGGAACTTCGTGAACTTGCCGATTGTTGTGGTTTTACCGACCCCATTGACGCCCACAACGAGCACGACCGCCGGACGGGCCGTCAGCGTGAGTGTCGGGTCGAGACGAGCGAGGCGCTCTTCGAGGGTCTCGCGAAGCATCCGCTTAAGGTCAGCGGGGTCGGTCGTGCGGTACTTTGCGACGTTGGCACGGAGTTCCTCGACGACCGCATCAGTAATGTCCGGGCCGAAGTCGGCCGAGATCAGCGCGTCCTCGAGTTCTTCCCACGTCTGCTCGTCGATCGTCGCGCGCGCGAACATGCCTTTGAGTGCGCCGGAGAGCGACCATGATGCTGCCATGGTTTCAAGGCTATCCGTTACTGGCCACCGGTGATCAGCACTACGAGATTGATGATGAAGATCACCAACCCCAAGATGCCCAACAGAAATGACCAGTATTTGATCGGGATGAAGAAGAACGTCGAAACGGGATTTGTGTAGATCTGCTGTCCCGTATCGGGGTGAAGAATCGGGATGACGCGGTGGCGCTCGGTAACGCCGTTCGGGTGCACGACGGGCTGGGCCAGCTGCTCATACATGACGGCGGGACGTGGCTTGTCGATGTACTTGCCTACAACGAGGCGGTTGAAGAACCAGAGCAGCGCACCCGCAAGCAAGAACCCGAGGCCGACGAAGACTCCGACACCGGCACCGTTGGTCGCCGTGCCTCCTGCTAGGGCCTTGAGCCCGAAGCCCAGGGCAACGCCCAGACCGACAAACAGGAAAACAACGATTCCCCAGCGGGACCAGATGATCACGATACGACTCCTCAGAAGGTGAGGTTCCATCCTGTCACTCGGCCCGCGACGGCGAGATGGGCAGACCTACCCATGCTGCGAGAATGGATAAGTGACTTACGCCTTCATCCGCCACGGCCAAACCAACTGGAACCGAGACGGGCTCTTTCAGGGCTCGAGCGACATCCCCCTGAACGACACGGGACGCGCGCAGGCGCTGGAGGCGGCATCCACTCTCCGCGGAGGACCCTGGACAGCGATCGTGTCGTCCGAGCTTCAGCGAGCGCGCGAAACCGCGCAGATCATTGCGAACGAGCTCGGTATCGACCTGGGACCGGGTTATCCCGAACTCGCCGAGCGCGACTACGGGCCGCTCGAGGGCACGTCATCCGCCGCCGCCATTGAGAAGTGGCCGTCTCGCGAATACCCGGGTGCCGAGAGCATCCCGTCGGTGGTCGAGCGTGGCCGCGCGGGACTGGCTCGCATCGCGCACGATTACCCCGACCAGGATGTCGTGATCGTCTGCCACGGAACGATCATCCGTTACACCCTGGCTGCGCTCGCGGGGCGCCCCGTCGACGGCATCCTCAACGGCTCAATATCGACGTTCCGTCTCGACGGGGAGCGCTGGGACGTGCTTACCGTCAACGGCGAGCAGCTCATCGCGGTGGCGGACTAGCGCCTCGGCTCGCTGCGTTCCCTGCTGCCGTTCGTTCCCTGAGCCTGTCGAAGGGCGCTTCGACGAGCTCAGCGACCGGTGTCGCTAGCGCGCGGCATCCCCCACGCGCTGACCGACGACGGCGCTAATGCCGTCCGCGCGCATGCTCACGCCGTAGAGGGCGTCCGCGATCTCCATCGTGCGCTTCTGGTGCGTAATAACGATGAGCTGGGATGTCTCGCGCAGGTCCTTGAAGATCGTCAGCAGGCGGCCCAGGTTAGCGTCGTCGAGCGCGGCTTCGACCTCGTCCATGATGTAAAACGGGCTGGGGCGCGCTTTGAAGATCGCAATAAGAAGCGCAACCGCGGCGAGCGAACGCTCTCCACCGCTCAGCAGCGACAGGCGTTCGATCTTCTTACCCGCGGGCTTGACCGATACTTCGATTCCCGTCGTAAGCAGATTGTCGGGGTCGGTGAGGTGGATGCTTCCCGTCCCGCCCGGGAACAACACGGGGAAGACCTGATTGAAGGCGGCCTGGGTGTCGTTGAAGGCGCTCGAGAAGATGTCCTGCATCTTCTCGTCGATCTCCTCGATGATCGTCAGGAGATCCTTGCGGGTGTTGGTGAGGTCGGTGAGCTGCTCGGTGAGGAACTTGTGACGCTGCTCGAGGGCCGCGAACTCTTCGAGGGCCAAGGGGTTCACGCGGCCGAGCTGGCCGAGCTTGCGCTCCGCCGCGGCGAGCCGAGACTGCTGCTCGGCGCGGTTGTAGGGCTTGCCCGTGGGTTCGGTGTCTTCGCTGGTCGAGTAAGGCGCGCTAGCGCCTGTATCGAGACCATCCGCGTTCTCGTCCGTCTCGGTCGCTGAGCTTGTCGAAGCGTTCTCGCGGTCTTCGACGCCCTCACCCTCGACCGGGTACGTCGCGGCGATCTGCACCTTAGCCACGGCCGCTTCCCCCACCTTCACATCGAGAGGCACGAGAACCTGCGGTCCATACTCGGCGACGAGCACATCTTCGACGAGTCCCAGCTCTTCCCCCGCGCGCTCGAGGAGCGTCGACAGGTGCAGCTTCTTCTCGTAGATCTGCATCTCGAGCCCGTGCACGTTCTCGCTGATCGCATGCAGCCGCTCGCGCAAGGCGCTTTCCTCGCGGCGCAGCTCGGCAAGTTCCTCGTTCTGAGCGCTGCGCTCGGACTCAGCCGAAGCGAGCTCAAGGCGGGCTTGCGAGACGGAACGATCGACCGCGTCCAAAACCTGCGGCAACGCCGCGATCACGTCGTTTGCCGCGGCAACCTGGCGCTGGCGGATCACCGTGAGCCTGGCCTGTTCCTCGGCGGCGGCGCGCTCGGCGACGAGCTGGCTTGCGAGCTGTTCCGCGCGAGCCCGCTCGGAGCGCACACGTTCGCGAATGGTCTCCAACTGGATGCGCAGCTCGAGCTCGTGGGCACGTGCGGCCTCGACCTCGGCGAGCACCCCCTCGCGAGCGGATACGTCGAGCATGGGCCTCGGGGTTGCGGCGTACTGGTCGTGAGCCTTTCTGGCCTTCTCGACCTCTTCCTCAGCGGTCGCCACGGTCCTGCTCGACAGCTCGACGGCCTTCGAGAGGCGCTCCCACTCGGCTTGAGCGGCCTCGAGCTGGATGCGGAAGCGTCCGAGTTGCTCGGACTGGGCGGCGAGCGCCGCGTCATATTCGCGCAAGGCGGTGAGCGCCGTGGCCGCGTCGGACTTCGCCGTCTCGAGCTGACCGCGCTTCTCGGCGAGAGCGAAACGCGTGCGCTCGATCTGAGTGGTGACGGTCGCGAGCTTGGATGCCGCGGCGTCACGTTCTGCGACAAGTTCGAGTCGCGAGCGCTTGGCGCCGGAACCGCCGCGCAGAACATAGCGGGTGAGGACATCGCCGTCGCGCGTCACAAAAGTGGGAGCCTCTGACTTGCCGACCGAATTCCAGGCGGCTCGCGCGGAAGCAAGATCGTCAGCGATGTAGACGTCCCCCAGCAGACCGAGCACGCCATCGGGAGCCGTGACGACATCCACTGCCGCTCGCACGCCATCGGCCGCGATTGCGGTGATCGGCACTCGGCCGCTTTCCGCAACGATGACCTCAACTCGACCGAAGTCCTTAGTTGCGGACACTTCAAGAGCGTTCAACGCTGCGTCGCGGTCGTCAGCAAGCACAGCATCGGCGAGCGAACCGAGGGCAGCAGCGATTGCGGCTTCGAAGCCCGGCTCGATCTTGACGTGCTCCGCGACCAGGCCGCGCACACCATCCAGCTTCGCCGCGACCAGCGCGCTCGATCCGTCCTTCTGGTCGACGGCGAGGGATAGCGCCGAGTTGCGGGCAGCGAGGGCATCGCGCTCGCGCTCTGCGGTGTGCAGTTCTTCGCGAAGGGTCTCGATGTCGGCGTTGATGGTCGACACGAGTTCCTCAGCGGCTTCATACGCCGCATCCAGAGTTCCATCGCCCTCCGTGCTCGTCGCGGCCTCCGCCTCGAGAGCAACGAACTCGACTCGTGTGGCGTCTCGTCGCGCGTCGGCAGCATCCAGGGCGTTCTGCTGGCGCAGCAGTTCGCCGCGAGCGGCGGCGAGAGTCGAGCGGGCAACGTCGACGCGGGATGCGAGTCCCGCGAGTTCAAGTTCGTGGCGAGAAACGAGAGCACTCTGGGCCGAGATCTCCTCGTCGAGAGAATCGAGGTTGGCTTTCGCCGTGGCGGATGCGGCGGCAGCGGTGCCGACGATCTCCTCCGCGGTGGCGACTCCGGCAGCGAGTCGAGCGGCCTCGTCGCGAGCTTCCTGCACCGCCGCTTCGCTGATCGTCGATCCGATCGCGGGACCGTCGCCCTGCTGTCCGAGCAGCGCAAGACGTTGATTGGCGAGGGTGAAGAGGCTGCGAAGTCGTTCCTGCACGGACTCGAGTCCGAAAGCCGTACGTCGAGCGATGTCGACGGCGTCACCAACCTGGGCACGCTCGAGGCGACCCTCGCGCAGCTTGGCCTGGTCGAGCTGTTCCTGCAGCACGATGCGCTCGGTCTTGCGCTCGGACTCGTTGCGGCTGAAGTCGGTGATCGCCGCGCGGAGCTCGACGACCTCGTCAGCGAGCAGGCGAGCCCGGGCGTCGCGCACGATAGCGGCAATGGACGCGGCTTCCTTGGCGATCTCAGCCTGGTGACCGAGCGGCTTGAGTTGGCGGCGGATCTCCCCCGCGAGGTCGGACAGGCGTGTGAGGTTGGCCTGCATCGCGTCGAGCTTGCGTAGCGTCTTCTCTTTGCGGCGGCGGTGCTTGAGGATGCCTGCTGCCTCTTCGATAAACCCACGGCGGTCTTCGGGACTCGCGTGAAGCACGGCGTCGAGCTGGCCCTGGCCAACAATGACGTGCATCTCGCGCCCAAGACCGGAGTCACTCAGCAGTTCCTGAACGTCCAGAAGCCGGCAGGAGCTGCCGTTGATCGCGTACTCGCTGCCGCCATTGCGGAACAGAGTACGGCTGATCGTGACTTCGGAGTACTCGATCGGCAGGGCACCGTCGGCATTGTCGATGGTGAGCACAACCTCGGCTCGACCGAGGGGACCTTTCGTCGCGGTTCCCGCGAAGATGACGTCTTCCATCTTGCCGCCGCGCAGAGTTTTGGCCCCCTGCTCACCCATGACCCACGCGAGCGCGTCAACAACGTTGGACTTGCCCGAACCGTTGGGTCCGACGACACAGGTGACCCCCTGCTCGAACGCGAATGTGGTCGGCTGCGCGAAGGACTTGAACCCCTTGAGGGTCAGGCTCTTCAGATACAAGGCGCTGCCCTTCCAAGTCGCGTGGATGCTGTCGCACTACGCTACCGGAATCTCCCGTCCCGAGCCCTCGACGCCACGAGTAACGCTCACGCATCGATCTGGCGCATTCTGCCGAGGTCCGATGTATCCTGGTCGGCTGCGCAGGCGGCACCACCACAGGAGGACAGCCACCATGGCGAATTTCACGATCGACGAGCTCAGCATCCCGGCGACCCTCGATGACGAGAGTGCACCTGACTTCGTTCACATGATCGAGGTCGTCGGCGAGGTCGATGAGTTGAGCTACGGCAATCGAGAGCTCTATTACGAGCCCGCCGAGGAGCTGCCCGACTACAACGACCGGTTCTACCCGTACCGCGTTTTCCTCGCACGGGTTGACGGATCGATCGTGGGTCGCGGGCTCTACAAAGCTGACCTCGACGAAAACAACGACTCCGCCTGGGCGAGCGTCTCAGTACTTCCCGACCACCGCCACCGGGGAATCGGCGTTGCGCTAGCCGACCGAGTCGAACAGGTGGCTCGCGAGTACGGCAAGTCGAAACTGCTTGCCTACATGGGCGTGCAGCCCACTGCGGGCGAACAGCTCCCCTCTCCCACCGGATTTGGTTCTGTGCCCGCCGATAACCGGGATGTGAAGTTCCTCCTGACTCGTGGGTACACGTTCGAGCAGGTCGAGCGCCTAAGCCGGCTCCCCTTGCCCATCGAGAACCTCGACGAGCTAGTGGATGACGCGACCTCGGCCAGTGGACCCGATTACGCCCTCCACACGTGGGTGGGCTCTACCCCGGAGCGCTGGCTAGAAGACGTCGCTGTGCTCATCACCCGCATGAGCACAGACGCTCCAAGCGCTGGCTTGGAGCAACCCGAGGTCGTGTTCACGGTTGAGCGTGTGCTTGCGCTTGACGAGCGCGATGCTGCAAGTCCTCGCACGCGGTTGGTTGCTGGGGTCGAGCACGTGCCATCGGGCACACTCGTCGGCTTTACAGTGCTTTCTGTACCGTCCCAACTCGACCGCAATGTCGACCAATACGCGACGCTTGTTCTTCACGAGCACCGCGGACACCGACTCGGCATGCTGCTCAAGGTAGCGAACCTCCAGCACCTTGAGAGGGTCGCGCCTGGGCATCCTGCAGTCGTCACATTCAACGCCGAGGAGAACCGTCACATGCTGTCGGTCAACGAGGCGGTGGGCTTCGTTCCGATCGGCATGGAGGCATGCTGGCGGCTGAACCTTTAGGCCGCATCATTCGACCATCGCTGGATCGAACGCCCAGGCGGGAAGCATCCCGTTGCTCAGAATCGTGTATTGAAGCTGGGCCATGCTGTAGTTCGGGTCGATCGTGAGCGCCTCATCGAGGTGTCTGCCGGCGACCGAACTCCTTCCAAGCGCCCAGTTGAGCCAGGCGAGCATGCACAGCGGAGCGGGGCGGTAGGCGTCTTCAGCTCGCGCTATCACCGCGGTGAGCACGGCGATCGCGCGCTCGATCCGACGAACGTCCGGCCGCGCACCCTCGCCGAGCATCACTTCGGCGTGGGCCAGAGGATTCGGGTCTAGGTCGTCACCCACCGAGAGGTCAGTCGCCCACTGGAGCATCGCGCGATCCCTCAGAGGTGGCCCCTTGAGCACGAAGAGCAGCAGCCCCGCACCGTGCTTCACGTCGTAGGCGTCCCAGTCGAGAACCCCTTCGAAAAAGAGCGGCAAGTCTCGGCAGACCTCCAGAGCGCCCCAGTCCCGGTCGTCGTCGCCGCACAGCCCGAACGCTGCGCCGGGCCGGGATCTGAGTTGTGCCAGTTCGGTACGCAGGACCTCCAGTTCCGCGATTTGGGCCGCGGTGGCGTCAAGCTCCGTATCCTCGACGCTCGGGATGCGGCCTTCGCTCAGTGGACGCATCCTTTCTTCGCGTAGGTCGTCTGGCACCTCGTGGTGCACGAGCGACGAGTCGATGTCAGACAGCGGATGCCCGCCGGGAGGTGTCTTCGGATCAAGGTACGACGCCCAGCCGTCGGCGGCGTGGCAAAGCGACTCCTTGACTCCGATGCCAGAGGAACGCAGCGATCGCGCGAGTGTCTTGGCGAGCCGCACGTGGGGTGCACCAAGCCGAGCAGGGAACAGCCGGTCCGTGCGAATCACGATCACGACATTGTCGAGCGTCGGAATGCGGAGCAGCGTCGCCACAATGCGGTCGACAACTTCCCGTTCGTGGTTCTGAAGCGGCAGGTCGTAACGGAGTGCGCCGCAGGTGCGATTGCCTGCGAACCCCAGCACCACGACGCTGTTGCGAGGTTCGAACCCCACGAGAGCGGGGACCATTGCGAGGAGGTCGGCAGGATTATGGGCCTTGATGATCGTCGTCATGAAGCAAGTGTTGAAGGTGGAGAAACGCCTTCCGGGAGCCAGATGCTGATCGGTGGAGAACTCGACCTGTGGAGAACAGATGCCGCTCCATCCACAGCCAGCCGCGCATCCACAGTTCCTGCCGCTGCCGGGGGCGTCGTCAGTTGCACCTGCAACACTGGCCAAGTGACAGACACACGAGAAGATGCCCGCGCCATCCTTCGAACCCTGGTGGGTCGGGAGGACGCGGACTTCCACGACGGCCAGTTCGAGGCCATCAGCGCCCTCGTGGATGACCACCGGCGAGCGCTAGTTGTGCAACGCACGGGGTGGGGCAAGTCAGCCGTCTACTTCGTCGCCACTCTACTGATGCGTCAGCGCGGCGCAGGACCAACGATTCTCGTGTCCCCCTTGCTCGCGCTTATGCGTGATCAAATCTCTGCGGCATCCCGAGCGGGAGTGCGTGCCGTTGCGATCAACTCGACCAACCCCCACGAGTGGGATGACATCCAGACCCAGCTGAGGGACGACACCGTGGATGTGCTTCTCGTCTCTCCCGAACGGCTCAACAACCCGGCATTCCGGGAGAACCAACTTCCTCAGCTGGTCGCGCGGGCCGGGATGCTGGTCGTCGATGAGGCGCACTGCATCAGCGACTGGGGCCACGACTTCCGCCCGGACTATCGACGCCTGCGCGACCTCATTGCTGAGCTTCCTGCCGGAGTGCCGGTGCTCGCGACTACGGCGACCGCCAACTCGCGGGTCGTGGAAGACGTGGCCGAGCAACTCGGTGCGGCGGCGACGGTCCCCGCTCCCTCCTCGGTCCCTGAGCCTGTCGAAGGGCGCGGCCTAAGCGGGTCGAGCTCGTCGAGACCACCCGAGCTTGTCGAGGGCACGCCATCCGGTGCCCCCGAAGTCCTCACCATCCGAGGCCCGCTAGCCCGGGCATCCCTCCGCTTGGGCGTGCTTCGTCTCCCCGACGCACCGACTCGCTTGGCCTGGCTCCTCACTCACCTAGGCGAGATGCCCGGCAGCGGAATCATTTACACGCTCACGGTTTCTGCTGCCGAAGATATCGCGCGCGTGCTGCGCGACCGCGGTCACAACGTGCGCGCCTACACCGGCCAGACCGACACGGCCGAACGGGAGCAACTCGAGCAGCAGCTCAAGAACAACGAGGTGAAGGCGCTCATCGCGACCTCTGCTCTGGGCATGGGCTTCGACAAGCCCGATCTCGGTTTCGTTCTGCACATCGGAGCGCCGAGCTCCCCGGTCGCCTACTACCAGCAGGTGGGTCGCGCCGGTCGCGCCACGGACAACGCCGATGTTCTCCTCCTCCCGGGTCCCGAGGACCGCGCGATTTGGGAGTACTTCGCTACCGCCTCCATGCCATCTCAGGAGCGGGCAGAGGCGATCATCAACGAACTCGGGGACGAACCGCTCAGCACCCCCGCACTCGAAGCTCGAGTCAACATCCGCCGCACTCCCCTCGAACTCCTCCTCAAGGTTCTGGATGTCGACGGCGCGGTTCGCCGTGTCCGCGGCGGCTGGGTCTCCACCGGCCAGCCCTGGACCTATGACCGCGAGCGATACGAGCGCATTGCGGCCGAGCGCGTGGCCGAGCAACAGCACATGCTCGATTACGAGACGTTGCCCCCAGGCGAAGAAGGCTGCCGAATGGCATTCCTCCAGCGCTCACTCGATGACACCACCGCAACTCCCTGCGGGCGCTGCGACAACTGCGCGGGTCCCTGGTATCCCACGGGTCTAGCGGAAGATGCCACAGCTCAAGCGACCGCTTCGCTCGACCGTGTCGGCGTACCGATCGATCCGCGAGCCCAGTGGCCCGTCGGCTCACCGCTCGTCAAGGGCAACATCCCGCCCGCCGAGCGCATGCTCGAAGGCCGCGCCCTAGCTCGCCTCACCGATCTGGGTTGGGGCAACACCCTACGCACCCTCTTCGCCGCTGGTGCTCCGGATGCTCCGGCGTCCCCGGCACTCCTTGCGGCCTGCGTGCGAGTCCTCGCCGATTGGCCGTGGGAAACCCGTCCGGTTGCGGTCATGTCCATGCCCTCCCGAAGCCGGCCCCAACTCATCGAGTCGGTCGCGCGAGGTTTGGCCGGTGCGGGCAAGCTCCCCTACCTCGGTTCCCTGGCCTGGACCGGCTCAGGCCCGACGGGCGGGCCCGGCGGAAATAGCGCCTACCGGGTCGCGTCGGTGTGGGATGCGTTCGCGGTTCCTGCAACCGTCCCTTACTCGGGGTCGGGCCCAGAGCCTGTCGAAGAGCACTCTTTCGTCGAGTTCACCCAAACGAACGCAGGCCCGATCCTCCTCGTGGATGATCTCGTCGACAGTCGCTGGACGCTTACGGTCGCGTCCCGGTTGCTGTCGCGCGCAGGCGCGCCAGGGGTTCTGCCCTTTGCCGTCGCACTCCGCGGATAATTGCCACGCTGGAAGTTCGCGCGTCGAACCGCCACCGGCGGGGCATAGACACGCACGAGCATCGCTCGCTAGTTCGACTCAAAGCGATACCGCAGTGCTCAGTGAGCGAGCGAACTCGACTTGGTTCGGCTCGCTTCTAGCTGGGCTCCGCAACCGACGCCTGCGGCATAACCCGATCCCGCGACATCCCGAGCACCGCCGCGAGAACACCAGCCGCCACGACCAAGATAGCCCAGAACACCGCCGACGAACCCAGCGCGATCACGCCCGGGTCGAGTGACTCGATGTCGCCCGCACCGAAAATCGAGTTGGCGATCGCTCCGAAGATCGCGACGCCAACGGCGCTTCCGATTGATCGCGCGAACATGTTGGCGCCCGTGACGACGCCGCGCTCGCTCCACTCGACGCTCGCCTGGGCGGAAATGAGGGTCGGCGTCGCGACCAGCCCCATCCCGAGTCCGACAATGAACGAGGAGATCGCCACGACCACGATTGACGGGGTGAGCGAGAACGCCACGAGGATGCCGACTCCGACCAGCGCGATGATCATCCCGAACAGAGCGGTGTTCTTAAACCCAAACCGTAGGTAAATGCGCCCCGACAAAGTTGCCGAGATGGGCCACCCGATCGTCAGTGCGGCGAGCGCCAATCCCGCGACGAGCGGAGTCACGCCGAGTGATCCCTCGAGGTACGTAGGCACGTACGAGGTGAGACCGATGAGCATCGCCCCGACGCCGAGCGAGATGAGGGTCGTGGTCAGGAGCAGTCGCCGCGAGAAGATCCAGAGCGGCAGAACCGGCTCGGCCGCTCTGGTTTCAACGAAAATAAACGCGGCCAGAAGCACCGCTCCCACGACGAAGATCGCGATCGATTGAGGCGAGTTCCAGTCCCACGCCTGGCCGCCCTCGAGCACACCGAGGATGAGTAACGACATCGATCCGGTCAGGAGCACAGCTCCAAGGAAGTCGATCTTGTGCTCGCGCTTCTCGATGTTCTCGTGGAACGTACGGATGAGCATCCATCCCGCGAGCAGACACAGCGGAATGTTGATGAAGAAAATGCCGCGCCAGATCCCGAGCTGCGAAAACACACCGCCGAGGGTCGGCCCGACCACCGACGACACCGCCCACACGCTCGCTAGGTAGCCCTGAGTTTTCGCGCGCTCGGCGACCGTGTAAATATCACCGGCGATCGTGATCGCCATCGGTTGTACTGCGCCAGCGCCGAGTCCTTGGATGGCTCGGAACGCAATGAGCGCGGGCATGCTCCACGCGAGCCCACACAAGATCGAGCCAAGAAGGAAGAGCGTGATGCCGATGAGGATGATGGGCTTGCGACCGAAGATGTCGGAGAGCTTCGCGTAGATCGGCACCGTCACGGCCTGCGCCAGAAGGTAAACGGAGAACAACCACGGGAACTGGGAGAAACCGCCAAGTTCCGCGACGATCGTGGGAATCGCGGTCGCGAGAATCGTGGCGTCAATAGCTACGAGGCCCGTCGTGAGCATGAGGGCGATGAGGATGGGGCCGCGCTCAGAGCGGAAACCTACGTCAGAAGTCACAGTGACCTAAGTCTGGCAGCAGGTTCGGACATTCCCGGGACGGAGGAACAGCCACTAAATCCCGCACCGACCGAACCTGATAGCGGCGATGCACCCGCTGCTCTCGACCCTTGGCATCGCCCGCAATAAGCTGGCGTGATGAGCGATTACGCAGTTGTAAACCCGGCCACCGGCGAGACGGTGAAGACCTACCCGACCGATTCGGACGCGCAGATCGAAGCGGCCATCACCGTTGCACACGATGCGCACCAGAACTGGTCGCGCAATTCGACGCTCGATGAGCGCGCAGCGCTGATCCGCAAGGTCGCCGAACTGCACCGCGAGCGCCGTCAGGAACTCGCCGAGATCATCGTGCGCGAGATGGGTAAGCCCATCGGGGATGCCCTCGGCGAGGTCGACTTTGCCGCAGACATCATCGAGTACTACGCCGACACCGCCGCCGACATCATGAAGGATGAGCCCATCGAGCTTCTCGGCGGCGACGGCTCTGCTCTCATCCGCCGCAGCTCTCTCGGCGTGCTGCTTGGCATCATGCCCTGGAACTTCCCGTACTACCAGGTCGCCCGCTTCGCCGCTCCCAACCTCATCATCGGCAACACCATTCTGCTCAAGCACGCCCCGCAGTGCCCCGAGTCTGCGCTCGCGCTCGAGAAGATGTTCCTGGATGCCGGTTTCCCCGAGGGTGCGTACGTCAACATCTTCGCGACCAACGACCAGAGCGCAGCGATCATTGCTGACCCTCGCGTACAGGGTGTCTCGCTGACCGGCTCGGAGCGTGCGGGGTCCGCCGTCGCCGAGACGGCCGGACGCCACCTCAAGAAGGTCGTTCTCGAACTCGGTGGTTCAGACCCGTTCGTCCTGCTCTCCACCGACGACCTGGATGCGACGGTCGAACAGGCCGTCGCTGCACGTCTCGACAACGCGGGCCAGGCCTGCAATGGCGCGAAGCGCTTCATCGTGCTCGACGAGCTGTACGAAGACTTCGTGGAGAAGTTCACCGCGGCCATCACCGCGGTGAAGCCGGGAGACCCCACGTCAGAGGACACGACCCTCGGCCCCATCTCGTCGCTTACCGCGGCCGATCGTTTGCAGGACCAGCTCGACCGTGCCGTCGCCCAAGGCGCGGTGTTGGCATCTGGCGGTGCTCGGGATGGCGCGTTCTTCAGCCCGGCAGTTCTCACGGGAGTGACGCCAGACAACGACGCGTACCACGAGGAATTCTTCGGCCCAGTTGCAGCGATCTACAAGGTCGGCTCGGAAGCAGAAGCCATCAAGCTCGCCAACGACACCCCCTTCGGACTCGGCTCATACGTGTACACGACCGACTCGGAACAGGCGCTCCGCGTCGCGGACAGCATCGAGGCCGGCATGGTGTTCATCAACGTCGTTCTCGCGGACTCCCCCGAACTTCCGTTCGGCGGCATCAAGCGTTCGGGCTCCGGCCGCGAGCTCGGCCACTTCGGCGCGGATGAGTTCGTCAACAAGAAGATGATCCGTATCGGCTAACTCGATGGATCGTGGATCGAGCCTGTCGAGATCAGCTGAGCCTGTCGAAGCTATCTCGGCAAGCTCGATTGGTGTCGGCAGGCTCGACCCGCTTTCAGGCGGATGCTCACACCGCGCGTGCGACGATGGGTAGATGCTCGATCCCGACTGGGTACTGACCCGACCCATCCTGTGGGCGGCGCTCATCGGCCTCGTGGCGTTGCTCGTCATCCGCACGGTACGGAAAGACCGGCTCGAGTACCGGAAGTTCAAGCGCCTCCGTTCGACGGCCAAGCGTCAAGCTATGTTCCGCAAATGGCTTCTGGATGCCTTTGTTTCCTTCGGAGCGATCGCTGCCGTCATCCTGCTTCTCGCCGGCTCTTATGTCTCACCGTTCGTCACGGAGATCGGTCAGTGGCCCGGAATCCGCAACGTCCGCGTACTCATTGACGCGAACGCGGGCATCGCGATCGCCGTGCTCGTCGTGCTCACCATCGCGCTCATCGTTCTCACGGCGTTAGGAGTCAGGGCCGCTCGCGAAGATCAAGACATCCCCACCCTCGGGGACATCGGTTCGATGCTCCCCCGCAATCGACAGGAACTGCGTCTAGGAGCGTTGCTGTCGGTTAACGCTGGGGTGCTCGAAGAACTGCTGTTCCGACTCGCACTGCCCACCCTGATATTCGGCGCGAGCGGAAGTTCTCTCGTGGCGGTAATCGGAAGCATCCTGTTCTTCGGCGCGCTACACCTCTATCAGGGCGCACCGGGGATCATCGGGACAGCACTAATCGGTGCGATCTTCATGTTTATCTTCGCGGTGAGCGGAGCTATCTGGATCCCCATCGTTTTGCACGCGCTCTTCGACTTGCGCTCGCTCGTGCTCATCCCCGCCGCCGTGTACGGCGTGCACAAGATCGACGGAGTGAAGCAGCCCTACGTGGCGCCGCGTCGCAAGCCCGCGCCCAAGCCAGATGCTTCGGAGGCGCAGGTCCCGGCACTCCCTCCGGTCGCGACCGTAGCGGGCGGTCCAGTAACTGTAGATTCTGCTGCTCTGGATGCTGCTCGAACTGCTGTTGCACCCGCGACGTCCAGCGAGGAGGACAATGGAGGTGTGCCGAGCGCACGCCCGGCACACAACCGCTAGGCAGGAGAAGCCCCATGAAGGCAGCCCGATTCCACGGTCCACAAGACATTCGCATCGAAGACATCCCGGAGCCCGAGCTTCGGGCTGGAGCGGTCGCGATTGACGTCGCCTGGTGCGGCATCTGCGGCACAGACCTCCATGAGTACCTCGAGGGGCCTATCTTCATACCCGCGGCCGGACACCCACATCCGCTTTCTCACGAAGAGGCACCCGTCACTCTCGGTCATGAGTTTTCGGGCACCGTCACCGCGCTCGGGGAAGGCGTAACGGATCTCGCGGTTGGTGACGGAGTGGTGGTCGAGCCCTACTTCGTCTGCGGCGAGTGCGCGCCCTGTCTCGCTGGAAACTACCACCTATGCACGAAAATGGGCTTCATCGGCCTCGCTGGTGGCGGAGGCGGGCTCAGCGAAAAGGTCGTCGTTGATCGGCGCTGGGTGCACCCCGTTGGCGACATCCCCCTGGATCAGGCCGCGCTCATCGAACCGCTTTCGGTTGCCCACCACGCGTTCGTGCGGAGTGGCGCAAAGACCGGTGACGTCGCCCTCGTCGGCGGCGCTGGCCCCATTGGCCTACTCGTCGCCGCCGTACTGAAGGCGAAGGGGCTGACGGTAATCATCAGTGAACTGAGCGACGCCCGAAAGACGAAAGCACTGTCGACGGGAGTCGCCGACTACGTCGTAGATCCCAGCCAGGAAGATCTCATCGCGCGAGTCCACGAGCTCACCGATGGTAACGGAGTGGATGTCGCGTTCGAGTGCACAAGCGTCAACGCGGTGCTCAACCAGCTATTCGAGGCAATCCGCCCCGCCGGCGTCATCGTCAACGTGTCGATCTGGAGCAAGCCAGCATCCATTGACATGCAGAAGCTTGTCTTGAAGGAAGTGGATCTTCGCGGCACGATCGCGTACGTTCGCGACCACGCCGAGAGCATCCGTCTCGTGCAGCAGGGGAAAGTCAACCTCGCCCCTTTCATCACGGGACGCATCGCCCTCGAGAACCTCATTGACGAGGGATTCGACACGCTCATTAATCACAATGAGACCGCAGTAAAGATCATCGTGCACCCCTAGGCGATCGTGGGTGAGGCGGCCTGAACGCCACCTCACCCTCGCTAGATCTGCGACTCGAACATCGTGTAGAACTCGCCCTTCTTCGCGACGAGCTCGGCCGCCGTTCCCTGCTCGGCAACGCGACCGTCCTTGAGCATGAAGATCACATCGGCACGCTCAATCGTCGTGAGTCGATGGCTGATGATGATGAGGGTCTGGCTCTTGTCCGCGAAGAGGTGATTGAAGATACGGGATTCGGCGAGCGCGTCGATCGCAGACGTCGGCTCATCGAGAATGATGATCGGCGCCTCCCGATAGAAGTTGCGAGCCAGCGCCATGCGCTGCCACTGCCCACCCGACAGGTCGACGCCGTTCGTGCCGTCACGATGGGCCATCCAGGGCGAAACGTAGCTGTCGGCACCCTTGGGGAGTTTGCCTATGAAATCGCCGGCCTCGGCCTTCTGCAATGCCGCATCGAACGCTTCCTGATCGAAAGGACGGTTGACCTGGCCGTAGACCACGTTGTCCTTCGCGGTCGCGAACGTGTAACTCAAGTAGTCCTGCTGCAGCACTGCCAACTGCTTGTGCCACGAGTCGAGTGAGAATTCCCCCAACGGCGTTCCATCGAGAGTGATCGACCCCATCGACGGCGCATACAGACCGCTGAGCAGCTTGATGAGCGTTGACTTGCCTGCACCGTTCTCGCCGACGATCGCGACTCGTTGCCCACGCTCAATCGAGAGGGACACGTCCTTGAGCACGAGGTGTTCCGAGCTCGGATAGCTGAAACTGACGTTGTCGACCCGGATGTGCTGGGGCGGCCCGGTGAGTACCTTCTCGCCCCCCTGACGCACATCGAGCGACATGAATTCTTGATAGTCAAAGAGGTTCGCGAGTTGCTCGTCCAGAGACGACAACTCGGTGACGAAGCTGTTCATCGCGCTCAGGGCGCGCGTGACAATCTGCTGCACATAGAGGAATTGCCCCACCGGCTGCAGGTGCTGGATGATCTGGAACGTCACCCAGAGCAGGGACGCGACCTGCGCGACAAGCTCGAGCGCATCGGCCGCGAGGCGCTTGAGGATGAACTTGCGCTCGAAGACAATGCGCTCTTTCTCGTCGGCATCCCGAAGCTCCTGACGTAGATTGAGCAGGTAGCGCACCATGCCATAGAGCCTGAGTTCAGCGATGTGCTCCGGCTGGAAGAGCTGCCGTTCGATGATGCCCTTCGAGCGCCGCACATCCACCGTCGAGTTCCAGTGCCGCACCTGCGCGCGGCTGAGCGAGAACTGCAGGTAGACGCCGGGCACGATCGCGACGACGAGGATGACGGCGAGCCACCACCCCACGAGCAGCAGCGCAATAACCGAGGCAATGAGGGTGATGATCTGCGAGAGCATCCTCGACAGCGTCGCAAAAGCCTGGGAGTAGAACTGCGAGAACCGCTGCGCGCGGTCGTACATGTCGATCGTGTCTTTGTCGTCGTAGCGCCAGAATTCGAGCGACAGAAAGCGCTCGTACATTATGTCGCTCACCTTGGCCTCGAGCTGGTAACGCATAAGGCGCTGTACATACTGCTCGAGACTGCGCCAGCCGGTAAGCAACAGACCGAGAGCCGCCGTGACGATGACGTAGGTGATGGCTCGACCTCCCGCAGTGGGATCGCCAGCAAACGCATCCGCGAGAGCCGTCGTGGTGAGCGCCGCGTAGAAGGTCGTGACGATCGGAAGCACTGCAGTGATGATCGCTCCCGCGATCTGAATGATGATCGTGCCCGGGGTGGTCTGCCAGGTGAGTTGCGCGATCTCCTTCGCCGCCGTGAAGTACTGCTTTGCTCCGAGATTGGATTGCTGAATGCGGCGAGTGCGGGGAGGCATGATTCCGTTCTACACCGCTTTCGCGAAGCATCCGTCCGTCGCTCCGTTTTCCGGCTCACACTCCACTCGACTGGATTATGCGGTCAGCGTTCGGCTGAGGCTGTAAACGGGGTCATTTCGGCAGCGGCCACCACTGGGGAGTGAGCTGCGCGAGCACTCCGAGAAACACATCCGGGTCGCCGGGTTCCGCGAGCCACTCTGCGATTGCGCCCACGGTGCCGTCGGCGACGTAGCGAATCGCGACAGCATCCACTACCGCGCTCGGGATGCTTCCGCTCGCAAGCGGTACACGCATCCCCCGCTCGAGCAGGAGCCGCGACGACTCCTGAAAGTGGGCGCTAAGGAAATCGTGAAGTGCACCGCCGAGCGCCAACCCTCGTCGATAGATCGCGGCGTGATCCAGCACGTGCACGAGAACCGCTCGCGTGACGTCCTGGATGGCGTGCGGGAGGGTCTCCTCGGTGACGTCGCCCAGGTACTGAGCGCGCACCTCGTCGAGCTCTGCCTCGAGCGCCTGACGGAGAAGACCGGGCGGCGACGAGGCGTGCTCGTAGACAGTCGAGCGGTGGACACCCGCACGCTCGGCGATCTCGGTGACCGTGAGGTCCTCCGCACGAGTGTCGGCGGCGAGGTCCAGCACCGCCGCGAACAGACGCGATCGTGTGCGTCGTTGCCGCTCGTCCATGTTCTCGCTCACCCATCCCGTCTGCTGGAATTCCTCCCACAAGCGTAGTGTTGCAGTCAAGATAACCGACAGGTGTCGGACAAATGCGAAGGAGTAGAACATGGCCACGTACGACGTTCAGGGACGTTCCGCAATCGTCACGGGAGGTGGATCCGGCATCGGTCGCGCGGTCGCTCTCACCCTCGCAGCAAGCGGCGCATCAGTAGTGGTCACCGACATCAACCAGGAGCCGGCCGACGCTGTTGTCGCAGAAATCCATGCCGCCGGCGGGGTCGCCGAGGCATTCGTCGGAGACTCCTCCGACCCGGCATCCTCGGAAGCAGCGATTGCCGTCGCTAACGCGCTCGCCCCGCTGAAGATCGCTGTCAACAATGCCGGGACCGGCGGCGCGGCCGCGACCATCGGCGACTACCCGATCGACAGTTGGCAGAAGGTCATCGACGTCAACCTCAACGCCGTCTTCTACGGGCTGAAATTCCAGCTTCCCGCCATCGCTGCCAACGGCGGCGGCTCGATCGTCAACATGGCCTCGGTTCTCGGGTCCGTCGGCATCCCCATGTCTTCCGCGTACGTCACGACTAAGCACGCCCTCCTCGGTCTGACGAAGAACGCCGCACTCGAGTACGGTGCTCAGGGCGTTCGCACTAATGCGGTTGGTCCCGGCTTCATCCACACCCCGCTTGTCGACGCGAACCTGGATGCCGACGCTCAGGCGTTCCTCGCGGCGAAGCACGCTCTAGGGCGACTGGGCACATCCCAGGAAGTCGCCGATCTCGTTGCGTTCCTCTCATCTGACGCCGCATCCTTCATCACCGGCAGCTACCACCTGGTGGATGGCGGCTACGCGGCGCAGTAGAACTACATTGCGGCGGGCGCATGCAGACCCGCCGCAATGCGTTTTTGTTGAGCACGTCTGAGTGGGCGACAGCTCAGCGAGCGAGCCGCCCTACTCGACCGGGGCCGCCGCCGGTTCGGGCAGAGGGAAGATCGCAGACATCAGCGCGGTCGTCCACTCGATGAGTTGCTCGTCGGTCGGATCCGACGGCAGCGGAATGATCGCAGCGGATGCAGCGGCGTGATACTTCGCACCCGGGTACATCCTCTGAAGACGCACCTGGATCGAGTCTGCGAGGTTCGCCGGAGCCACCCGCAGCTTGTCCCCCATGACCACGACCTCGCCGAGCCCCGCCTTCTGGGCATGGCGACGCAACCGTGACACCGCGACCAGATTCTGCACCTGGGTCGGGGGCTCCCCATATCGGTCGGTGAGCTCCTCGATCACCCGATCAATCGCGTCATCGGCGGCATTCGGCGCACTCGCCGTCGAGAGCTTCTGGTACGCCTCGAGACGCAGCCGCTCGCTCTCGATGTAGTCCTCGGGCAGATGCGCATCCACCGGCAGTTCAAGGCGGAGCTCGGTCTGTCCCTCGGCAACATCACCGCGGAACGTCGAGACGGCCTCCCCGATCATCCGCAGGTAAAGGTCGAACCCGACACCGGCGATGTGTCCAGACTGTTCCCCACCGAGGAGATTTCCCGCGCCGCGAATCTCGAGGTCCTTGAGCGCGATCTGCATGCCGGCACCCAACTCGTTGTTCGCCGCGATCGTGTTGAGTCGTTCGTGCGCGGTCTCGCTGAGCGGCTTGAGCTCGTCGTAGAGGAAGTAGGCGTATGCGCGCTCGCGCCCTCGTCCGACTCGACCGCGCAACTGGTGAAGCTGCGACAGCCCGTACTTGTCGGCGCGGTCGATGATGAGCGTGTTCGCGTTCGCGATGTCGAGACCGGTTTCCACGATCGTCGTCGATACGAGCACGTCGAACTTGCGCTCCCAGAAATCGACCATGACTTGCTCGAGAACGGCCTCGGGAAGCTGCCCGTGAGCGACCGCAATACGCGCCTCGGGCACGAGTTCGGCAAGCTGCGCCGCGATGCGGTTGATGCTCGAGACGCGGTTGTGAACGTAGAAGACCTGCCCCTCGCGCAGCAGCTCACGCCGGATCGCGGCACCGACCTGCTTGTCGGAGTAGGGTCCAACGAACGACAGAATCGGGTGGCGGTCCTCGGGCGGAGTGGCCAGAGTCGACATCTCGCGGATGCCCGTCACGGCCATCTCGAGCGTGCGCGGGATGGGGGTGGCCGTCATGGCGAGAATGTCCACGTTGGTCTTGAGCTTCTTGAGTGCGTCCTTGTGCTCGACACCAAAACGCTGTTCCTCGTCGATGATGACGAGTCCCAGGTCCTTGAACTCGATGTTCTTGCTGAGAAGGCGGTGAGTTCCGATCACGACATCGACAGTGCCATCGGCGAGCCCGGCGAGCGTCTCCTTGGATTCTTTGTCCGTCTGGAATCGGGATAGGGCACGCAAGTGAACGGGGAAGCCCGCGAACCGCTCGGCAAAAGTCTCCATGTGCTGACGCACGAGCAAAGTCGTCGGAACGATCATGGCAACCTGTTTGCCATCCTGAACCGCCTTAAACGCGGCTCGCACAGCGACCTCTGTCTTGCCGTAGCCCACGTCACCGCTCAGCAGACGGTCCATCGGGATGGGCCGCTCCATGTCGGCCTTGACCTCGTCGATCGTCTGCAGCTGGTCGGGGGTCTCGGCGAACGCAAAGGCCTCCTCGAGCTCGCGCTGCCACGGGGTGTCCTTCGAGAACGCGTGACCCCGGCTCGCCATGCGCGCACTGTAGAGCTTGACGAGCTCGACGGCGATGTCGCGCACGGCCTTGCGAGCCTTGGTCTTGGCCGCGGCCCAATCGGTGCCACCCATCTTTGAGAGCGACGGAGCTTCGCCACCGACGTAGCGCGTCAGCAGGTCGAGCTGATCGGTGGGAACAAAGAGCTTGTCGCCCGGATACCCGCGCTTATTGGGGGCGTACTCGATCACGAGGAACTCGCGCTGCGTCTTGATCGCATTGCGTCCACCAGTGGACACCTCGCGCTGCACGAGTTCCAGGAACTTGCCGACGCCGTGCGTCTGGTGAACGACGTAGTCGCCCATCTTGAGCTGCAGCGGGTCGACGACGTTACGCCGACGACTCGCGAGCTTCTTCACCTGCCGCGAGTCGTAACCGACGGCCTTGCCGAAGAATTCGCTCTCACTGAGAATCGCAAACTTCTCGTCGGGCAACTCGAAACCATGATCAATGGATGCGGCAAGCAAGTACGCGACACCGGCATCCGCTTGCGCGGGGTACTCCTCCACCTCACGGCCAGACATTTCGCGATCCGCGAGCACTTGCCCGGCGCGGTCGACGAGCCCTTGGCCCGCCGCGACGACGGCGACTTTCCAGCCGTCGCGGAGGAGCTCGGCAACGTGGTCGAGGGCGCCGTCGGGCTGGCCCGCAAAGTTCGGCACGGGGCGAGCGGCGATGCGCACGTAATCTGCGTCATCTTCGGCCGCGTCGCCATTCGAGATGCCCGCGCCCGAGTCGAAGCTCGACAGCGTCCACCACGGACGGCCCGTCGCCGATTCGCGCAACTCGTCCATCGTGACGAAGTCGCCAGCATCCAGATCGATGGGCGCCTCGGCGCCCGCGGTTGCCGCGTTCCACGCGGCACCGAGGAACTCGGCATTGGTTTCGGCAAGGCTCACGGCGCGCGTCGCAACCTGCTCAGGAGCGATGACCGCGATCGCCGCGCCCTTGGGTAAATAATGGGTCAGTGGCACAAGCCGCTCGAGCAGGGCGGGCGCGAGCGACTCCATTCCATCAACCGGGATGCCCTCGCTAATCTTCGCGAGCATCGTCGAGAGGCTCGGGAACTCGCCCGCCATCTCGCGCGCACGCTGACGCACGGCATCATTGAGCAGCAGTTCCCTGCTTGGGGCGAGTTCGGCATCCCGAATCTCGGTAGTAAGCGAACGCTGGTCGGCCACTGAGAACTCTCGCAGCTGCTCGAGTTCGTCGCCGAAGAACTCGAGGCGCAGCGGATGCTCATCGGTCGGCGCGAACACGTCGAGGATGCCGCCGCGCACTGCGAACTCACCGCGACGTGTGACCATGTCGACTCGCGAGTATGCGAGGTCGACGAGGCGAGCACTCAGAGCTGCAAGGTCATAGCCTCGCCCACCGACCGCGAGGGCGATGGGCTCGATCGACATGAGGTTGTCCGCGAGCGGCTGCAGCGCCGCGCGTACGCTCGCGACGAGGATAAAGGGCTCGACCGATCCCTCGGACTTTCGAAGAGTCCAGTCGCTCAGCGAGTGGAGGGCAGCGAGTCGCTTGCCGACGGTCTCGGCGCTGGGGCTCAGTCGTTCGTGCGGGAGGGTTTCCCAGGCGGGAAACTCGACGATGGTCGCGTCGGGCAGGTAGCTGGCGAGCGATCTGCGCAGGGACTCTGACTCCCGGCTCGTTGGAGTGATCGCGAGGGCGGCGCGAGGACCGGCGTCCTTCGTCAGCAGACCGGCGAGGAGCGGAGCGCGAAGCCCTTCAACGAGCGAGAAGTCAGCGCTAGAGGTGGCGTGATCGAGAGCGCTCTCGAAGGTTTGGGCGCGCGAAAGGGCCGTGATTAATCCGTTGAGAGTCACCGCATGAGTCTACGCGCGCCCACCGACAGTGACGCGTGAGAGTCTGTGCTCGACACCGGTTCCGCTGTGGTTCGTTAGCTTCGCGCCCAAACGACCATGCGCGGAACTGACAAAACGTGCGCGGAACTAGCCGCCGCGCTTGGTCTTCTCGCGCACGAAATCGCGGGCGGTGAATACGGGAGCTTCCTTCGGCAAGGACTTCGCCCCGAGGCCCTCAACGAGGACCGCGGGATCGATGCCCAGAACAACAGCGATCCTCACGATCGTGTGGAACGTGGGGTTGCTGAGGCCGCGCTCGATCTTGCCGTAATTGGAGACGTTCATTCCCGCGAGATGGGCAACATCGTCCTGGCTGAGCGCGATGAGCCTGCGCTGTTTCTTAACCCGTTCGCCGAGCACTCGCGTGGCATCGGAAAGCGGTTCGGGCATAACTCATTCGTAGTTGCACGACTGCTCGTTCACCAGAGCGCAGAGCGCTCGTGCTTTTATGCCTCACTGCTTCCTTGCCCAGGATACCTCGGAGCGGCTAGTCCTCGCCCGGTGCCTCGTCCTCATCATCGTCATCAAAGGGATCACTGTCGCTGCCAATTCGGTCGGCCGCGTGCTCGAGCGCGCTCTTGTCCCACTCGCGCATGAGGTGCTCGATCGCTTCGTGGAAGCGCTGAGTGGCGGAACCGGGAGACGTGTCGCCGAAGTGTCGAGTAACCCAGAAGTTGAGGCGCTCACGAGCATTCTCATCGAACTGCACGCGCTCGGAGATCGCGAGAATGTCCCCCGCGTTCGCCGCATCGAGCCACTCAGCATCGCCGAGGTATCCGTTTTCGTCGACGTCGGCGAGCGGAGAAACGGGCCGCGTCACGATGAGCGGTTTGCCAGTCGCGAGCCGGTCGTAGACCATCGCCGAAACGTCGCTAATAGCGACGTCGGCCGCAGCGAGCTGCCATCCCAAGCTGGGGCCATTGTCGAAGATGTGCGCCGCCCCGGGATCCGCCGCATTTGCCTTGGCGATCGCCGCGATGATTGTTTCGTTCGCGGCTTTGTATTCGGCATCCAGAACCCCGCTGCGAGGGTGCGGGCGATAGATCAGCCGGTGCCGGCCGGAAGCGAGAATTGCAGAGGTGAGCGCGACACCGTGTGATGCGATCGAGCCATAGGCGGCGGCAGCGCGGTCACCTTCCCAGGTTGGCGAGTACAGGATCACCGTGCGGTCGTCGGGTGTGTATGGCAGCTCCCCGGCGAAGTGGTCGGCCTGCGGACGACCGATCGTGATGACCTTCTTATCGATGTCAAAGTCCCACAGCTTGTGGCTGAGTCGGTCGATCGCCGCGTCGCCCGCGACGAAGCTGTAGTCGTAGGCCTTGAACTGGTTCGTCGTCATGTACATCTTGTCCGACTCACCGTGGTTGATGAACACGTGCCACATTCGGCCATAACGGAACATCTGGAAGTTGCGTGAGTTCTGGTTCACGTAGAAGACGATGTGGATGTCTTGGTTGTGCACGAAGTCTTCGAGATCCGAGACCTTGCGCAGGTACACGGCGGGCACCGGAGATTCGTCCCACAGCGCGAGAGCTGTGCTGGGGCTCCGCGTGATGATGGAGACCGGCCAAGTCGAATCGATCTCGGCGAGCGGTGCGTACCACTGGCGAATTTGGTAGAGGTTCACTTGGCTGTCGGCGAAGTACACCGCAATCTTGATCGACCCAGGAGCCAGACGGGGTCGCTTCGCTCGTGCGACGGCTCGTCGACTCTTCCGCGAACGCAAGATGCGGTTAAGCACCTTCCGAGCGGTCCTAATGTCATGCATTAATGGCACGGATTACCTCCGGACCAATTAAACCAGCGGTGGACGACCAGCCCTAAGCATCCGCCATACCGTTACCCACTTGATGCTCCGGCGACCGCCAGGACTCTCACGCCAACCCGCAATCCACCCGCCGAACCACGCTCTGAGCGCGGCGGGGCGCCGCGCCCAGCGCAGGATCTGGATTCCCGTCCAACTGCCCACGTACACGGGCACAAGAATCCACGGCAGGTTGCGCTTCGCCAGCCAGACGCGGTTTCGCGCGTTGAGGCGGTAGTAATACGAGTGCCTCGTGGGCTCGATTGCGGGGTGATTCGCGATGAGGTCTCCCGCGTACCACGTGCGCTTGCCCTGATCCCAGACCCTCCACGCGAGTTCTATGCCCTCATGGGCATAGAAGAACGGATCCGCCCAGCCCCCGGTTGCGTCGAAAACGGCACGAGGCAGCAACGTTGCGCCCTCCCAGACCGAGAACACGTCGGAGGAGTGCGCGGGATCACCCTTGCGAATGCGCGGGATCCAGCGACGCGGGTTCTCGACACCACTCGGATCAACGACGCGCGGCTGCAGGAGGCCGATCGTAGGGTCGGCTTCGATCTGGGCTATGGCATCGATAAGAAAAGTCGGTGAGGGGATGCTGGCGTCGTCGTCGAGGAAAAAAATGTAGTCGCCCGTGACCGCATCCACTCCGGCATTTCTGCCCGCGGGGATGCCGAGATTCTCCGGCAGATAGACGGTCGAGATTCCCTCGGGCAGGCCGGTCGGGTTCCACTCGTTGCCCACAACGACGATGTCGAGCTCGACACCCGTTTGGGCGAGCAGACTCGCGAGGCCGCGCGCGAGGTCGTCCGGACGTTTTCCCTGCGTGAGGGAAACGACGCCGACCGTCGGCAGGTTGGCCACTACGAGCGCACTCGCTTCGACGCCATGATCGCGACGAAGTGGCCGAACAGAGCCAGCACCGCGAGAGGCAGCAGCACGAGCACAAGGATGCGTTCGGCCATCAGGTAGGGCAGGAACAGGCCAACAATCGACGTGACGAATGCGAGGATCGTGAGCTCGACCGAGTGATAGAGGCGGTGGAACGGCAGGAACCTCGCCGCCCGGCGCAGCTTCGCGACGAGTCGCTGGCTGGGCTCGGCCTCCGACTTGCGGTCGCTGAGCTTGTCGAGTCCCGCGTTGGCCCGCGCGACGTGAACCATGTCGTTAAGAGCCTTGTTGAGCACGATGACGAGCGCGAGCGCAAAACCGACGGTCGTCCACATGAAGTCAGCGGGGAACTCGAGCGGCCAGCCCGCTGCGCGGATACCGAGAACGACGGGGATGAGAGCTTCGGTGGAGTAGTGACCTACCTTGTCCAGGAAGACACCAGCGGGAGAACGGGTGTTGCGCCAGCGCGCGACCTCACCATCGCTGCAGTCCACGAGCATCTGCAGCTGTCCCAGCACGAGAGCGAGGGACGCTCCGCCGACACCGGGGATGAGCAGCGCCGCGGCGGTCGACCACCCGACGAGGATCATGAGCCCCGTCACACCATTGGCCGAAATGCTCGTCTTGAGCAGCATCCACGTTAGATAGGGCGAGATGTCTCGCAGGTACAGCGACGCTGTCCAGTGCTCCGCGTTGGCACGCAGCCTCACCTCGGGAGGTTGCGTCACTTCGCGAAGTTGAGCGATGGATGCGGGACGTGCGGAACGGGCCTCGACGGACAATCCGTTACCTTCCCGTCTGTGCGGTGATGTTCTTCGTGAGCTTGAGGAATCCGAGCACGAAGCCAGTCCCCCATCCGAAATGGATGCAGGGCAAGACTATGAGATACCAGAGTCCGGTGGCGAGACCTTCCCGCGCGGCACGGATGGATGCTATGACCACGAACAGGGCGTAGACGCCAGGAATTGCGAAGGCGAGCGTGAGCCACGGGATGCCCGCGATGATACCGATAATGCCAAGCAACAGTCCGCCCAGCACTCCCAGGACGGCGAGCGGCGGCACGAAGTAGCGCACCGAGTTTGCCGTTCCGAATCGACGGGCAAGTTCGCCCCGCCAGATGCCGGTAGCTACGAACTGGCGCACGAGCTTGCGAAGGCTCGACCGGGGACGGTACACAACGGTGAGCTCTGGCGTGAACCAGACGGTTCCGCCCGTGGCACGGAGGCGGCGGTTAAGTTCCCAGTCCTGCCCACGTTTGATCTCCTCATCGAAGAGGCCGACCTCCATCAAGCGGTCTCGGCGGAAAACTCCGAGGTACGCGGTGTCCGCGGGCCCGGCCTTGCCACCGACGTGGTGTTGGGTTCCCCCCAGGCCCTCTGGCGAACCATAAGCGTGAGCAACAGCCTTCTCGAAGGGGGTTGTTCCCTCGGCCTTCATGATGCCGCCGACGTTGTCCGCGCCAGTTTCGAGCAGAGTCTTGACCGCAAGACGGGTGTAGTGCGGGGGAAGCACGGAGTGCGCATCCACTCGAACGACGACCGGATTCGAGGATGCGCGAATAGCGGCGTTGAGACCACCGGGCGTCGAACCCAATTCGTTCGGGATGCTGCGGATGCGCGGATCGGCTAGCGCCATCTGAGCGATGATGTCGTTGGTGCCGTCGACGCTCGGGCCGAGAGCGAGAATGATCTCGAACGGGCCCTCGTAGTCTTGCGCCGTGAGGCTGTTGACGGCCGCCGCGATGTGGTCGACCTCGTTCAGAACGGGCATCACATAGGAGACACCGGGAAGGGCATCCGTGGCCATGGGGTCCTTGCTCGCAGAAACTGTCGTGGTCGGCTCAGCTTATCGCGGAGCCGACCAGCAGTTAGTTACTGCAGCGTGCCCAGGGTCACGTCGGCCGTACCCGACTTGCCGCCACGAACGTACGTGACGGTTGCCTCGGCCCCAGCGGCGAGGGTGCGCACCTGCGCCGTGAGGTCGGTCTTGCCCGAAACTGGAACGCCGTCAAACCCAGTGATGATGTCGCCGACCTGGAGGCCAGCGGCAGCAGCAGCGCCGCCCTGGGTGAGTTCGCGGATGCTTGCGCCAATGACGCCCGCATCCTTCTGGGTCTCATCCTCGGTCACGTCCACAACTGCGGCTCCGAGCAGGCCGTGGCTGGCCGTGCCTGTGTCCATGAGTTCCTTGGCGATGCGCTGAGCGTAGTTCGAGGGCACAGCGAATCCGACACCGATGCTGCCGGACTGCCCCTCACCGCCACCCGCTGTCGCGATGGCGACGTTGACTCCGATGACCTTGCCGTCGCCATCCAGAAGCGCGCCGCCCGAGTTGCCGGGGTTGATCGCGGCATCCGTCTGGATCACGGCGAGAGAGATGGTCGACTTGGCGTTGGTGGGTGCCTGAGTGTTGTCCTGGCCGGGCACATCGGGCCAGAAGTCGAACGGGGCTTGTCCGCCATTGCCCTGATCCTCCGGTGCGACCTCTTCTGCCGGGGCTTCGGGAGCCGCGGAAGACGCAACGGTGATGCTGCGGTTGAGTGCGCTGACGATTCCGTTAGTCACCGTTCCCGATAGTCCGAGAGGCGAACCGATCGCGATGGCCGTGTCGCCAACGTTCAGCTTCGAGGAATCCGCGAAAGAGGCGGGGGTCAGGTCATCGACTCCGTCGACCTTGATGACCGCGAGGTCGGAGATCGGGTCAGTGCCGACGACAGTGGCCTTCAGAAGACGGCCGTCATGGGTCTGCACAGAAACCGTACCGTCCCCGGTCTCCCCGTCGAGCGTTACGACGTGGGTGTTCGTCAGGATGTATCCGTCCTTGCTGAGGACGACGCCAGATCCGGTGCCCGCTGCATTCGTGGACGACACAGAGATCGTGACAACCGAGGGGCTGGCCTTGGCTGCGACCGCAGTGATCTGGGTAGCGTTCTGCGGGTCGTTGACAGTGATCGTCGTCGGGGACGAGGAACTCACGGTCGGCGAAGCGGAGTTGAGCGAGGTGGCCCAGAGGGTCGCTCCCGCGCCCGAAACACCGCCGATAAGCGCTCCCACGGCGAGCGCAGCGACAAGTCCGACGACTGCGGGACGCTTGGACGCGGGCTTCTTCGCGAAAGCAGGGTGCTGATCAGGGTTGAGCGGAGGGAAGCCGCCGCTCGGCGGCAACGTTCCCTGCGTCTGCTGAGGGGGGAGCGAGTGCTGAGCCTGAGGCGGTTGCGGTGCCGCGTAGCGAGGAGCGGTTGGCGCTTCCTCGTTCTCGACGATGCTCGCTTCGATGACGGGCTCAACCGGGGTGGGCTTTGCCACCTGGGTGGTTGGGATGTCGGCCGCATTGGTCGCCTGCGCGCCCGCCGGGACCTGTGCTACCGGAGGCACGGGCGGTGCGGGCGGAGCCGGGGGCGCGGGTGGAGTTTGGGGTGCGTCTGCCGCCTGTGCGGGGGTCGGGGTCGTGGGCTGAACGGCCTCGGGCGCGTTGGCGCCGGTGGGGTTGTTGCCTGCGGGGGTGTTGGTGTTGTCGTCCGAGGATGCGGGTGCGTCGTTCATGGGGGTGCTCCTTCCAGCGATGCCAAGCATCCACTGCCTACCTGAACGTTTTATTTGGGCGCGCTGTGAGCTGGCTGCGGCGTTGCCAACCGCTAACTCAGCATCCTGGGCCTCCCGGGTTTATCGTGCACTCTCGGCCCACAAGAACGGTGGTGGCGGTGTCCGCTGTCAGCGTGAGAGGTGCCGCGGGGATATCGATCGTGCCCGCAATCGGAGTCCACGGTAGATCGGCGAGCTGGTACTCGGCGGCGAACTCGACTGTGAGGGTGACCGTGTAATTTCCTGATGCCTGAAACACGTGGCTCGTTGGCGTTTCTCCAAACTCCCCCACCCCGAGTTCCGCCCAGGATGACCCCGCGGTCGCGAGCGTCGCGGACGTTCCGTCGCCATAGTCCCAGTGAAAGCTCACGGGCGAGAAGCGCACGGAAGCCGGTCTCCCCAGAAGTACACCATCCTGAACATGAGGCGCTGAGGATGCGAAGAAGTTGGTCGGCAGGCCGATCACGGCCCACCCATTCGGTTCCATTCCGGCCTCGCCCTGCGTCGGGCTGAAGGTCGCGATGTCCGTCCAGGTCACGGGCTGTGTCGGGGTCGTTCGGGTTGTACCCACAACGAGACACCTGTCATTGAGCACGTAGATGCAGTCTGCGAAGGGGTCGTCGGGAGTGGGCGGGGACGCGTCGTCGGGGGTGGAGGTGTCGGAGTCTGTGCCTGGGTCGGTGCCGTCTATGCCTAGGGTGACGTCGGTTTCGTTGACTTCGGCTGAAGTGCACATTCCGGCCGTAGCTTGAATCTGCGTGCAGATGTCTTCGCGAGCGAACGAGGGCGCCGATGGAGTAAGCACCATTACCAGCGCAGTCACCATGGCTAACACAAAGATGCATCCTGCCAAGGAGAGCTGCTGACCAGAACCAACTTCGTTCGCGACTGCGCCGAGAAGAGCACTTCGTTCGTGATTAGAGCATTTCTTGTATCCGGGGTCACGTCCGTTCCCTGCGCGTTCAAGAAACGGGTTGCGGACGCGTCGGCGCACACGTAGATCGTGACATCGGCCACGCCCAAACCTCGGTCATCGAGCCGCTGAAGAGTCGCGTTGCGCGACGAGGTCGTTCCAGCTTGACGCAGGCCTCCGCTCTGGATCGACTCGATCACCTCCACTTCTTTCTCGTACCACTCCTCTGTGACGAGATCCTTTAGCCGTTCTGGGTTTGCTCCCCCATCAGCGGCTATCGCGTCGGACACCTTGAGGTAATCCTCGTAAGCCGCGACCGCTGCGGCGAGAGCCTCTTCCTCCGATGCGAAAAGAGGAGCACTGGATGGGGCAGGCTCAACGGGATCCTCAGCCGGCTGCGGAACACACCCCGCAAGGAGCAGCACTCCGATAACCAGGACGAGAGGAAGCTGACGCGCGCGCATGAAAAAAGGATAGGGGCGTCCAAGATTCCTCGCCCGAGTTATCCACAGGGATGAACGCTGAGCGGAACGAGCCACTCAAGAGAATTACGCTCGGATCGGTCCGGAATTCGTACCATGTCGACATTCGCGCACGGTAAGAACCGCAGGATTCCGGTAATTTTATGGGAACACATATTCGAATGTGTGGTACAATCGAACATGGCCCAAAACCCGAGATCCATCCGCACTGCGGTGCAGGATGCTGTCGAGCGGGTCAATGAGGATCTCCGAGAGCTACTAGATCACTTGGCGGAGTCACCCGCTCTGACTGCGAACCAGATCGCTGAAACAGTTGGCGCCATCGAGACCGCTGGCCGGTTGATGGATGCCGCCCGAGTCCGTGCCGCTGCACCCCTTGCCACCGAGCCAGGCATGCCCGAACAACTCGGGTTCACCTCGCCGGTGACCGCCGTCGCAGGCCTGTGTGGTATCAAGGAGACCTCGGCCCGTGCGCGCGTTCGCGTTGCGACGGGCATCAGCAGCGACATCACTATCGCCGGCGTGCCCATTCCCGCCACTCACCCTCGAGTTGGTGCTGCGCTGGATGCTGGCGAGTTGGGTTTGGATGCCGCGTCGTTGATCGTTACCGAACTCGGGTCGGTTGGGGGACGCGTCGAACGGGACATCCTCGATGCGGCGGAGGCGATCATGATCAGCCGAGCCACCGGCGTCCCTGTCGATGACAGTGGGGAGCAGTTCGTCTCCGCGGTGTCGGTCGACTTCCTCGCCACCGAAGTGCACCAGATCACCGCGACCATCGACCCCGACGGGACACGTCCCCGCGAGGTGCGCGCGAAGCGCGGACGGTCGTTTTGGATCGGGCGACAAGACGCCGACGGGCTCATCCCGTTCGGCGGGCGTGGACTGCCCGAAGTTCTACTCCTGCTCGCCGGAGTGATCGAGGCACACCGCCGCTCGCCACGATTCACCATCGTCAGCGACACCGGTGACGCGGACGGTGGCAGCGCGCTCAGCGACGCTGGTTCTGACGCTGCAGACCCTGACGATATAGACAGTGCAGCCCGGCGCGATGATCGCACCCCCGACCAGCGACGCCACGACATCCTCGCCGAAATCATCATGCTCGCCGCCGCATCTGCCGACGCGCCCCAACTCGACGGAGCACCCGCGACCGTGATAGTCACCGTTGCAGCCGAAGATCTTGATGACCCCAGCGCCACCGCGGGCGACCTCGACGACACCAGCAGCACCGGCGGACACGATGACTACGACGACCTTGGATTCTCCCTCAAGGACCCGGGCGACCCAATCGGCACCATGGCCGATTCGCCCCACCCGATCTCTCGCCGCACCGTCGAAAGACTCATCGACGCCCACGGATACCGCACCGCCACCATCACCCTCACCGGACGGGTCACCTCGATCAGCTCGAAGCAACGCTGCTTCACCCCCGCCCAGAGACTTGCGATCGCAGCCCGAGACGGAGCCCGGTGCGCAACCCCGGGATGCACCACACCCCACTACATGTTGCAGGTCCACCACGTGACGCCGTACCGGGACGGCGGCCCCACGCATGTCGATAACGGGATCCTCCTGTGCTTCTGGCATCACCAACAAGTCGACACCGGACCCTGGCAATACAAGATGATCAACGGGATACCCCACGTCCTCGGACCAGGGCTGTTCGAATGGACCGCCAGACGACCACCCGCCCACGCCACCCACTACTCACGCGTAAATAGGCGAGGGCGTAGGACGACTACGCGCACGTAGGGTAAGTGCGGAACTCGCACGTAGCGTCAGCACGGGACGCGTAGATGGCATCAGTACGGGACGCCCACGAGTTCAGTTCTTGGGGAGCGGTCATTCACGCTCGCGTGCGCCCAGCGAGCAACAGAGCAACAGAGCAACAGAGCAACAGAGCAACAGAGCAACAGAGCAACACCTTCCCCGCACCCAGCACAACCTGGAACCGGAACGAAACGGGACATGCCCCCACGACCCGTAGGCTCGAACCGTGACTGTATCGGGATCCTGGCGACGCACCGCCGAGGGCGCAATGCTCCTCGGCACCAACGGGGAACTCAGCCCCACGATCTTTGCGGAGATGTCCGCACTGGCCGCATCCACGGGAGCGATCAACCTCGGACAGGGCTTCCCCGATGAGGATGGTCCCGCCGAAGTTCTGGATGCCGCCCGCCGAGCGATCTCAGAAGGAATCAACCAGTACCCACCGGGCCGCGGCAACCCCGACCTCCTTGAAGCGATCGCCACTCATCAAGCCCGCTTCTACGGTGTCAACCTCGACCCTGCAACCCAAGTCCTGGTCACCGCAGGCGCCACCGAAGCCCTCGCCTCCACCATCCTGGCTCTCACCGAGGAAGGCGACGAAGTCGTCACCTTCGAACCGTTCTACGACGCTTACGGCGCCATCATCGCTCTCTCCAAAGCGACCCACGTCACCGTCCCATTGCACGGACCATACTTCACACCAGACCTCGATGAGCTTCGGGGCGCGGTCACCGACCGCACCCGCCTCATCCTCATCAACTCCCCGCACAACCCCACCGGAACAGTGTTCTCCCGCGAGACACTCGAGCTCATAGTCGAACTCGCCCACCAGCACGACGCCATCATCGTCACCGACGAGGTCTACGAACACCTCACCTTCGGCGTCGAACACGTGCCGATCTCAAGCCTGCCCGGTGCCTTCGAACGCACCGTAACCATCTCGAGCGGCGGCAAAACCTTCAGCGCAACGGGCTGGAAAGTGGGATGGCTGACCGCGCCGGCCGCGCTCGTGTCATCCATCCTCGCCGTGAAGCAATACCTCACGTACGTCAATGCCGCGCCCTTCCAGCCCGCCATCGCTGTAGGACTAGCCCTCCCCGACGAGTACTTCGCGACGACCGCGGCGACACTCGAAGCCAAACGCGACCTCCTGAGCGCCGGGCTCACCTCGGCCGGCTTCACGGTCACGAGTCCTGATGCCGGGTACTTTGTCATCGCGGATGCCACAGCGCTCGGAGTAACGGATGCCGCCGACTTCTGCCGCTCCCTCCCCTCCCTCGCGGGCGTCGTCGCCGTGCCCGTCACCGCGTTCGTGCGGGAAGAGAACCGGGATGCCTATGCGGGTCTGCTGCGGTTCGCGTTCTGCAAGAAAGTGGATATTTTGCAGCGCGCGGCCGCACAACTGAGCGAATTGCGGACGGCGTAGGCCCTTCGACAAGCTCAGGGACCGAAACCGCACTCGGGGACCGAAACCGCAGTCAGGGACCGAAACCGCAGTCAGGGACCGAACCTGCGCTCAAGGAACGAGACCAAGCTCAGAGACCGAAACCGCGGTCAGGGACCGTAACCGGAACCGCGCTACTAGAGCTTTGTCCCGACGAGGGGCAACGTAAGCGTGAACTCGGTGCCCTCGCCCTCCACACTCGTGACAGCCATCGTGCCGTGATGAGCATCCACGATCGCCTTCGTGATCGTGAGCCCCAGCCCAACGCCGGGCACCGCATTGCGTGTCGCCGTCGTCGCGCGGAAGAACCGGGCAAAGAGCTGATCCAGTTCGGACTCGGGGATACCCATCCCCGTGTCACGAACGGAGATAACTCCAGCGTTTCCGACGATAGCGACGCTGACGGTAATCGTGCCACCGCGAGGAGTGAACTTGATCGCGTTCGAGAGCAGGTTATCGAGCGCTTGCCCGAGCCGCATCACATCGCCCGTGACCACCGCCTCAGCTTTGCCCAATGACTCCAGTTCGACGTCCCCCGCCGCCGCAGCGGGACCGGCAGTCTCGATCGATGCGGCAATGATCTCGCAGAGGGAGACATCCCGCAGGTCGAGCGGGAACTTTCCCGACTCCACCTGAGCGGTGAACAGCAGATCGCCAACGAGCTTGAGTAAGCGATGGGCGTTGCGCTCCGCGACACCCAGGTACTGCAGCTGTTCCGGCGAGAGCGGCTCGTCCGTGTCGTCGCGCATGAGCTCGAGATAGCCGAGGATCGAGCTCAACGGGGTTCGCAGTTCGTGCGAGATGAGACCAACAAACTCGTCCTTGAGCCGCGAGACTTCGCGCTCCTTGGTCACATCCGTGGCGACGAAAAGGTACCCCAGAGTCTCGCCATTTTCATCCACCCGCTTGGTGACCGACAGTCTCACGGGAACAGTGGTGCCGTCGGAGCGCACATAGGTCCAGTCGCGCACCTCCGCTTGACCGAGTCTTGCCGACTCGACGAGAGCAGAGAATCCGGGCACAAGCACAGTCTCTCCCGGCGGGTAGTTGAGCTCGCGAGAGCGATTCTCGAGTTCCTCCGCGATGTGGAAGTCGTAGATGAACTTCTTACCTTCGGCCTCCACCCTCGTCATCTTCAGAAGTCTCTCGGCACCGGGATTCCAGGCGTCAATGAGACCGATGGGGCTCGTGCCGATCACCGATTGCTCGGTTACGGCATCCCACACACCCCGGAACATTCGATGGACCGCGCGGAGACTCTGCTGGCTCTCTTCGAGCTCCGACGCATAGTCGAGCGCCTGCGTAAGCGCCTTCTCCTTCTCCTCAGCAAGCGAGCGAATAGAAGCGAGCTGCGCCCGTCCCTGCCTCGCGAGTTCGTTGACAATGGCACCAGCCGTGGCGAACACGAGAGGAGTGAAGACTCCTCGCAGCCAGTCGGACGAGGTCGTCGCAACGCTCAGCCCCAGAATGAACGGCAACATGAGGGCGATGGATGTGCCCACGCCCGCATAGAGGATGTATCGACGCCCATCACCCGACGCCATCCAGATGACGGGAAGGATGATGAGCGCGGCAAATATTGACGACGAGCCACCCGTGCCAGCCCGAAATGCTCCCAAAGCGAGGATGCCGATAGCGGGAATGAGAAGCGAGTATCGAGTCAGCTTCCTGTTGACGGTAAAGAGCACGGCGAGAATCGTCGAGACGACGACCAGTGCAACACCCGTCCACGCAGTGGCGTGATTGGTAATGTTGATGTCGTCAAATGCCGCGAGAATGATGAACGCGGCCAGCACGCCACCCACGGTCGCAAATTGTTTGACGAGAGGCGTCGGCCGGTCAAACGAACGGGCCAACCACGCCCTCAGCCCTGGAGTTGCGGCGGTCATCGCGCTTCCTTTCCCACGGACAGCCACTCGGTGAGAACCCGAGGGCTGAAGGGCTTGGCAATGAAGTGATCCGCCCCGGCTTCGCGACCAACGCTTTGCGCCGTCTCGTCGACCGACGCCGACAGCAAAAGGATGCGCACATCTCCGCTCTCGGGATCGGCACGCACCGCGCGGCAGACCTCCACTCCGGTGAGCTCCGGCATCGCGATATCGAGAATCGCGAGGTCCGGTCGGTGCTCACGTATGGCCGCCAGCGCCGCGGCACCGTCGCTGACACTCGCGAGCAGGGTCAGCCCAGATCGCTGAACAGCAATGGCGATGAGCTCGCGAATGTCGGCGTCATCATCCGCAATGACGACGGTCGCGCTCACAGCTCACTCCCGCGGGGCACGAGGTCGGCGAGAACTTGGCGAACCTGCGCTCCGGTGAATGGCTTCGGGAGGATCGCGTCTGCTGCCGGAAACTTGGCGGCGTTGAGCACCGAGGTGACAACTATCGCGCACTTGGGGATATCGCGACGCACCTGCGCCACGAGCTCCCAACCGTCCATGCCAGGAAGCACGAGGTCGATTATGGCAAGGTCAGGAGTCACCGAACGATACGAGGCAATCGCATCCTCGGCATTGAGTGTCGTCGTCACCGAGCACCCGGCTTTCTCCAAATAGCGCCGCAGCAACTCGGCCTGGTCCTCGCTGTCATCGACAACGAGAACGGTTGTGGGAATCATTCGAAGAACACCTGTCTGATAATCACGAGCACTGCGACTGCCGCGATCGCGATAACCGCCTTCATGGCGATCCAGCGCTCAGTGCGCCGATCACGTTCGAGTTCTGCGCGAAGGTAGTCGTCGCCAGGATTACGCGCATCCGTTGGCTCGATAGTCGACCGCATCGAGTGTTTTGCCTTGACGGTCATCCCAATACCCGGCCAATCTTCTCGGTCTTGTCCCATTTGGCCTCGGCCTTCGTGAACTCCTTGACGTACGCGTCCACAGTTACGGCGCACAGCAGTGGTCCGTAACCGACGAGATAAATGAGTGCCGGGCTGAGGAATCGCCCAATCTTCGTGCCGTCAACGGCCTTGGCGACCCACGCCCCCACCATGGCGAGGGAGATCCAGACGTAGACGAACAGAGTCCAGGCAACCTCGCCTTGCTCGGTCATGCGCAATCCAAATAGTCCCGGGATTATCACTTCGAGAAGCCCAGGGAAGAACGCCGTAACCATCACGATGATGGACACGAAGCCAGGGAAAAGCACGGCTTCACGCCAGCTCCCCCTGCCGGTCTGGCCGTCGAGCTGTACCGCGAGCCCGATCGTATACACGTAGGTGCACGCGGCCGCGATCCAGGTCGCGCGGAAGACGATCGTCGCAAGCTCGCTGTGCAGAAGGAAAAGCCCAATGAGGCCAACAGAGGACAGCACCATGGCGATGGGCAGCCAGAGGATACTGAACCAGAAGATTCCGAATGACAGAGTGCCGAGCTTGTGCACCTTGCTCGGCCGGAACCAGACGTTCTTGTACCGGTTGGTCACCTGCACATTGCCGCGCGACCATCGCAGACGCTGTTTCCACAGGTCGCGGATGTGCTGCGGTTCCTCCGCGAGCACGACGGAGAAGGGTTCGAACACAACCTTGCGGCCGGAGAGCTGGGTGGAGAAGGTCGTGATCGTGTCTTCGGCGAGGCTTGTGGTGTCGATTCGCCCACCAATGGCAACGAGGTTTTCCCGCGAGTGCAGCTGGGCGCCGCCAGCAAGGCACGCGAGAGCGCCCAGCACATTCTGCGCACGCCGCGCGGCAACCTGAGCGAGCACATACTCAAGCCCGATGAAGCGCGTGAGGTAGTTCTTGTCGGCGCTCCCCTCCTTGATGTACGCCGTGACGGCACCTACCTCAGGATCCGCGAGATGACGCGTCATCTTGCGCAGCGAGTCCGGAAGGTAGATGACGTCGGCATCCATGATGAGGAGGGCTTGCATCCAGTCCTCGTCGAGAATTCTGGTGATGCCGTGGTTGAGTGTGTGCGCCTTGCCCTCGCCGCCCTTGTCACGGCGAAGATGGAAAACGTTGCCCGGATACTGCAGTGACTTGGCGATCACTACGTCGGGGGTGTCATCTGTGCTCGCGTCGTCGACGACATAGATACGCAAGGCCTCGACCGGATAATTCAGCGACATGAGGCGATCAATGGATGCGCCGATCACCGCTCCCTCGTTCCAGGCGGGCACGACCACGGCAACGCGGGGAAGGTATGGCGCGGCTTTGCGGTAGTGGTTCTTGACCGAATGGAACGGGATCGCGAGGAACTGGTACAGCGTCGCGAGGATAGGCACGGCCCCGCACGCGACGAAGACGAGCAAGATCACGAGCAGGACGGT
>Ga0247807_10000182_pt1 | contig 43746 bp, 39 predicted proteins | sample UWRJL074202C1_FD_179931 | JGI IMG/M metagenome (GOLD analysis project Ga0247807, IMG submission 179931) | Plant litter microbial communities from Arlington Agricultural Research Station in Wisconsin, United States - UWRJ-L074-202C-1 | ecosystem: Environmental > Terrestrial > Plant litter >...
AATGTGATATCCATTGTGTCGTGATGTAGCACCTGTACAATAGGATGTTCAAATTTGACTTCTCCTATTTTGACACTAGTGGTGCAACCATTACGCTATCCACCGCCATGCCTTCTTGTCAATAGCATCGCACCATCTCACTCCAACAATGCAGACCGTGGCACCAATGAGAAGCACGGCGTCAAATAAAACGACGTTTCGATAGTTTCCCAACACACTCTCTCCCAGGATCTTGCCTCCAACCGGACTGCCAAAAACTAGAGGATAAGTCAGTATTAGATCAGAAAGGAATTATGAGCTTGTAAGAGATCGACATATCCTCGGAAGTACTAAAACACTAAACAGTTCTACTCACTTGTCCCTAAACCTCTCATAAAGTACAGGAATCCATTGACACTTGCATATGCCTGGAGACCGAAAACATCCACGATAATCTGTCGCATGTTAGAAAAGTGTGTCTAGTATGAATAAAGTCACTCACAGTTGGGAACAAAGCATTGTATCCCCCCGCTGCAGCACCGTAAACCTGTTTGATAGATTAGTACTATACGTAGCCAAACTGCTTCTTTGAGTGAAACGAATACAAGCATGACTTACCACCACGAAAAAGATCCACAAGATGCGGTTCCCACCCAAGTCTATGCTCCTCAACCAAAACGCCAGCACAGATATAGCGCAGAGCAGCACAGTCAAGACAAGAGTATTTTGCCTTCCAAACCTATCTCCAGCATATCCGGTTGCCACTCGACTAAACGCATTCACACCATTGGAAATAGCCAGCAACGTAGCACCAAATGTAGCAGAATAGCCCACCGCTACGGAATACTCAGAAAGAAAGGTCATCGGCAAGCCATGTCCCCCGGCCTGCAGGAAACCTGCTCCAACGCTCAGGAGGAAGGCTGGCTTTATGGCAAGCTTTAGATCCACATGAGTCGGCCGCTTGCCAATGAACCGCGAGGGTGAGGCGGTCATTGCTATAGGAAGCGATATTATGAGATTGGTGAAACATAGTGCCCGAAGGGTCCATCGAGGTCCGATCGAGATGAGCAGAAGTCGAATCACCGGGGCAGAGATCAGACCCCCGATTCCTGCGCCGGAAAGTATGAAGCCCATGGCAGAACCGCGGTGCTTGTTAAAGTACTCGGGAGCTGCACTTAAGATAGGGAAGTAGAAGAGCGAAGCCCCAGTTCCAAATAAGAAACCCTGAGTAAGTAGAAGATGCCAAACCTAAGACCACTTTGGTTAGCCTTATAGCCTCTAACATACACGAACTTGGGAATCCAAAGAGGACAAACCTGAGTGCTCAAACTCGCTAAGCCAAATCCCAGGCTCATGGTGAAAACTCCTATTACGCACAAGGTCCTGGTACCTCTGAGACCCAATCTCGCCATGATAGGGTTTACAAAGATGCTTCCCACCCAGGTCAATCCATATCCGAGGGTACCGACGAAAGCAACCAGCGCGCTCTCGCTTTTCGTAGATGGTGGAAGCATCGTTTGAGTAGAAGAGGTATAGTAACTTTGAAACACACCGTATGACTGATTGAAGCCAATTGTAATACATATTGTCAAAAAACTAGATATAAGAACAATCGTTTGCCTTTGTTTAGTGATAGGGCGAAGTTCGCTGCTTGAATGTCTCGTTTGGTCATTGTTAGCGTTACTATCTACCATAGGTACAGATGTTGGTTCCATGGCGGTGAGGACGTTTGTTGTCAAATCCCCCATGTACACAGTGAAAAGATAACGATCAATGTATTTTGAAAGAAATACAGGCCATTGAAGTTGAAGTCATGGCTTCACTGTATTACGTTGTGTACTGAAGGTGACCAAATATCACATCCGTGTTTCCCCGCCACAGCCTCGGTAGGAAGATATACACGTAGGGTAAAGGAGGAATACTTGGTAACATAAGGTTGAGGTTTTCTATTGGGTTCATTTTAACAATCAGAAGCTTTTCCATTCTTTCACAGAACATCTATTGGTATATTTTATACATCTTACAATACAGTTTTGTACTGCGCAGGCGTGTGGTGACCCTGCAAACGCCGCATCGCAATATCGCTCAAATACAGAAAAATCGATCAACACCTTTACAATGCATCATAAACCGTCCAAAGAATCTGCCTACTTTCTAAAAGCAGCAGCTATCTCGGCTTTCGTAAATTCGGGAATAATATCCCCATCATACACGTCTCGACTTATGGTTAGGATTCTATCTTCAACCTTCTCGTAATGCTTTTCACAATTCTGTTGAACTTTTGTCACCAAGCCGCGACTTAACGCAGGATCATCGGTGTCTCCGAAATGCTTTTCCACTCGCTTTTTGAGCGTCTCGATACCCCTCTTTATCTCCTTCGACTCATAATTAGCAAGGACTTTCTTGAAAGTTGTTTTCGAGTGACTAGGCATCTCTGATATCTTTGATGCTGGCTCTCCAGCTTGGCGCGAAAGAACTAGGCTTTCTGTGCTTTCTAAGAAGTCGAGTAATTTTCCTAGAGGTCTTCTGATAACTGCTCCCACGTAAAGAGACATATGTTCGTCCATCTCTTGGGTTGCGTTTTGCTTCCAGTCTTCCAGTGCAGGATTGGAACGCGTATCTACCTCCTCAAGATAATGGTTCATGTTTTCGATAAGGAGAATCTGGTAATTGAGAGCTTCCTTGTCCTCTGGATCTGCACCAGCTGTTTGCGCGCTAGGATTCTCTCGTGCAATGACTTTGAGAGACTCGAACATGGCCTTGTTGATTCGATGGTATGCGTTGTTGATGGTATCACGAATCTCAAGATTCTCGGAGGAGACTAGCATTGTTTCCAATGCGAGTGAAAACGAAGGGAATATCTTTACAAATCCAATGACTCCCTTGCGCTTTTTGATCTTCACCTTAGTTTCCTCTATGGCACGGATTTGGTCGTCAAGGAACTTGGTAAATAGGGCAACAAGCTTAGCATGCAACTTTTGAAACGTCCGTGCCAAGAACTCCTGGCTTGATTCCTCAAAATCAAGAAGCTTTCGCTCAATCGCAGCGATGAGGCCCACGCCTTGCCTGTGGACAAATGGTTAGCAAATAGAAACAGTTCATGGTCAAATTGCTTACAAGGGATCGGATTGGAGACTCCAATCTACCAGAGATAACAGGTCACCTTGAAGGAACGAGTAGACTTCATCCATAGATATAACAACCTGTTTGGCGAGCTCCCGATTAGGGTCCATGACTTTTGTCCTCCTCAGATCAGTGCCTCGTCTCATATCTGGGGTTGCGGCAGCAACGGCTTCAGGAAAATCATGCTGCTCAAGCGAAGTAACATGAAAGAACTCAACGATAAAGTTTTGTTCCATAGTCACAATTGGAATTATCTCATCGATAACACCACTGAAGACTTCGTGTTGTTGGAGGCGGGCATCTGCTCCTCTGTCGACACCAGTCTTACTACCGTTGTCACCAATTGGAGAACGTAGACTTTTTGCCAAAGTTTGACTTCTCTTGACGGTTAATTTGCGGGCAGTCGTGGCTATACCCTCGGTCTGTTTTTCAATTTGAGACGTAAACAGCACGTCACTTTCGTCACCAGTTGATTTCTTTGCGATTCGCTTCCATGCAAATACAGCATCACGAAACTCGTCTTGATAGAGCGGCTTGGCATTCGATTCGTAGATCTTCAATAAATCCTCCCATTCAGGTCGATTTGCTTCTCGCGTAAATAGCATTAGAGGGCTGTATTTCCATAGAGCATCTCGGGCTAAATCGTGATTCCGAGGATCGAGCTTGACCTTTCCAGATCTGGTGAGATTGCTCCCTTTCTCGCGCTCTAGTGCTTTCCTAGTCTCATCAATCGCTGCAGCGAACTTAACCTGCAAGAAGGGTTTAAGACGACGCAAAAATTGAGCGCTTTCGTTCCGGTAGCTCTCTTTCTTGTCTTGCATAACCCGCATGCTTCCAAGCTCAGTACTGAAGCCAGCTGGTCGTCCAGAATTGACGCTACCATCTTCGCTGGCGCGTGGTACCGACGCACTTAGAGTAGGATCAATAGAAAGCATCGCTTTGAATAGCGTAACGAGTGAGCTCTCTATTTGTTCAAGGCCCCGAGAAGTCTCTAATGAGGATTCGTGCAAAGGACTCAGCTGCTCTTGAGAGATAGATATGGTCTGGAGAAGTGAATTGAGCTCCGCCTGGAGGAGTTTTTGGTTTGCTGCTTGGACTTGAAGACCTTGCGACTGTGCCTCGATGTACGCAACGTCCTCGTTACGAGTCTAGCGGTATTAGTATATAAATAATCAGATGTTGGGTCCAGAACTTACGCTAAGTTCCACAAGGTTCAAAGTAAGTAGGCCATCGAGTTCATCACATTCAGCGATACATCTATCCAGGCCAGCATGAACAGCTGCAATTCTTTCGTCTTCTTCGTCCAGTCTAGTCAACCAGCCTCCAGCCTGGGCTCTACTGAGCTCACGCTCGATTTCCTCTTTCATCTGATCAATGTTCTTAGTGTGTACGCCTTCACCCACCCACCCAAATTCCTCCCATGCAGCGACTAGGTCCCCTCCTCTACCCCCTAGAATAGCAGGATCGACGTTTATCGACGCTAGTTCTTTTTGCATGATCTCAGATGGGGCTTTTGGACGTTTCAGCTCTTTACTTTTGGGCTTCTCAAGTGCGGCACTGTCATCCGATGTCTTTACAGAGCCATCGACACTGGTTGGTCTTTTTGACTCTGGTACTGTGATCTTGACCTCCGGCACGCTGTTGAGATTCCGCGGGGAGTTTTTCTCAACCAGAGTGGCAGTTGGGGTAGTAGCTTTGGTGTTATTTTCGGTGCTCAATCTTCTAACTAAGGAGGGCGCTGGAACAACTCCTGTAATACCATCAGGACCATCGGGGGATTTTTCTGCTGCGGTAGCTGCAGCTTGTCGTAATCTCTCAGCGGCCCCGCCAGCACGTGGTTTAAAGGTATTGAAAGAATTGGCAGACATTGCGGCTTTTAGAAATGTGTTTGCAACATCAGCTTTGGATTTCTTTTTCCTGATCATTGGCCCAAGTCCTGGCCGAGAATCATCTTCCTCTCTCGTAGTATCAGGCGAGACTGGCGAGATTGGCGAAACTGCAGCAGACCTCTGCTTCTTTATCATTGGTCCTAGTCCCGGCCGCAAATCTTCTGGGGGTTCTTCATCTTGAGGTTTAGCAGACAGAGGGGAAATTATTTCGGGCTGAGATATTCCTGTCTTGGGTGTGACAGTTGGGCTTTCAAAACGTTCTGTTTTTCCAATGTCACTTGAGACTGTAACGGGAGGTAAGGGTGCCGGTATAGAGTCAGGAAGGCTGGGGCTTTTTAGTGTAAGTTTTGGGCTCATTTCTCTGTCACGAGTCTGAGGTCTCTCATTACTCCGTACCGGAGGTCGGAGTTCTTCTCTACGCATCCCTGGGCTTGCCAAAGGGGCAGGTACAATGTTATCATTTGACAAGTTCTGACCACGTTGACGAGAGTCCCCAGCTATTGGCATAGGAGGTCTACGTCGCTCTGGAGGTAGTGCTAAAGGTGCTGGTATAGGTGGAGCATCCTTTGACACATCCCTCCCTGCAAACGTATTATCAGAGGTCGTGGCTGATTGTGAGGTTGGGGTAATACTACGATCCTGGAATCTACCAGGACCACTTGGTATGCCTGAAGTTCCACCCCGTGAGCGTGGAGGCAAACTAGAAGAGTCATCGCTTCTAGCAAAAGAGTCCTGACTCTGATTGCTACCAGCTAGGCGGCGCAGGTTTGCTTGGCCATGTTGTGGACCCGGCCCAGAGCCAGTGCGATCCGAATCAAGACTGGTCCTACTGCTTGGGGAGTCTTCACGACGAGCATTCAAAAGTGGCCTAGATGATGACTGCGCAGTGAACGATTGCTGGCTGGGTGGAGGAATCTGACGCTGCATGCGTTCACGAGAGGGGTCCCGCCTCGGAGGTGCGCGATTTTGGGGCTGTCCATATCCTGCCCCAGGTGCAGATCCAGGTGCTGCTCCTGCTCCAGATGGCGACAGTGTTTGCGGCGGTGGTAAATTTCGACTGACCACCCCAAGTAACTGATCTCTTTCCCTGGCATCAAATCCAATAAGCTCGGGTGTTCGTCCTCCAGTATACTTCGTGTAGATCTTCACCAAACTTGCAACAAAGAACTGCTTCTCCTTCTGAGTATTCGCTTGCCAATAGTACGGTTTCCCAAGTGTCACGACGAAGCCAATTCCCCCAGCCCACAGCTTATGTTGTTCCTCTTCTGGCGTAGTAGGATTCATGCCATTATAAGATTGAATGCTGCTCAAATCATCAAGCATCCAGGTTTTTCCAATTGAAAATGTTCCATTCACGTTCTCTCGAGCCTTATGCATGCGGACTCGCCCAGATCTTCGTACCGCGACGATGATTAGGCGCGGTTTCTTCGCGGCGGGATTGGCATTTGGGGGTGGAGGGGTCGATGGGTACGCAGCATCCTCAATGATTCTTATATGAGTGATGTATGATTCCAATACTGCTAGGCAATTAGATCTTTACAACGTAGGCTACCAGTCATGGCGCATTTGGGACAGCTCTTACAGGCTCCATCATCATCCATCCGCCCGAAGCAACTTTGAATGATCCTCTGCTTCTCATCTTCAAACCTTTCCGCCCTCGTCATTCCATTGTTGCCATTGACCCCGCCAGATCCATTCGAATATGAACCCTCCATGGCGGAGCCACGTATTCTAGCGTTCTGACTTTATCGTGTGCTTAGTTGGTCATCTATAGCTGCAGCGACTTGAAAATATGGCACTCCAAAGTGACTCCCGAGAACATGTTTCTATGAGAAAGCTATGTTCCTTGAGGTGATGCTCAGAGGTATTGAGAAATGTTGGCATATACTGTTGTCGCCGCGGGCAATATGTGAAGCTATGGTCTGCCCTGGAGCGTGATGTGGCTTGGGGGTTATGTAAGTCTATGGATTGGGGTCGAGTCCGCCACTAAACTGAACTGGGTAAGACAACTACAGGGGAGACGAAGCTTAGTCGCAATCAATGAGTAGAAGGGAACTCCAGATTTAATGGTGTTATTTTATGATAACTTTGAAGAATGAAGTGTCTATTGAACTAAAATGTTTCCTCCAGAATGCTGTTTAAGAAATATTCATAAGTAATTGTCATTTCAAAGTTTTCTTATTGAGAAAGAGTACTATCACGTGACCAAAGACCCTCACCGTCCCCTGGCGTATTGGGCTTGCCCTTGATAAAAAAAAAAGTTGTACCGAATTCCTATACTTTTTCCCCCTTCAACTTCAGTAACGTCCACAATGTCTGCCAATCCAAACTTAATAAAGGTTGGCAAGAGGAAAGTCCCGGCAGGCACTCAGCAGGCAGAATGGTTATTCCCAGGTGCAGAAAAGACCACTGCAACTCCAAATGCAAGCACTTCTGCTCCTGCTCAGTCCAAAAGAGCCGCAAAAAAAATTGAAAAGCAGCTTGCAGAGGATCTTTTAAAGCGCCGAGATGCTGGAGATTCTACCAACACAACTCCTCCCACAGAATTAGTTGGATTAGTATGCCTATCCCCTGCACTCTTTACTTCAATAGCTAACCCTATAAACTAGGTTGGAGCGTTTCTTCTTGAGAGCGGCTTCACTAGTGCAAGTAAAAGCCTTGCAGCAGAAAACAAGACTGGAGGGAGTGCTGTAGGAATAGTCAAGGATTTACCATCGCTCAGCACAATTTACAAGGAGTGGCGTCAGCTGAAGGATGAGAAGAGCTCAGCTAGTACTACAAACACAAAAAAGGATGTCAAAGCAGTGGCCTCTAAGAGTAGCAGTACTGGTGATGGTGATGTTGAAATGGCTGATGCTGTATGTGTACTCCGGAAATATTTGTCTTCACGATGAGGATTTTATTGATCATTTTCAAACGGTATAACTAACTAGATCTGCAGACACCGATTGTGCCAACCAAAAAGCAGCCGACTCGGAAGCTATCTGGGTCGCCTTCTTCGTCCAGTGGGTCTGACAGCGACGCAGATGATGAGACTGAAGTGCCAGCGATCAAAGCCATTTCCCCTAAGCCAAAGGCCAATGCTTTAAAGCGCAAAGCCAAATCTTCGAGTAGTAGTTCCTCAAGTTCTGAAGATGATGCACCAAAGGTCAAGAAGTTGAAGACTGTTCAATCTTCATCGAGCAGTGGTTCATCGTCATCTTCATCTGATTCTAGTTCTAGTTCTAGCTCCGAAGATGAAAAGAAACTCAAGAAGAAGTCAAAGAAAACGAAGAACGTCAAGAAGTCATCCAAATCCTCAAGCAGTGATTCAACTTCATCTTCAGATTCCTCTTCTTCATCCGGTTCTAGTAGCAGCTCAAGTTCAGAAGATAAATCCTCCAAATCTTCCAGCAGTGACTCGTCGTCCTCTGATTCTGATTCGAGTTCCAGCGCGAGCTCGGGCCACAAGAAGAAAAACACTAAAGCAGGAAGCGCTAGCTCTTCTAGTAGCGACTCTTCGTCTTCGGACTCTTCTTCCGATTCAGATTCTTCTACACAATCACTTGCCAAAAAGACACCTTTGCCAGACTCAGATTCGGAAACGTCTAGCTCCGATAGCGATTCCGACGCAGAAGAAACCAAAAAGCAGGGTTCTGAGTCCAGTGCTACTCTTTCTAAGATGACCCCGTCTTCAGACTCTTCCTCGGATTCAGCATCTAGCGAACCAGCCTCGGCCAAGAATAACACTACTGCGGAACGTCAGCTTTCACCTCCTCTACCACCTGACCCAGTCATTAAAGCCAAGAAGACAAACGTCCCATTCTCAAGAATTCCTAGGGACCAAAAGGTTGACGAAAGGTTGGCCAGTAACGCTTATGTTCCCTACGATTATGCACAAAAAGCCCACGAGGATCTGATAGTTACGAAAGGGAAAGGGTTCACCAAAGAGAAAAACAAAAAGAAGCGTGGCAGTTATAGGGGAGGTTACATTGACGTAGAGGGCAAGAAAGGTATCAAGTTCGAGGATTAGTAGCCACTTTTAAAGTTGGCGTGTCGGCATTACCTATTGCATATTGTTTGTAGGAGTGCTATTGTGTTAAGTAGAACTTTGGGCAATGTTCATTCCAGTGCCTAAGTACTGAAACCGGATGTGTACTACAATGCGACAGCAGGCTAGCAATACTTGATGAGAGACAGCCGTATGAGGCACAATAATACGATAACTTGGAACGATTCCACTTAGATTTTGGGTCTTAATTGTGACTTGGTCCAACGGTGGGTATAGTCTACCTGATGTTCGTTTAGGATGGTCTCCTGTCCCATACAAATACAACTTTGGCAAGCTGCAAATTGCTCAGCCCTTGGTGGCGCATTATTGATCTGGGAGGCTTTGTAACCGTTCAGGTACTCAGCCTTGCAGTATGAATGAGGTCTTTGAGGCGTTAATAACCTCCCCGTTTCTTCCAGGCAGCCAAGCTTCTTGTTTATGTTTTCCAGTTTTAGTCCTTCACGGGAGGACAAAATCAAATTACTTAAGGCATAGCTGCACGTGACCATGTTCAGTAAGACTCAATCAATATGGCTCTATTGATAACTCATGGCTTTAAGAAGAGCAAGATTCAGCGAATCATGAATATCTATAATGTGACCAAAAACTAAACGATTCATTTGGCCTAATTCTTGGCACCTTACACATATGTAAATGCCATCTAACTGTCTCACCGAGCTTAAAGTAACGTGCTGGACAAACTATCTGAGGATTTAGACAAGGGCGGTGACTTGGCACGTCAGCATGGAAATTTCCTTTGTAAATATAAAGCCAACTTATTGACTGTCACAGCACGTATGGTTATTCACCGACCACTTGCCATGATCTAGTTATTATTGTTATCCAGTTAGCGTAGGTATAGCGGAACGGTGTGAAGAGGGGCTATGCAATGGGCAATCTTTGTTCAACTGTTCATAAAACCAGCACTGAGGTACCAATGGAAAACAAACCTCAAACGTCGCCCCATCCGTCAAAGTACAAACGACTTCACAAGATGAAAAGTGTGCGACACTCAGGTCCGCACTCCTTGGATTGGAGAGCCGCCCTCGATAACGGCCTGGAAACCCAAGAGGCGTACGAAGCCGCACGGAACGACTTACAGCGAGAGGAAATGGCCCGTGCCTTTGACGCTGAGATTATGAAGGATTCCTCTAGTATTGAGCGACAGGCTGTTGAGATTGTCAAAAGAATAAGATGGTTTGACAAAGAACAAACATACGGCTCATATGCAAATGCGATACCAAGTGAGAAACGGTCCGCGGGACAGCATTTTCTTGGGAATGTCGATCTTATCAGTCAAACGGAATTGTTCAAGATTGCGAAGCGGATGCCAAAGGGCTCGCATCTACATATTCACTTCAACTCATGTTTACCTGCCGCTTTCTTGATCCGCCAAGCTAGACATGTCGGTGCGATGTACATTCGGAGCACGCGTCCTTTGACATCCCCAGAAAATATGGCCGCAAGCCGAATATCATTCATGGTCATGACCCTACGAGAGGCGACTCATCATAAAGGCAGTGATGGGTCTGAATCCTATGCTCCTCTCGGGGACCTGCTTGACCCCGAATACCGGCCCAATACGTGGATGCGATACACAGACTTCCAGAAGCGATTCAAGATTTTCGATCAAATTGGTCAAGTACTTGAAGGAACGCATGGAGCTGAATACTGGTTGGAAACCAAGATGCAAATCTCCGAAGAAGAAGCTCACAATTCTCAACAAACTGGTCGAGGGTAAGCCGTCGAGTTCAAGTATCATACAATATTGACTAATTATAACAGAATATGGGAGAAATTCAATCATCGAACCCAGATGATGAAAGGACTTTTTGCGTATGAGTCTGCCTTTCGTAGTTACACGCGAGCTTGCATCGAAGACTTTGTAGCAGACAACATACAGTATGCTGAGATTCGGCCAAATTTCATGAGTAATAACTCGTTGAAGACTGATGATGGTTCAAGGACCATGGGAAATGAAGAAATAATGAGAATTATTGATGAAGAGCTTAAAAATACCATGACCAAATTAGCGCGCCAAGGTAAGTATTTTGGTGGAATGAAAGTCATCTATTGCACTCCTCGGAGTTTCAAGAAAACCCAGATTGAAGCTGCTTTGAATGAGTGTATATCATTGAAGCAAAAATATAAACACCTTTTATGTGGTGAGTTTGACATATTTCAATATGTGGATGTTGAGCTAACATTGAGGGCAGGATTTGATCTCGTAGGTCATGAGGAAATGGGTAATGAGCTTCGACATTTCGTGCCTGAATTTCTGTCGTTCCGCCACAAATGCGATTCTCTTAATCTTGATATTCCATTCCTGTTCCATTGCGGAGAGACACTTGACGTTGGCGACAAGGTGGATGGAAATCTTTTCGATGCCATCCTCTTAAAGTCGAAGCGCATTGGACACGGCTACGCACTGGCCAGACATCCTTTACTCATGGAAGTATTTAAGGAGAAGAATATTGCGGTTGAATCATGTCCAATTTCAAATGAAATATTAGGTCTCACCCCAGTTATGGCTGGACACAATCTTCCCATTTTGTTGGCCAACAATGTTCCTTGCACTGTCAATAGCGATAATGCAACTTTTTATAGGTAGATACCTTCTGATAAGGACCAATCTGAGTAAATACTGACTTTATAGATCGTCACTATCACATGACTTTTATCAGGTCATGATCGGCTCCGAGTCCATGAATTTGCTTGGGTGGAAGCAGCTTACGAAATGGAGCTTAGAGCACAGCTGCATGGACGCCGAAGAAATGCAGCGAGTGAAGAGCCAATGGGAAAGGAAATGGAATGAGTTTTGCCAGTGGATTGTTGACGAATATGATTTGAAACTGCAGCAATGGAGCCCATCGCCAGAAACAACAAAGGCGCTACGTTTAGCTCTTGAATAAGACTTGAACAACTAACCAATAATCCACTAAAAGAGGCAAAACAGCTAAGTATTCATGCTACAGCCCTTGTGGTGAGTTACAATTATACTTCACTTCACCAATCCTCGCTGACCTACAGAACGGCATAAGGACTGGGAAAATACGTCAGATCACAGATTTTATGGTGTAATAGAAATTCACCTTAATTTCACAAAATCAGATCCTTGAAAGCTACTTCATTCTGAAAGCCGAGATCAGTCAACCCGCCGCATCAAAGTACTACCATGAGGTATCCTGCGTTCGCAACCAGCTGTAGGAACAACTCAACTAGATTAGCAACTTGGCAAACGCGTAGCAACCTGGCGACCAACCAAATGTTGAAGCTGATGTATCAACTAAATGGAACGGATCCTGCACTCTCAACTGGCTAAGTATAAAATATTCAGGCGCTGGGAGTCTTAAAGGACACCAGCAGAAAATTTCAAAACATAATATCAAGATATGACTACGCTTCGGGTAGCGGTCTTACTATCGATACTTTAATACTGTCTTCTTCTTCAAGCATGTTAAGTATTAGGATCGGTAAATATTACATGTTCAAGAAATACGGGCCTATACATAGCAGTGTTCAACAATACCTTAAAACCCCCAGATCTGCAGTTTAGTAATTTAATATCTGTATGCGTACGTGCGTGGTCTAGAAGTGAACAGCTAACACAACTCTTCAATTGATTATACAAGATTCAGAGACACCTCTAACATTACTTTTAACACGACTCTTTGGTCGTTCACTTGCCCACAATGGCTACTGAAACAATTGACAAGGCTGCCCACCGCAACTATGTTTCAGATCATCCGGGTTCTAACTAGCTCCCAATGGAGAAGTAGAAATACTTCTTCTAAGCCTCAATTGCGGCGTAATTGATCAAGATTTAATAGCGAACCTTCAGGTTCATCCACCAGAATTTATAGGATTCATTTAGACTCATTGAAGGGCGCGAAATTATGTTGTCGAGGGCGGCAACCGATGGGTCAAAGTACAGTAATTAAGCGAATAGAAAGATGGGGCTACCACTAAACTTTAAACCAAAACGCTGACTTGCACAGCAAGTCGACTGAAATGGACCATCTTGAGCCGATATACTAAGCAAATATGAAAGTATGGTGAAAGTACGTAGAAAAGTTCCGTGTTCGGCGAAGGTTAACCGATTTGACCCCTGGATAATTGCACTCAGCCTTAGACCCACTTTTCTCTACGAATAACGCTAAGTTGACCGTATAGTTACAGACGACCCTGTTTCCTGTGTAACTGGGAAACTGAAACGATACAAACATGCCAACTCAGCGTCGTTCTCCTTTCATCTCCTTCTACGAAGTTCCCAGACTCTAGCTCCCTACAATCCATTTACGCCGGACGTTGCTTCTACTTGCTAGAGAGGAATTACTATTCTTCCAATTATACACGATAGACAGCCTTGTTGAATTCTGAGGCCTGTACCAAGCGAATCCTGGCAACTCAAATTATCGGCACAGCTTATAATCGAAGAGTAGACTGATACAAAAGCAATTATATTCTGAGGGTGGTATCGTCACTTTTCGAATCCGGTGACTGACGACAAATATCACAGAAAATGACCAACTGGTTTCCCATTGGGAAGAATGGAAACTCAGAAGGATGGCGGTTAGATATTGTCTCTCTATTAGCTGTAATCGGAGAATCATCGATTGAAGAGCATTCTCAAGCTTTAACTTCATCTTGGACCTGTATGCTACCTAGAATCATACCAGCGCCACAGGCATTACTCAAAGCTGCTCGTCCTACAAGATTACCGCAAACGAACTCTGCTGTGGTCGGGATCCATAATGGGACATTAGTCCCCACTCTCAACTACTTTGCGAACATTCTTCATCCTCTTGATGATCTACCTCGTTTTGGATTCAAGGTATGTGATCATTTTCCATTTCATCCTATCAACATGGTAACTTGGTTCTTCGTAGCCTGGTGGTTCTTCGTAGCCTGGTGGTTCTTCGTAGCCTGGTGGTTCTTCGTAGCCTGGTGGTTCAATATGGAGCAAAGCTTGCAGAATAATCGAATCATAAGCCTGCGATGCTAACTTCAATAGGTGCTTGCAATAACTCACAAACATAACCCCCACAAAGTTGCACCACCAGAAGTGTCTTCAAAAGATGCAAATGGCTCTAGTAGTATCGAATTAGGGGATTTGGAAAACTGTCCTAAACCACGTGTTCGTAAGCAGTCTACAATGCGACAACTTGTAAATGCCACATTCAGGGAACAGAAGCGAAAACCGCGTGTACCACCTCATAGGTGGTCACCTCTGCACATACTCTCTGTTGGGTCATGTGTACTTACGATCGGACTCCTCATACTTGCAGTTCTGATTAAAGACGGTACAGCATGTATAGCGCTGGGAACAATCTCACTTTGTTCATCAATTGTGGGTTACGCCTCGTTATGGTCCCCTCTCCTAGAATCTAGAAGGTTCCGTACCAAAGTGCCTCCTGGAGACGTTGCTATTCGCACGCGAGAAGGTGCATTTCTCATTGTTAAGTGTGATGAAGTAGTAGCGCGAGAGCTCTACGTGGGGAGCGAGGAATGTAACTATCGTGTTGAGACCTGGCAATACCGAATATTAGTTGGTTTTGGAACACTACTCCTGATGGTCTCAGTGGTCTTGCTAGGTAATTGTGATTTCACCATGCAAGCTGCAATCGGTGTTTCTTATATGGTCCTCAACGGATTATTCTGGGCTGCATCACTGATCCCCAAAAGTAGATTTTGGGATCTATCAAGTTATGTCGTCGAGGATATCACCTCCAATGACGCCAGGAAAGCAGACCAGGTACAGATTCAGACTGAAAATCTTGAAGAAGTTCCTAGCTTTACGCGAACCTTGTGGTATGCAATACGTGAAACTAAGAAAATTGGGTGGGTGAAGAAATGCGGTGCCGCACCAGACACACCGCAATGGGACCAATGGCTTAAGTTGGCTGAATCGAACGCAATTGAGGGAAACAGAGCGTGGGATGCAGTTGGCATTCTAAAGACCATCCTTGACCAGAGCACGGAAATTACCGATGCCGCTCAGCAGCATGCACCTGCTTATGATATTCCTGTTAATCCCACGAAATGAGCAGATCTCCATATCACAGTATGAAGAGTGAGAGTGGTGAGGAAAAACAGTCTTCGCAACTAGTCGAAGCACTAGCGAGTTGGGCTTTTTTTTTAAACAAAAATATCGACCTATGACTGTGTTGAGAGAAATAAGGACTTCTGGCCTTTATCGCAACCTTTCCTCCTCGAAACGTCTTGTTATTTCAATTACGCGCTTACAAAGTTTCCCATCGCCGTCCATCTGCTTGTTAGAGACTGAACCCGAAGTGAACAACAAGTTGTACCCTGAAGGTGGCAATTATCTGGATAGGATTTGTCACCCCGGAGCGTTTAGGTCTTGAATGTGGTTGTATTACCACAGAGATTCTAAGGGGTCGGGAGAGATTTTTTGAATATCGTGTTGCAAATTCAAAGGCTGTTTGGCGCTATGATAATCTGGCCAATGCTAGATTTCAGGTGGGTTTCTGACGCAGACAGCGAACATTGCCATGTTCACAGGTGAAAAATTCTGTGAATGTGAAGGAGTATCATACTAGCAATAAATATACAAGTACATATTACCTCAGGAAGCATTTATTCTTTTAAAAATTCTACATCAATAACATTATCATGCTAGAGACCTTCAAATTATAAATCAATTTACAATGAAACGAGGTTAGGAGTCGCAGTGCATCTTTTATATATGATCAGAAGTTCCAATATATTGTTACGGCCCTTGATCGCCAACCGTTTGACAATAGCCAGATTCAAGGCATGAAACCCTAGCTTAGGAACTGTATTTCTTCCAATATCACTCCACCCTTCCCTTCTGTTACATATGCAAACTTATTCCGAAACTATTTGTAAACAGGTTGATATAGCGCCTTTGGTAGCTAAAATGACTGTGAATTGCTTTTTAAGAAGGGTAAAAATTCATAATCAAGAAGTAATGCAATAAGCCGTAGAATAGGATATTATTGAATCGAGAATTATCTCCGGGCTCGCTTAGCTGTTTACAGTTTGATAAGTTCATGATTGGATAGATGGTTAGTCAGTCAGACTGCTTATAACAGGAAAGACGCACGATTCATGATAATGACTGTGGCTTATGGTGTTACGAATTGGTGGGGCATTTGTAATGCTAGATATTATATAGTTATTGCCAGCCTCTTTACGGTTGACCGAGTGGGATCATGATGTTCAATTACGGGTGCTGATCCACGCCAAACAGGAGGCCCTGGAATATTATATGACTTTTGATCTGTCAGTAAGTGTCTCAATGTCCATGGCGCTGAAATCATCTCAATAGGAACCCCCAAATTCGCAGAGTTAAACTGCATTACTCACAGTGACATTTTTGTTCGACTCAGAATAAACGTCGATATTGATCTCAGGTTCTGTATTTCCACGTTAGAAATGACTGAACTACACAGACGAGTAGAACTTACGGTCCATAGACCAAACCCCAGGTAACTCAGTATAATACTCCTCGCTAGGAGTCTCGGTACCATCACCTAGCACCTTCAATTGCACACACTCAGGATAGAACTGCGGCTTATTTGCACTATGTAATGCAATGATCTCGTGCCTCATCAAGTAGTTCCCTGGCTTCAACGTCATAGGAATCGTTTCCGTCCAATTGCTGGAAACCCCATCAAAGTGCTGTGAGAAATCCCTCTGGAACCACCATCCTTCATCTAGTGTCCCCCTTAGAAGGCCCCTCTCAGCAATCTTGAACCATCTTGCATCCTTACTATCGAACTCAGCGCAGTTTCCTCCGCAATCTGCCATCCAGACTAACATGGGTCCGATCGTGTGGACCCAGTAGTAGTAGATAGCTGTAATGGCATCCCCAGCACTGATGGGGATTTCAGAAGCAGCTGGAGTGCCAGGTACGTTACAAGCGATTGAGATATTGTCTGGCTCAAATATTGGGTTGATAGAGAGCCACTTACGCCCCACCATCCATGGTTGGTCATCCTGTTCTGATGCTGGAATATCGGGGTCGTATCTAATATTATGTTAGGATGCCATCTTATGTTTGAGCTATTGGGGTTTTCAAAACCCTTTGTACCAGTTGTTTCCTACAACATAGCTCTGCACGCCTCCATGGGAGAACACGACAGGTACGAAACTGGTTGTCAGAAAAAGAAGGGAGAACTTCATCGTGACTTCTTAGAAGTGATATGATTGACCCTTTTCATATTTTCGAGAGTTAAAGTGAATTGCAAACAAGCTTTCTATGCACATAAAGATTATGTCGTCTGTAAAGGTGGCAAGCATACTGTAAGCTACCTATCAACTCTATTTGGCAGAAGTCATTCACCAATAGGCTGTATCTATGTATGCCACATTTCAATACCGAGAGAAATAGAGTGTATGCGGGGAAGAGTTTGTTGTATCACTTCTGTTCGGTATGACGGTAGTCTAAAGTGGAAACGCTTGACTTTTCCCACCAGTTTAGCCTATGATGCAGACACTGTCTTAGCCCGGCATGGTTCTTTGCCATGTCTCTTCTCTTACCTAATATTTGCGTTATTCCTAACTAGATCTTATTAGACAAACAATTTTAAATTCTATGATATTAAGTATTATAAGATAGCGAGCTAACAAAAAGTGTGATTAAATCCTCAAAAGTGTTCAAATTATATTTGACCAAGAATCTTGATATAATTCAGCCTAGAAACTTACATACTTCTGTTTTTAAAATTCTCTAAGCTATGTTTAATCAAGAATTCCGAGTCACTCTAGCCTAGAAAGCTACATACCTTCATTTTCAAAAAGAACAAAAACTTGCCTTGCGCAGACCCCTTTTTAGCCGAGAAATGTGGGATTCGCACTCACCTCAGGGTGGAGAGAATAAAGAAGGCAAAAGCGTTAATTGAATCCTAGAACTACTTCTGGAATTGTATTTTCTATCAGTTTTTTTTGTTTCTTACGGGCGCCTAATTATTATTTTTTACCGATGCTAATATATGTATTTTTCCAGCTAAGCATTTACGAAAATGGGCAAGCGACCAGGTGGCAGTTTTAGCGATCGGGAAGGACTCAGTAAAGCGGCTTCGTGTGCTTGGCGGAATTGTTTGCGTTCCAGCGTTCCAGAGTTCCAGAGAACTTTTTCTTAGTCTTCAACTGTTGAACTGTTTCATTCTTGTTTGTTTTTGGAAACCAAGCGATCAATATTCCAGCAGCAATTATTCACATTTCTTTATATACTAACTACTTCGTAAACACTAAAATAAAGCACGAAGACGAGATGGGCGCATCTGCTGTCGTGCACTAGAAGATTAAGCGAGATGCCCGCACACAACAGTATATTTTTATACTCGCAAAAGTTCACCGTATAAATCAGCATCTTTGATGGTCTAACGGTCATGATTTCCGCTTGTCAATTGTTTACAATTAACAAGTTCGCGGGAGATCGGGGTTCGACTCCCCGTCAGAGAGTCATCTCTTGAGTTCACGACCCTGAATTATATTCAGACACACTCATATTTCTTTTGCTGGGGTGCCCTGTTTTGGACATAAAAAAACTACAACGGCAAGAGAATTACAGTATTGCCGGTCGTAACAAGTCAGAAATTACAGAGACTGATCTGGATTCTGCCGCTACCTTTTTGGTCATGATTTTAACATTGATAAACTCCTCACACTCGCCGAGACTAAAAATGGTATCACAAGTAGTATCATGAGAGAGAGATCTATCATCAATTTTCATATTTTCAAATTGAGTATTCTCACCGCATTTCCTCCCAAAGCTGCGTTGGCACCCTCGGTTTGACTTCCCAGCGCTGCTGTGATGCCTTCGTAGTTTGTCTCTACACTCGCCCATTTCCCTCCCTCCTCTCCCAGTGGCGGGAAGAAAGGATGGTCAGTTCCAAATAATACTCTGTCCTCACCACTTGCCTGGATTGCAGCCTTCAAGCCAATATCTCCATAAATCACCGCATCTAGATAGATGTTTTTCTTTAATATCTCCCAGACAGTTTTTCTGCCCTTTCCTAACTTTCCTTCGGCCTTCAAGTGCCCGTCGTGCTCTATACACGACTCTATTCTTCCAGCAAGAAAAGGTAGAGTTCCTCCGGAGTGAGCAAGAATCATCTCCAAATCCGGAACCTTTTCAAAAACAGCGGCGAGAATCATGCGTGTCACCGCAATAGTTGTCTCCATAGGAAAGCCCAGAGCGAGAGGTAACACATGACCATAATCATTGCTTCTCTCTCCCCAAACCGAGCTTGGAAGACCATAATGCGGATGCAAGAATATCGGTAACTTAGCATTCTGTAGGGCTTCAAAGATCGGTAATAACTCAGGATCATCGAGCCCTTTCCCCAAACCTGTCGTTCCTAGAATTATGCCTCGCATATACTTCAGTTCCTTTAGTCGTTGGATCTCCTTGATAATGACATCTGTTCCACCGCTCAAAGGCAGTGTTGCAAATGCGAATAACCTGCCTGGAAATTTCGCACACTCAGCATCGACCTCATCATTGATGTTATTTGCCGCTATTGCAGCTTCTCCGGGAGCCACCCAATCCAACCATGGATTTGCCAGAGAGATGACGGAAATATCAATCGAGTGCGTGTCCATGAACTTTATCTTTTCGTTGATATCGTAATACTCTGCACCCACTGGCCTCCCTCTTGACGTACTCTCAGTATCTTCGGCGGGTAGAATAACAAGCCGCAGTGATTCTGAGGATGGTGAAGACAAGATATATGGAATTGTCTTGCGCTGTTTCAGAAGGGCGATGTACGATGGGGGGTACACATGAGTGTGAATGTCCACAATGGGAGATTTAGACGCCATTCTGAGGAGCTTCAATCTCGATGCTGGCTGAGAGAAGTCAGTCTGATATCTGTTTCGATAAAGTACTAAACAATCTTAAGCTTTTGTTTACTCAAGTATTGAGTTTCACAGCTCTGGTAGTCTTCTCTTGTTACCTTCCCCCTCAGGCTAGAGTCTTGGGTGAAAGTTAACTGAAGAAGTAGAAGGTGGGGTTGAGATTGCCCCGCCAAAGCTGTTATCTTGATATCTTACCCCTCTGCCCCTCCGAACCCCTCCAAAAGCCTCGCTTAGCCCCCTATCTTCGACGATAGATAGAGCTTCCAGTGAAGGTCCATTTCCAGTCGCAAAGGGCGTTACCGGCTGACCGCAATCCTGCATCGTCGCTGGATAAATAAAGCGCCTGGCCTCACAGTCAGATCTTGCTTTGCATTTTTACAACCTACTATATATTTGGATCTAGTCCTCCTCCTAAGGGATCAGCTCTCCAGCTATAGCTACTACAAGCACGATGCCATCCGCGGACCCAACACCCCAAAACAGCGCTGTCAACAGCGATAGCCTCATCATCCCAGTACATAAACCCTAATGTTCCTCAAAACCCTAGCTAACAATATCCAGCTCATAGATTTCTCCCTCTTCCTCAACGGCACCCCCCCAGAACGACAATCTGCTGCCGCGGCGATCCTGAACGGTTTCCAAACTGCCGGATTCATCTACCTCACAAACCATCAAATCCCTCTCACCACCGTATCTACTGTCTTTTCCACCTCTGCACAGTTCTTCACCCGCCCCACCGCGCAAAAGGACGCTTTAGGCTGGACTACCCCGCGAGCGAATAGAGGATATGTAGCTCATGGACGGGAGAAGACAACAACCCTCACCTCAAAAGAAGAAGTAGAGAAGCTCAAAGCTGCGGCGCCGGATTTGAAGGAGAGCTTTGAAATCGGAAGGGAGGGTGCGGAGGGCTTGCCGAACAACTGGCCCAGTGGGGATGAGGAAGCTGTGAAGTTTAAGCATGTCATGACTTCGTTTCACGATGAGTGCAAACAGCTACATATCGAGGTGATGCGCGCCATCGCTGTAGGAATGGGCTTGGAGTGTAATTACTTCGATACTTATACTGATGTCGGGGACAATACTTTGAGGCTATTGCATTATCCACCTGCGTCGAAGGAAGTTTTTAAGAATAAGTTGCAAGTGAGAGCAGGAGAGCATACGGATTATGGCTCCATCACGCTACTGTTCCAAGATGATAGAGGGGGATTGCAGGTCAAAAGTCCACACGGCCACTTTATTGATGCGACGCCCATTCCTGGGTCCGTGGTCATCAATGCTGGAGATCTGTTGGCTAGATGGAGTAACGATACCATCAAGAGTACACTGCACCGAGTCGTAGAGCCACCTGCTCCACCTCAAGGGGATACCCATCCAGCAAGGTACAGTGTTGCATATTTTTGCAATCCGAACTATGATAGCCAGATTGAGGCTATTGAGGGAACATATGGTGGGGATGGAGGAGACCGGAAATACCCAGGAATAAATTCCGGAGACTATCTGGAAATGAGACTTGCAGCGACTTACTAAACGATGGATGAATTGGATGAAATCTGGTTTTTGGAATTGTGAATTGGGATTTCTGGAGTTGGGACAGTGCCTGTTCGCACTGGAAATGCATTCAAATATGGCGAGTATTGCAAGCGTATGCGTTATCTATAAGAACTTTGAAATTATGGGGTCATCATTTCCCAGCCCACCAAAGCCCATACAGATGCCAGTAACCATTCCGTGCCATATTTCTCCATAATATTGTCCGCCGTTGTGCTCAAGCCGTTTATCCCTGGCTCTGGTATTGATGGTTTTGGAAATGTCAAACCATCCGGCACTCCTTCGCCTACGACGCTCCTAAGAAGCGAGCACTGAATCTTCTCCCTGGCTCTGACCAACACGTCTCCTGCATAACCAGATGTTCTGTGCAAATTCATAGGGTCGTCTGATAGGACTTGCGCAATCAAATCTCTTTTAACACTAGATTCTGCTAAAGATGCGGCCAGAATTTCGATCATGTATCGAGCTTCAAGTTTTGAAGCTTTAAGAAAGATTGTGGGTCCATCTTTCGTGATATTCCCAGGCCGGTCTGACATAGAAACGTGCTCATTAAATACTGCATTCGAAACTAGTCTCCCAATGTGTTCTAGAATGAAAAACATCATCCCTTCCAATAGGTCTTTATGGCCAGGTTGCCCGACTTTCCACTGCATACATATCATCGACTCGACTGCTTTTGTCAAATATTTATTGAATGCGTAATCTTCTCCATCTATCATGAGTGAGTACATGTAGGTTAACCAGCCTGGGGTATAATGATAATACACCAAAATCTTACCTTCGACCTCAATTTCGTCCCCATCACCTCTTCCTTTTTTGATAGGGTGTCCTGGTGTTGCCGTGTCTATTGCTTCGCCTTCCATACTAGAGCTACGCCCTTGCTGTCGGCGTGACTCCAATTCATGCTCTTCTTGAATGCTGCATAGATTATGCAGATAGTCTAGAGCCTTAGCAAAGAATGAGATCATACGAGCTACAATATCGAATCTATTCTTCCTACCTAGTATGGTGCTACAAAGCTTGTCTAAGCCGTTAAAGCAAGCCTCGAAACATCGAGTAACTTGAACCATTAGCTGTTCGACTAGAGCTAACAGCTGGCGGTCTGCGTTACACTTTAAATGCCATAACGGACCTGAACAATCAGATACAGATGCTTCAAGCAACACGGTAGATGTAATGCATGAGTCTGTGAGATACTCGATATCAATAGGAAGATTGCAATTCTTGGTATGGTTTGTTATCGACTCGCAATGTCGCGCAATTCGAACAACTGCGGGTTCTCATTAGAATTGATGCATCACTTTCACGAGCAAAAAGTATACCATGCTGAACACGGCGTGTATCACCCTCAAATATCATTTCACTGGGTATTTCAAGGCAGCGATTGATACAGATGATGTTGGGAGTTGCTTCACACCGATGAAAGACAATGCTTACTATAACTACCCAAGGTCAGGAGAATATCTTGCCCTGAGTCAGTCGGCCCAATACGCTGCCTCTGAAGTTGTTCTCCAATCTCCTGATGCTCTGCAGGACGTTTTCTCTGATTAGCAGTGGAAGATCCTTGATACAGATTACGTAGAGGCAACTTGTCGTGTTGTCGTTGTCGTTCTTCTAAGAGGTGAAGCTTCCTTTCCAGATCCCTCTTTTCCTGGTATATCTTGTCGAACTGGTCCTTCCAGAACTCGGATGTGTCAATGTAGCGATGGTTTGAGACCAAATCGAGCTTGCCGGTTTTGCGATGCTTTTGGAGCTGCGCGAAATATTCTAGACTAGTATCAGCATGATTCTTGAAGAAATGGAAAGTGCTTCAAACCATCTGCTGACGATCCCGCCGGTTTGGATCTCTGGATTGCCAGAGCGAGTGTCATTTGACTTTGATTAAAATGTAATGACAGATTGCCGGGCAATGTTTGTTGTTGCACTAGATCTGCTGCATCTTTCTTGGTAGGAGCGATTGAGAAGGCTATTGAGGGCTCATGTGTTGCTCTAGACGGAGAACTGGCTGTGGAGGAGCCCTGATCTGCCATGATGCTCGAGAAAGGAAGACTAGGTGGTATTTGTCGCAATTGAGATGCTAATTTCTAAAGCTCCAAGTGAGTGGGAGAGAGCGCGTCTTGCTTTTTTGGAAGGTTATGCTCTTTCTGCGTGGACCTTACTGTTGTCATATCGGGAAGGGACGTTTGGGTATTAGTTATAGTTTCCATAGTGGTAGTCAGACGTCTACCTAGTTACATCAGAATGCTTTCCAGCATATCTATTTCAGCCTAGAAATGAAATACAAAAGCTCATGGAAACCACGAAGATGCGCACCAAGAAACTTTGAAATCGGGCTGTAGGGCGAGTTTCGAGCATTCAATATCTAGCCTATTTCCACAATGCTTGGAAATGGAACATGGCTATCAATACATAAGAGAAGCTAAACATCAATTTGAAATTGTTTCCAAAGCACATCTATCTAAGTAAGTGCTCAGTGAAGGTGCAACCGTGGAATAAGAATAGTGTATATCTTGATGCGTTGGAAAACTGGTTCACACCAACAACCATCACGCCCAAAAGTCACCTTAATCTACGTAATTAGTTGAATTCTGCACTCAATATAAAAATGCGTTGAAAGTCTATATCAACATTCTACTTGGAAGTAAACAGACCATTAAGGTAAGTCTGATGAACGGAGACATGCCAAGGAAGCCTTATGTTGCCTAGCCGCTTTAGGAGTAAACCAGGGAAACCTTCCGCCGCCTAATATTATAATAAATCTTGAACTAGGTACCTGACGTTGCCTTTTCTCTTGATTACAACCATCAAGTTCGCTACAACCCCCTCGACCATCTCTTGGTTACTGGTTCAGGCTGGTCAAGATGGCTAATAATGACCTCATGAAATGGACCACAAGCGAGGTTGATTTCTACGAGCTTTTGGGGATAACACTGGAAACTTGCTCAGAATCAGAATTGCAACGCGCATACCGCAAGACCTCCCTGAAATATCACCCCGATAAGCTCGGCAAGAATTTTGACGCCGACAAGTATGAGCTTTTCCAAGCCGCGCACGAGGTACTCAAGGATCCCGAACTAAAGGCAAAATACGACAACCATCGTAACGCGAAACTCCTCAAACAGAGAGCGAACGAGCTTTTTGAGGGTAAGAGGCGGCAGATGAAAGAGGATTTGGAGGCACGGGAACGAGGCGATATAAATAATGGAACAAAGCGGCCTAGGGACGATCATCAGGCGGTCCTTAACAAATTCGCTGAAGAGGGAAGACAGAAGCGCGCAAAAAGGGAGGCAATGATGGCTACATCATCACCAGTTCCAGCGCCACAGGAAAGAGCGCCAGTACCTGCTCCATCATCTCCTAAAAAGCAAAAAGTCAACGTTGCCACACAAGGAGTTGAAGAAGACGAGGTAGAGAGATTGGAGAGGCGAATACGAGAAGCAGAGGTTGCAAAGGCGAAGCGGAAAGCCGAGAAAAAGGCTCGGAAGAGTGGTGTTTTCCTGCCTGAAGACTCTCCCGCTGTGGGAAGTGCTGCCAGGCCTAAGTCTCACCTAGCAGACCAGGATACAACTACACCCATCAAACGTCCTGACATATTCAAAGGATTGAAAGCTGACGAGAAGTCTTCAGCATCACCGAAATTTTCCTTTTCACCCAATACTACACCAAAAACGAATGATTTCGCTGCTACGATGGCACGACTTAAGGCTGCGGAAAGGCAACGGTTGGAAGATGAAATTAGACAACAGGAAGCTGGTGAGATTGTTGAGTAGGTATTCACTGCTCTTGGGCTCTGGCTGTATATCCTTGATTTTAGCGTTGGCGTTCTGGATGTTCATGATATCAATACTTGCTATACCCATTTGATTTAATAGAGAATATACCAATAAGAGAAACAATCCATTTCTCAGACCTTTTCTGCTCACATTTTTTGATCTCTGGTACATTTCCATAGTGGTTTGGATCTGATTAATAATTACATATATTGATATAGCACCTAATGTATATAATTTACATGTATTGTTACATCTTCGTTCTTGCTTTATTGTTTTGTGAGATGCCACGAGGGTACAAAAGCCTTGACTTTGACCAGTTGTGGCACTTGACTCTCGATTTCCCAGCCTATTGAGAACTCGTCTCCTTCCTTGTAGCTTGAGTTTTCTCCCTGGATTTTTGAATCTGTCATGTTTTCCAACCTGCAGAGCCCCAGACCAATGTTGCCCACCCCACTCAACCATTTCCCAGTACTTCGTCGACTCTTTCCGAGTCTGCCAATACTTGTTTCCTGAGGAATATCCTCAACCCCATAACATTTCTCCGGATTGTATTCTAATGTTGTCGGCATGGGCTCATCTTGTCCATAAATCATGATTGGCAGGATCCTCTTTCGTATGACACCTGTATGATGCGTGCGAATAGTCAACTCCTGCCCAACATAGCATCCTTTTCGGTAATCGATCCCTCCCATGAAGTCAATGTTGCTCTGCTGTGGCAATGCTGACTCTCGAATTATTTCATCCTGTCCTTCCGGCACGCCTCTCAAATATCTCCTAACCTTATATACTTCCTCACCCACCTCATCTAACTCTTCTTCCGGCTTTAACCCTCCAGCCAAAATAAGTCGTCTCCCCATGCCTGGCGCCCTCTTATCCTCACATCCCACCTCCCCTTCTTTCTCTCCCTTGGTCTCTAACGAATGCGCGGTCCACTCGCCATCCCCTTTCCATATCGCCCAGACATCACGCTCACCCCCTTCCAGCAACCTCACCTCAAATTTCGCTCGCAGTCTATAACGCTTAATATGTTTGGCCAGCCTCTCGGCTTCCTTTGCATCGACCTCGATCAGCCACCCTGGCTGCCCCTCCCGCACATCTGGATAAACAAATACGTCATTCAGCACTCGTCCTTGAGCATTCAAAAAGGCAGCGTAGAAACCTGATGTACGCGGTATAGATGGAGCGAGATTGGCGGTTATAACACCTTGGAGATAATGGGTGGCATCTGCACCGGAAAGGGATATGAGGCGGCGGGAGGGAAGAAGTGAGAATGCGGAAGAGGGGGGCGAAGGGGGGTGTGTAGAGGTTGAGTATGGTTGTGTAAGTCGGGTACAGCTTTGGCACATGTATTTTGGACGTGAAAGAGTTTTGGGGAGAGCTTGTAGGAGCTTCATTTTGTGGTAATTGATTTCTTGTGGATTGCGATCGATGAAGGTTGTGATGTCAAAAGGACCTGCGGGATGTTTCCGCATCCAAGCCAAGGATTTCTCATCACTGACATTGGACTTCGCAATTTTTGGGAAGAGTATTTTTTACATATAAAAGAACAGATTTCTGCTTAAATTTAGGAGAGAATCTATAGGTGTGTATTAGTTTGAAGTTTTCTGCTAGACGAATCGGCTCTTTACTGATCATGCGCCTATTTGTAACTGCCATATTTGCTTATTACAACTTGGTTCTGCCTGAAAACTAGTGAGTTTCCATTGCTTCTTCCTCAATTCATACTCAACAAATCAAATTTGGGTTAAACTGTGTGCTACGAGGTGCAATTAATCTTAGAATGTAGCATTAGCTGAGTATTAGTACAAGGTATTTACACAATTTCGGGGCTACTTTTTGTACCAAGCGAACAGACATCCTTTAATTATCAAGGTGATGAAGGAATGATGATGAGATGCTTCCCTACACGTCAGACGCCAAAGCTGCATTGTAGTCTGTAATATGTGATCTTAATATGAAAATCTTTTGAGAATTTGCTCTGCTTGATAACTAAGTATTATGTCAAGCTAAATTCTGCTGCACATCGCAAAGTCGTAACACAGTGGACAATCAAAACTATGAAGGGGTTTTAGATATGTCTTGCCCATGGTCAGAGAAGCATTCTCGACGGCAATTTTCCCTGCCACCTCAAAATCTACAGAAGTAGAGAAAAAAAATTGCTAGCATAATTTTGTTGTCCTCATATTTGCGTGTACTTGTTATAATGGTAATGGGATGATTGTTTCACGTGCTGCTGCTGTTTTCTAGATATAAGCTCCGATGTTATAAAAGATTCTGCAAGTATCAAATTCCGTAAATATGTGAACTGCGGCACTGCCTCTGAAAGATTGCAGGGACCGATAGGAAATATAACGCTAATTCTCAGTGTTCATTTCTGATGGTGCGAGAGTATCTACAAGTTCTATGCCAAAATTGTTCTTCCCCTACAAACTCTGGTAATCTCAAGTAAAACTGTTGTTCAGCTTTCGCGTACCACACTCAACCATCTTTGAAAACAATGGGCATTCTGGTGAGCAGTATTTGGCTTATCAGCATCGTCGGGGATTTTACTCTTGCTGAAACTCATATAGTGTTTTGTGATGCCCAAATTCCAAGTGGTGTGGTTAGGAAAAATCAAGTCGACATCTACTGTACTGAGCTCCCTCAACTGGAATCAAGCTTGGTTGATAGCGGTGATCCCAAGCAATCTGATATTTCTCAATAGGGTTAACGAACAAGGACAATAAATGAAATTAAAATATCTCTATTTTAATAGAATTTACCTCCTTGGTAATATAGCTAAGGTACCTACTATCTTTGTTAAAAGAAGATATTGTTCCACTGAAAGCTCGCTTAGCTACTCCTTTCTGGCTCGCTAAAGTTCGCACCCAGCCAGCCACCCAAATCAAACGGCGCCAAACCCCACAACTGATAGCTTTTAATTGATTGCTGAATTACCGGCTGGAAGAGAGAAGACACTAGCAAGGATATGGTACCGATGGATAAATGTGAAGGAGAAAATTTGATAGGGGAACCAAAAGAAAAGTCAACTCCATGAAGATGATCACGATGATAGATGTTGGGGGAGGAATGCTTCCAATACACAAAAATATGACAAAGTCGAGTAGAGCAAAAGATTTGGACGATGTGGGGATTGAACCCACGACCTCTCGCATGCAAAGCGAGCGATACTACCACTGATCTAACCGCCCATTGAAACATTTTTACATGTTTTGTGATTTCGATCCAAACTAGTGGACACATATACCTACACCTGTGAAACAAACAGCAAATGTCACAGACGACTATTATTATGTGTAATATAAAGTTCTTTTCAATTGAAACTCAACGACAGGATGATCTGAACCCTTCGGTGGCTAGTAGATAGGTGTATGCCCAAGTTAGATAGATCGTCTAAATGCCACTCAAAAGCTTAAATTACCAAGATTAGGCAAGACAGAATATATGAATTATTGGACTTTTCCCCTACTTGAGTGGTTTAGATTCACTGTATTATTCCAGTAATTGATTTAAAGACCAATTCATAGCAGCACTCATCATATTAACATAAGGCTAGTCGAGATGCAAAGGACAATGCTTAATGTTTCATAACACAAACGCTCCTCCTTGAAAACTTCCTGGACGCCAAATAGATATCCTACATATCCCAAAACTACTCTGATCTATTTCCCCCCTGTTTTAACCAGAAAATGGACACTTCCCCCCTGTCTTTACAACATCTTCAGTTGTCGAGGTAACGTGATCTCCGATCCCACTATCCACCAGATAATGTCTCGCGAACAAGTCATTCTGAATCCAAAGCACTTTGTTAAGAGCCCTTAAAACTCTCCCCTTCATTTTATTGTCAATTTCATTCATCTCCATGACGGCTCCAATGACAATATCAATGACATATCCCAACAAAGCTCCCACTATGACCGGTATTAGTATGACTACTAAGTTTTAATTGACTTAGAAAGCAATACTCACTATGTATATACTCAACTCTTAACTCCGGCTTCTTCTCCCTATGTTTGAAGCCGGGTTTGCCCGTGTGCATTATGCCTACATTATTTAAATAGACCCAGAAGGAGCTTTCTGGTGATAAATCTTGCGTTGACACAAGTCTGACTAAATAGTTCTGGTGCAAAGATCTTAGCCCCCATGAAACGGATCGCAACTTAGATAAAAGTTAACCAACCTTCAAAAAGTCTTTCCGGAAAGCAATCTGCGGCGATTCTAAAGTAAGTTCTTCCACAGAATTCACTGCCTCGCCATCAAACCCGGTATTCTTCGGTACGAATACCTGAGCGGTAATGTCAAAGCTCAGCAGTTTGCTGTAAACAGCGTCAAGGATGGAGGGTACCAAGGGAGCGACCAGAGGCTTGGAGGCGAGCAAGGCTTCGGTGTCCGACGCTGTGAGGCCTAGGAAGGAGGAGAGGTATGTTATTCGGGAAGGTAGGTCTTCCAGGGATTCGGCAGATACATGCTGCATCATGGCTACGATAAGTAAAAAGTGTTTAAGGCTTCAATTTTAAGTCTTCAAATTTCAACACCAAAGGTTGTGCTGACAGGGAATTGAAGTCTAGCCTACAAGAACGGCCATTCACTTTATATAGTTAATAGCACTCCAAGCAAAGATCACGCCGTGTGTTCTCTGTGGAGCGAACAGCTCCCGTTTGAATTACAGCACTTCCCAGGAGAAACGGAGATATAATTTCCCAAGGTGTAGTGGTAGGTAATCAAGCTGCAGCTATTGGCAGTACACTTATCTTGGTGTTCAATGCGGCCAAAACGATACATTTCTGGGGTGCTCTGGTTATTGCACGGACGAATCATGTTGCTCTCCAAAATCAGCTGGGTAAATCTCAGGTGATTTTCCAATTGTGGGTCACAAATACAACGCTACGGAAAGGCTTTTCTGCGATAGACTTTCGGAAGATATCGTGTAGTTAGGTAACACGGACAGGATTTAGTATTTGTAGGGTCCAACTTCGCATCACCTGCTGGTCTTGAAGTACTAAACGCACCCCAGTCTGGGATACTTGGCTAAACAAATCTTGCAAGGAAAGAAATCACGCCAGCTCTAATACTTCCACGGCCAGAATAAACTAGTTGGGATGTCATGGTAAATGAATAGCCATGTATTCATATTCCTTTGTATTGCCTCTCATAATATTATACACGGGCTATTCCGCCGTCAGCCCACATTTTGTACATACTAATTTCTGGCCCTTTCCTGCTTTCCGGGCTCTAAAGTCCTTCCCACCGCATTTCCGACAAGCAAGTGCCTCTCCATCGCTGGAATCCTCTCCAGACGATACATCGCTACTTAATTCACTAACATAACTCTCTTTTCTCTCTACAGCTGGAGTTGCAAGCTTTGATGGATCATTCGAATTTCTCCAAGAAGCAACATTCCAAAACTGGTAGCTCCTCCCGGAAGAATCAAGATTCAGTGGATTGTTATCTTGCATACTATGAATACTGAAGCCTGGAGTTGGCGGTTGACTGACTGTGTTACTGGGTGCCTTGTGGATACTTCGCGGAGGACTACTCGTTGCAACACTTGATGAACTTATAAGTGGTGTACTAGTGTAAGGTTGTTGTCTTGCAGTGCTTGCAAGATTATTTGACGAGTTTGAGGCAGCCTGAAATCCGCCCTTACTGAACTTCCCAGGCGAAATACTGCGATCAATTCGACTGCTTTTCGACGCATTTCGAAGAGAATTTTCAAGACTAGCATTACTGTTGACAGAGTTGCGCCAGGAGAGAATCTGATCAGACTGGACGAAGGGACTTCCGATGGAATTTCGAGAGATGGAATTCCTTCGAGAATGCGATCCGCCACTATTGCGTGTCATGATACTATTACTTCGCCCAAGCATTTTCTTCGAGAACAAGGACCCTGTCTCCCAGTTGTCTTGTTTTCTCTTATGAAAGGCACAATCTTGACGGAAGACCTTTATCCCTCCTAAATAGTCCGCTGTTATAATAATGTTACCGTCCGCATGTGTACACCTAGCGAGGTACGCTGGGGTTTCTTCGGGTTTTTTAACATGATGATCAGATATGGAATGTGCTTTGTCTGATCCGGTGGAGGGATTTTGTGGAATAAAAGACGCATTCGATTCGTCTCTACTCAATAATGTTATCGGAGGTGGATTGCAGAGATCGTAAATGGGATCTCCAGATGTGCTTAGAAGCTGGCGGGACTTTGTGGGTGCGATGATAGCAGTTGTTACAATATCCGAATGTGCCTCGAATAATTCGAGTGGACGCTTATCTTTATTCTCAGTATCAATTTGGGAAGTGGACCAAATATAAGCTTTTCGATCTTCGCTTCCACATATTATGTATTGAGCATCGTCGCTGAAGCTGGCATTGATTTGACTGCAAGTATTCTCGTGACCTCTGAACTTCATCTCGAGACTTTTGTCCCGGAGGTTGTACATCCGGACTCGCGAGTCATTACTTGTGATTAAGACTTTCATTTCGCCCTCGGGGTTGTCTGGTGGTAGTATGATTGTGCGAATTCCAGTAATCTTGCTTCCTTTAGCATTCTTTCCACGAGATGATCTGACATGAATCTGGGTGTGATATTTCAAGCCTTCCGTTTCATAAAACAAACAAAGACCCGACAAGACTCCCGCCATGGCTGTCTTGCCATCTGGAGTAAAAGCTACAGCTGTAATTAGGTCTGGTAATTGATTCCAAAACGCTACCGATTTGTCAGGAATACTCCATAGTCTCAAAACCGAATCCAGAGAACCAGCCAGAAAAAAGCGATCATCCCTCGGATGGAAGGCTATTGATGTAACAAAATCTTTGTGCTTGAATGTACAGAGACATTCTTGTCTGCTGATATGCCATAAACGCACGGTCTTGTCCATGGAGGAAGATAGCAGGAAGTTATTCTTGCTCCAACTTAAATCTAGAATATCTCCCGTGTGGCCCAGGAATTCTCGGGTTGGCTTAGACCTGAAAACCGGTGCACTCAATCTTTCTCCTCCACCAGCCCTGGTATCCTCCTCATGCTCATGCTCACGTCTTTCGTCATGCGTGGAGATAACGGCCCAAACGCGTACGACTTGGTCTCGACCAGCTGCTGCAAGATATTTGCCATCTTTACTGAATTCAGTAGCCCAGACGGCACCCGTAGCTTTCCCTGACTTGGATAATTTGGAGTGATGAGGAACTTCTGTTGTTGTGATTCCAGGCACTTTTTCATCGCCGACTGGATGCTTACTGCCGTTTAGCTCTTGAGCGAGAAACATCCGATCGAATTCTCTTTCCTTTTTGTTGTGTGTTCGAACCTTTATGTATCTAGGTGGTTCCTTATGTTGTGGTATATATCCATTGGCTCCAATCGAAGAAGAGAATACACTGGCATTCATCCCCTCAGTCCGCGCATCACCCAACTCTGATTCATCGTCGTCAACATCAAAACTTTGATCTTTCTTCTTTCCACCGATGATGCTGAATCTACTAAGAAATGATACGCCTTTCCTAATCGAAGAATTAGCAGCTGGAGCAGATGATTTGTGAAGTAAAATTAATTTAAAGAAAGGTTAGTAGGACACAATTCAAAGGTGACAGTGAGTCCAATCTTCCTACTATCTTGTCGCTTCCGAATCGTAAGACATGCATGATCAAGTCACTTACTTTTTTTCCTTGAAATGATTGCTATCACTTCGACTTATCTCAGGAGTCTGTTGCCGGGATGGAGGTCCAATCTCAGGGCTGCCCTGCGTACCCAAATCGGGCTTGGGGCTCTCTGGTATTCCAGCATTCCGTAACTTTTGTGGTATGGTATTCTCCGTATGTGTTCGTTTTAGTATATGCTAGATACGTTTAGTGAAGTACTGGAAAGGCTGGGGGCCGTTTAGATTTACATGGGAGAGGGGATCGATAGCTGTTGATAGCCCTGATGGCGGAGACGTGGTATTATCGCCATTGCTATCTTTGATAGAAGGGTTGCGTATGATTTTGGGAGATGCTTTTCTGCCATTTGCTTGTGGAGGGTTGCCTTTAAAATTGATCATATTAGCAGGCGCAAACAAAAATAGATATAAATGTCCATGAGGTTCATGACTATAGCCCGCAGATATAGAGAGTATGATCACTTACTTTCTGTTGAAGTATTGGAGTGGAGCCGTGCTGTCTGCCCACCGTCTGATACGGTAGTTCGCAATTCCGCGTCTGTTATACCAACACTGCTATCGCCATTCTGAGCATCTGTCACCCGGATCTTGGGCAATGTGGCTTCCATAGCTGGTCCATAGGTCCACCTATATCTCCTGCAATAATATCGCTATGTTTTGGTAAACAGGTTCTCTGCCAGTGGCTGTTGTGGTACGTTCTTCAACCCGGAAATGCCGGGGATTGTATTGTAATATAGGGTTGTTAGGAGCTTTTGCAAGGTGCGAGGGAATAAAGCATATTGAAAGCTTATGGAAGAGAAGGTAAGCTCTACTATGAATCGACAGCTGGAGGATCGTATCTGTTGGGGCGCAATGCGAATCCATCCATCACGTCTGACAGTCCCAGCTTTCAACAGCCGTGACGTCGTCAGGGTTCAGTGACAGGACAAGCACACGCCAGGTACAGGGAGGTGTATAGGGCCCTGCACCCATCACCTTCACACCTTGGCGCCGATCGATCATTCGGACCCAAGAAACCATCCCGTCGTCCTTCTCTTCCTGTTGGATCAATAACCTCAGGAGAATGAGTCGATAAGCTGCTCATGTGCCCGTCTCGACTTCTGCTTATTTTACAAATGCAAGTCGCACGCAGCAGCCCCTCCACTAGGTATACCAAAATCAGCGACACTACTAATAAACATGTAGACTATTAAGGGAGATGTCGTGAACGTGACTACTGTCACTTTTACTGTCTGAACAAGACACTTGCTGAACGGCTTCACCTAGCGCGCGTCTGACGAGATAGAAGTTGCCGGCCTAAGTCAACTGCGCTCTATCCTCCGGAAGCTCTGCACATGGCATCCTCTATGATGGCCTCACTTGCCAGCCCCGAGGAATATATGCAGTACGCTCTTACACTCGCAAGAAAGTCTCCTCCCAAGCCTACGAATTATCGAGTCGGTGCTCTACTTGTGGATGCCGACACCAACGTTATTCTCGCCACTGGGTACACACTCGAATGCGAGGGAAATACACATGCGGAACAGAGCTGCTTCATAAAGCTATCCAACGAGCATTCCATATCCGAGGAGGAACTAGCTGCCGTTCTACCTCCAAACACTGTGCTATATACTACGGTAGAGCCATGTTTCAAAAGACTGAGCGGGAACTCCTCATGTGTACAAAGAATTTTGGGTTACGGGAAGGCGATCAAAACGATTTATGTCGGAGTCAAGGAACCCGAGAAGTTTGTAGGGGAGAATACGGGGAGAAGGCAATTGGAGGATGCCGGTATAAAAGTTATGCTAGTGAAAGGGCTGGAAAAGGAAATCTTAGAAGTCGCTACGGCCGGCCATGTTTCATAAATAATTGTCTTTCCATACAGATCAAATGGATCACTTCTAGGCAAATCTCGCAGCGCGTAATATTGAATTACATAGTGCACACTCAAGCATATCTAGTTTGGTATCCCACGCACCTAAAAGGCACCACAAGTCGGTTTGCAGAGATAATGTAATTCATGGGTATTTTTACTTGTTAAAGTAAAGTGTATCAAAGTGATAAATGCAGGCCTATCCAAACGCCACACCTCTAACAACAGCCCCCGAAATGCCAACCATCTAAACTCCTAAATTCATCCTATCGTACCGTCATAATTGGCCCTATCGTTCACGGGCTCTGTCGATGCCTTCCACTATCAACACGATTTTGCGTTCATGACTGGCAGGGCCATAAAGCCAGGTGAATGTACCTTGCATACCCTACCGAAGGTTTCCCTGCTGAGAATGCAGGCCAAATATTACTCATGGATAAGGTGGTGGCTACCCCTGCCACATCACTAAAGCGATATTGACATTCCGTATCTTAAAGAAGAGTAACCTACTACTTCAGTAGGAATCCTGACTGATTAGTAGTTCTCGATTCTTGTAGTGGTGGTTGCCAGCTCCATAGAGCATCTCCATCAATTTGCCTCTTTGTCGCTCTCTCACACCTCCAAGGTATCCGCCCACCTCCTCGAGGCCGCGAATCTGCTCTTCTACTCCTAACGTACTTCCATTGCCTCTGAGCAACGGGCTGACTAACTTTCGGCGTAGACTTTCCAGATTAGCCTTTAAAGTGAGGAGCTTGCCATTGTGCTCAAGAAGGATACTCTTATTTTGTACCGTCTTCGCCCGAATGTTCGAGAGTAGTTTCTTATTCTTTTCAAACTTATGCAGTGTACTCGCATTTGGACCTAGCAGTTTGGTCCATAGAGAACTTAATAGATCATCCTGAGCTGAATCTTGCGCAGAAGATTCTCGGATCACAGTCCGTGCGAGATTCAGAAATTGGCGGTCAATAGACTCAAAGAGGGAGAATAAGGCCAAGGAATGTTGAAGCTCGCTGTTGATGGATTCTTCTAGTACGGATAGAAACTCGGTGAATGTGCGTTGGAGAGTTTGACGAGTACGTTGGGGAGAAGAGAGTCCGAAGAGAGAGGTCGCCATTAGGCCGATGCGAGTGGGTGTTCCCGATGATGTTTCAAAAACACCGCAGCGAGAAAGAAGGGAGTGTAGATTGTCAAAAGCTGCAGTTAAAGGAGACGGAGGAAGTAGCTGGAGTTGGGAAAGCTCCCGCTTTGCCCAGTCCATCACTATCAATATACTAAAACAGTATTAGCTTCACCTCTCTTGACGCGCATAGAAAAAGCCCTTACCCATCCACATCGCCATCCACATTTGCAAAGAATCTAGTAAGCTCTATAGCCAACGTCTTAAGACTATCACTTAAGTCGTCCAGCTCTTTAACAATAATGGGAGCTGAGGTCATATTAGTCGACCGGACGCTCTCTCCGAGATCCCAAACCGCCACACCAGTTGCTTGTAAATCACCGACTTGCTGAATTCCATTTTCTGAATAGAAAATTAATGGTTCGAATGCCTTGGCGAGACCTGCGACCTTTACAAGATCAGGTACCGGCGGAGGTTGCCCAGCCTGGAAGAGTAACCTGAGGAAGCAGATCGAAAATAAGGCAACCAGCACCGAAGTAAAAAGTGATGTCCAAGATCTCATGATACCGGTGTATTTGTTCTTTACGAATGTAAACGCTGCCTCGAATGGCTCTGTTCGATGTTGGACTTCTGCTCTGACAGCAAATCGAATGTCTCGAAAGAGTCAGCATACATTTAATGGAAGGAGAAACTAAACATACAATTATTTGGAGTTTCAGCTGAAGGAACAAGGACATTATGTCCCTCGTCCTTTATCACTTCTCCAAACTCATTGCCAATTTCTCCTCCTCTTAGAGAGAATGAGTCAGGGCTAGGACTTCTGCGCTTTTCCGGTGATATCGATCCAGTTGGCAGCCTTACTCTTCGCGCAGCTTCGAGCGTTGCGTCACGGCCTTCATCTGCGCTCTCATATTCTGGAGTGCTCTCCCGTGAGCCTCTACTTCTATCTCTCAAAGTATGGTTCTGCCTATTCCAAAAGCCGCTGCTGCGATGTCCGTTTCCCTCGCGTCTCCAAGCTGGAGGACTGTATCTGCCGCCAGAATCCGAGGGTGCTATATCCGACTCGGTCTCGGAGCGGAAGCCAGAATGATGCGATGGGTAGCCGAAGCGGTGCGACTGGTTCAGGTCGGTGCTTCCGTGTTCGAAGTCTTGTAGAGAAGCGTTTAAAGATGGATGATCGTTGAAGAGGCTTTCGAGTTCCTCGATAGTCGCCGCCATGCTTGTATTCCACGGGTTGCTTATTTGTGGTAATACGCGATATGGGATTGCTTCGGACGTGGATGATATAAAGGTATGTGAATGCGAGAACACAGAATGTTAAGAAGGTACCAGGAGCGATAGTGAGATTCAGTAAAGTCAAGCTGAGGTGGTTATGTACTTGTACTGTAAATATCGGCATGACCTATCTTGCCTGGACATAAAACGTGCCCGTGACCAGAGTCGGTGACTGCAAGCCGTGAAGTAAATGCGATTGACGATGAAATGAGGCAGCAAGAATAAAAGAGAGTTTTGGTGAGAGAAGACTCGCGAAAGCACAGTTATGGGTAGTTGAGTAGTGAGGTACGAGATATGCGAACTATCGCAGTATAGGAGGGGTTGAATATAAAACACGAATCCAGGAATGCAGAGTGTGATTGGAGCAGCCTTGTGATTGATTCTACACTTGCAAGGGCAACCAGTGCGTGTTGCAGAGGACTATACCATTCCCTCCCAGCCATCTGATTTTCCTTGGTCGTCAAACATGGTCGTGGTGGTGGAAGAAGAGGTTGGGCCATTCACACCCACGGTCCCATTTTTCGCGGCCATCATCAGAACCAATCAATTCGGAACAACAGACAAAACAAAGCACCACCCCGACGCCCCTCTGAACGAGGGGAAAGACAACCATGCTCTCTGGTCGCCCGTGTGGCTATTTAGCTATTCGCTATGACACAAATTACAGATAAATATAAGAGACCGCTAGTTACTCGACTTATTCGGTAAGATAAACATGTCGTAGGTGGTAGCTGCCCCTTTCCCTTAGCCGAGAACAAGAAATGGCCGAGAGTGTTTTTCTTCCAGGTATATATATAGGTTCTTCAAGTGCGACAACTACACCACTCATCTGGCGAATTAAAAACAACAAAGTAAACGGGGGGCAGCGGAACCCTCAAGCTGGTTTTTCTGAGAAGTTTGAAGTTTGAAGTTTGAATTTTCATCGTCAGCCTTTTCATGCCTTGATGCTATGCTACCTACGCTATATGATTTATTTTCAATGATTTCTAATTCTACAATGCGACACCCTTTCAAGGCTTTCTTCCTTGCTCGCTGGCCACTTGTCTTCCTCCACTAAGAATGCAAAAATAGCTGCATTATTCATCCTAACAAATCGCGATATAATAAAAAGAGTAACTCAATCGCTATCTTCCACTCGCCATGACCTCCTTGTAATATCCCAGACTTAGCTCCACCGTGTGCTTCAGGTACTCGTCTTCCGTAAGTGGCAGTTTCAATATTTTATGCAAGTCGTGCTTCTATATTAGAAATCAGTAAATAATCGTCTTAAAGGTACTCGGATAACTCACATCGCTGGTTTCTCGCATTGGCATGACAGCCTGCGCAACCTCGCTACTGATCGTCTCAACGGCGACGGTTTCCATGAAAACAGGATTGCGAGAGGCCTGGATCATCGCCGGAAGACTAGCCAAGAGCCTTTGAAGAATAAGATTGTCAACTGGGCTGCCTTTCTTCTCACTGTCGAGCAATTTAAGAAAATCAGAATAGACCTCTCCGCCGAGATGCCACTCTGGTATAGCATTTTCCTTGCCATTGAAGCCGTTTAGAAGCAGCCGCAACACATCATAGTTGCGTTCAATGACTGCCTTTGGGGCAACCTCTTTGGCAAAAGTCCGATGAGCTTCCTCAAACAAGCCGGCTTTCAATAAACAATCTACCTCTCTTCGTGGGTCTTTCTTGACGCTTCGCATAAACAGTGCTTTAGCCTCCCAGATCCATGGAGCTGGAATTTTGAAATCTCGGTTCAATCTAGTAAAGGTTGAGCTGTCCTCGGTACCAATCAAGCTAGCATGGTGGGCAAGATGATCCTGAAGTGCCTTAGCTCTTGAAGTTCTAGAAGATAGATGGATCAAAACAAAAGCAGCCTCGATCCAGCTGCCCTCGCTGTTGAGCTGTGAAGCTAATGACAGTGTCAATTGGTCTGCTTTTTCTTCCGCGTCAGCAATATAGTTGACATTAGCCACACAGGACAGAGTTCGACTGAGTTGCCAACTAAGCCGAGCATCTAAGGGAGATAGCTGAGAGTTTTCAGGACGGATCACTGCCTCAAGATCTGTGTCGCTAAAAGTATAGAGCTTTAGCAGCCCCCAAAGCAAGTCCTCACGACTTTCTAGTTCCTCATCCTCCCACAGAGTCGGTATTTTTTGCTCTACATACCAAGGCCGGGGTATTGCCAACTCTCGTAGATCATTAAGATCATTGGCGAAGCTTAGTACTGCCTCTTCAATTTCAGCTGTAGATCGAGTTCCATACCATAAGCGCAGTCCAAAGGCTTGACGCCAATCTAGACCAAAGCGTGTAGAGATGATGAAAGAATCAATACGATCCTCCAGAGAACCCTTAAATCCATCACAAACACAGACATTGCCAGCGAGTAGCTCGTATATAGCTCTTATGGGCTGGCTGAACTCAGAAAGACATTTCGTTGTGCTCCACTCACGAAGCTGCTCGCGCATATCCTTTCGCATGCTCTCTCTGCCACCAATAAGAGCAACAAGTGTTGCGAGGTGAAAGTTCTTGCCATTTATAAGATTTGCACATGCATCTGCAACTCGATGGCCCGAGAGAGACGCGATAGCCTTCTCCTCACCAGATCTTGCTAGTGCGATACTGTTGGAGGAGGAAACGTCTACCAACTTTTCCCAAAATATCGAGAGTCCCTTCTTACGTAAGCGATCCTCGATATTTGGAGTTTTCGATAGCTCCTTTGGCACATCCATTTTATCCCACAGAACACTGGCGAGCTGCCATACAAGCTTTTCATGGGAAGCTGCAGGGTCTGCAGAGGCTAGATCACTGACAAAGTCGGAGAGTCTAAGGTTAGTAAGAGTAGCAAATGGGATTCCCTCATGATCCTCAATGACGGTCATCTCAATGTGCCTCTTCAAAGCAATTGCGGATGTCTACTCGTGTATTAGATGTGAAATACTTGATCGTGATGGAAAGAAGGAACTGACCTCATTTGAAAATTTGGCAAATTGAACGTTTCTGCGTTCTGATACGACCGCTCCCTTCTGGGTAGTAAGTAGCCCGTCTCTCTCTCGTCCTCGACGCGAAGATCTGCCAAAGAGCTTTGGGTTTGAAAGGCCAGCGTACACCAAAGTACCGTCAGGTCCCCAACTAGGCTTTAGTGAATCATGAAAGGCTCGATCAGTATCAGACATTTTGCTCTCACTATCCGTTGTCTTGGATTTTTTGGAATATGGCCACTAGATAAATGTTTAGTAAGTGCTATACACGTGTTACGCAGAAATTAGAGGGGTTTAGCAGAAAAAGCACCAACCTCAAATCCCTTGGGCTGCGCCAAAATCTTCGCGCTTTTCTTTGTTGGACTTCCTGCTTGGTTGAATAATGAATTCATCAAGTCAATGCTGGTTGCAAAACCACGCCCGTCTGACACTGTTCTTGCTATGTGGACTGCATTTGAATCATCATCGACATGAGGTCGCGAGTGGTTGCCATGGACGTCGATAAAGCTCTTTAGCAAGGCACGATCCTGCTTTTGAGGACTGACTGTGGTCGTTAGAGTGTTAGTCCAGTCATTACCAGCAGTGAACTTTCGCTTCAAGGGTGTCCCCTCCTTCAACGCCGTCAATCTCGCCATAGCATATCCTCCAGGTGCCTCGTTCACATCAATCACGTCTTCGTCTTCTTGCGAGTTGTACTCCTGCTCCGCGGTATTGCCAACTTGTGGAAATGAGCCCGCCATCTCATCATCCTCAATATTGGCAGATCCCCAATCCAAGGCTTGGTCGTGTTCCATTGGCTCATCGACGCCATCCTCGGACTGTGAACCCACGGAGCGCTCATCTAAAAAAGACTCTAGTTGCTCGTCAAATTCTTCGCCCATCTCTTCATCATCTGCGTAGCTTACGCGATCATCGAAAGCACCAGGGAGGGTTTTCTTCTTTCGAAAATCAAAAGTATCATCAGGGTCGGACTCCGTCACTTGAGATGTTGATGCAAAAGAGTCGTCGAAGTTACGAGCTTGAGGAGTACGGCCATTTGGAGTGGGTGAATCTGGGGGTGCACTTAGTGTACTTTGCCCAAACTCACTGGGTTCTTCCACATCAGTTTCATTCTCGTCGTAATCTAATCCATATGTTGTAAAATGCTCCACTGAGAAAGTCCACACCCCAGTCTTCTCGTCATAGCCTTCAAAAGTAGTATTGTCGACCTTTTGAAGTTGTGAGACGTGCTTCTTCATCCGAGAGCCGCTCTTGACGACACGGGAGCTTCGGGGCCACGAATTCATTAGTGATATCCTGGAAGGCACATTAAGGCCCTGACCCCGAGGTGGCTTCTTGGCAGTATTTGGGTATACCGTGCAGGAACGAACAGCAAGGATGACGATGCCATCACAGATGTCGCGGACATCGACCTTAGTTAGATCAACAGCCTCTTTGAAGGTAACCTGACCTATGCCTTCACGTCCAACAGTAAGACCGACCACAGCTTTCCGCTGCGTATTGCTCATGCTCTCAATCTCTGCTAAGGTCGGCTTCATCCAGTAATTTCCTGGCTCCTGATCCTTGATACCGACAGGTTGAGAAGAGGATTTGGAATGACTGGCTGCAGTGGTTTCCTCTTCATGAACTATGGCAAGCTCATTGTTTTTAACCTGCTCCATCTCCGGGGAAGAGGCAGAGCCGTTCTCTTTACCACCATTAGTAGTTGATGGACGCAATAAGCCTAATTCTTGCGAAGTTGGAGTTGAATTCGTATGGACTTGCTTCAATGGGCTTGATGTACCGTTAGACAAGAGGCCATTGGCTGTACCTGATAGTGAGCTGGCATCAAAGGATACTCGCTTCTTGAGGATGCCACTGTTACTAGAAGTAGCTGCAGGTGCCTGTTGATTTTGCTGTGGTGGTGGAGAAAAAAGGTCTCCTCGAAGTCCCCGATTGATGACAAGTTTCTTGATACTCCCTGTGCTACCAAATTGTCTAGCGTTTGGACTAGCAGAGAAAGCACCAGGTGCAAGAATGCTATCTTCGGTGTTAAAGTTGCGCCGCAGACTACTGGTAGACATGCTTTTGCTAAGACCTCGACTTAGACTGCCACCTAGCAAGCTGTTGTTGAGATTTCCTCCCGGTGTACTAGCAGTGCTTGAGGCACTAGCCGGTGAACCATATGTACTATAAGAAAATCCAAAACCTCGTTTTGCGGGCGTGCTGAATCGTGAAGAAGAAGCTGGATTCAGCTTATAAATTGGCAGAGCGGCGGTTTTCTTCTTTTGCGACCCAGAGAGTGGAGTTGCTAATGGGCCAGGGTTCTTGTTCTCAGTCGCAATTAAGCTAGCAAAAAGAGATGCATTTCCAAACGCTGCAGGATCATTGATACTAGCTGTTAAAGACTGAGGTGTCTGTTGCTGGCTTTGTTGAGCAGTTGCGCCAAAGAGTGAGCCTCCACCTCCAAACAGAGAGTTTTGAGGCTGCTGCTGCTGCTGCTGTTGCTGATTATTATTTGCTGATCCGCCGAACAACCCCCCTCCTTGCTGCTGTGTTCCTAAACTGGCACCGAAAAGACCCCCACCAGTTTGTTGTTGCGATTGGGTACCAAATAAGCCGCCTGGTTTCTGTTGACTTGTGTTTCCCAGGTTACCGAAAAGTCCTCCGGTCTGCTGCGGTTGAGTTTGGGTTTGGGATCCACCAAAGCTATTACCAAATAGACCACCACTTCCAGCATTAGTTTGTGTATTGCCACTGAAGAGACTTGTTGCGGCAGGTGTTGCTGGCTTTGGAGCACCAAATAGACCACCACCGCCTTGCTGATTGTTAGTAGCGGTACCGAAAGGGTTATTTGTAGCAGCAGGCTGAGTCGCGCCAAACAGGCCACCTGTTGGAGCAGCAGCTGCCTGGCTAAACAATCCCGTTGCAGGCTTCTGTTGTTGAGCATTCCCAAAGAGGTTGGAAGTAGCGGGTTGTTGAGCGGCTGCTCCAAAATTCCCAAAAGTACTGGTGGTAGCAGGTTGTTGCTGCTGTTGTCCACCAAATGGATTCGTGGCAGCTGGTTGCTGGGCATTATTAGCCCCACCAAACAGACCACCAGTTCCGAATCCTGATGCAGCTGGTGCTGTTCCAAAGCCAGCCCCGGTTGAAGCAGGTGCTGCCTGTCCAAAGCTGAACCCACCGCTAGGTTTATTTGCTGCCGAATTTGCGCCGAAAAGGGTTGAGGTTGTTCCTGATGTATTCGAACTACCAAATCCACCAGAAGCAGCACCACCACCAAAGCCCCCTCCTCCAAACAAACCTCCAGCAGGCTGAGCTGCTGGTTGCTGAGCTCCAAATAAACCTGTAGCTGGCTTTGCTGCTCCAAACAACCCACCGCCTGTAGCTGTGGCCGCCCCCCCAAAGCCCGAAGTTTGCTGCTGTGGAGCACCAAATCCAGATCCGCCACCAAACATGTTAGACCCGGTGGTCGAAGTTGCTCCGCCAAAACCACTGGCTGGCGTCTGGCTATTTGAACCAAAGGAGGTAAAGTTAGTGGCGCCAAAGGCCCCCGGCTGGCCACTCTGATTACCATATCTGCGACCTTGGGTGTAGTCCGCAAGTCTAAGCTCTTCTGGAGAAAACTTTTGGTAAGGTGCCTGGAAGCTTATGCTTTGGAAGGAGTTTTGTTGGTTGGAGGTGCTATTTGGTTCCTTTTCAACATAAGCTTGGAACG
>Ga0247807_10000183_pt1 | contig 43585 bp, 41 predicted proteins | sample UWRJL074202C1_FD_179931 | JGI IMG/M metagenome (GOLD analysis project Ga0247807, IMG submission 179931) | Plant litter microbial communities from Arlington Agricultural Research Station in Wisconsin, United States - UWRJ-L074-202C-1 | ecosystem: Environmental > Terrestrial > Plant litter >...
TATATGGCAGGAATGAACGTTTTTGTCATAGTCATGCTATGTACAAGTGGTAATTCTCGCCTATAAATTCATTTTTTTTTTTATTAACCCTTCTGTATCGTGGCCTTTCGTTTCACAGGGAGCACTCAATCACTGCCGCATAATAGGCGTTCGGGATGACAGTGACATAGTCATGTGTAGTGTTAGGTCACCACATTAATATCAAATGATGCCGAAGCTATGAAAAATAGAACGTTATTCATGGCTTTACTCACCTTTTTGTGGTATTTAAGGCTACAATGTAATTGACCTGGCTAACTAAGAATACTAGTAGATAGCCCACTTACTCGCTCATGCGAAATGCTATGGTTTGAGGTTAGATACATCCCATTGGCTAATCGCATGCAACCCATCACGTGATTTGACATTAATTGAATGGTCACTACCTTTTCACTTCAAGGGATTATTCGTTGAACTTGTTGTATGGATTTCTTCTTTAGTCTAGCTAGCCTCCCAACAATATGATAGCGGTCACTCAGATTATTTTGTTACAAAGCGAGCGGAGTTTGATATCGTGGTTTAAAGATTAGCATCTTAATCTAGCTTTTAAATATTCGTATTCGGGATTTAGCGCCTACAGCTTGCTTTTGTTTCTTGAACCGATCTGCTCCATCTTAGCCAAAGCGCAATCCAAGTATCTCTTCGTCTGCTGGAAGTATTCGTAAGAGAACTCGCTGCTCGCTTGGCCACTAATTGTCCTAGCCTGAATCCCATGACTTATCGTACCGCCCTAGGATAATCAGTTATTACTTGTCTTACAACTCATTGTAGTCAGTAGTAATCTATCAGTGAATCTTACCCGAATTAAGTGGAACATCTGTGCAACCTGCCACTTATCTTCTCGAGGATCATATCCAGCCAACTCAGTGTATCGATCCAATAGCTCTTTCTCACTCGGCATTTGTGATTCTTTCTGGTTTTGAGGTTGATAAACGGCACTGGGCTGGAACCAATATGGAGACAGTAGGTAGACGATATCCATTAGTGGATTCCCCAGAGTTGATAGTTCCCAATCTAGCACCGCAAGCACACTGGGATCGGCCGGGTGTAGAATCTGCTATATCAACTTCAAGCTCAAAGAACCATGAAGAACTGCCACGTACCATGTTGTCGAACTTATAGTCTCCATGAACGATGCTTGATCTTTCTTGGGGTAAATTCTTCCTCACAAAGTCAATCATATCGTCATACTTTTCGTGCGCTCGTCCTAATTCTTTGCCAGAAATCTTATCCTTGATCACCGCTTGCTGAGCCTCGATTCGAGAAAAGGTATTGCAATGCCGCTGATAGAAATTTGTCCGTTTCCCAAAGTTCCCTAATCCGATTGTATCAGGATCTATTTTATGGAGCCTTGCTAGCGTCTCCGTAGCCGAAAACCAGCTTTTGATAGTAAGCTTAAGGATTAGATTACTTGCTTTAGGACCTACGCTTTCCTTCTATCTTCAGGGCACAGGTCGGCAAGAGTTGGATCTGTTAGAATCCTACCTTTCACAAACTCCATCACCTTCAGAGGTAGCAAGAATTAGCCAGCTCTCAGTCAACTGGCCACAGCTTGAACATACATAAAAGGAGGTGCCAATGATGCTGTCATCTTCACATAAACAATACACCTTCGGGACGGGAAAATGTGTCTTCCCAAGAGCTTCTAGTACCCGAAACTCTCGATCTACTTGGTGAGCTACTGGGGAGATGATCACTCCAGACGGCTTCTTCCTTAAGATAAATCGCTTTTTACTATATAAGATAGGTTAGATAATGATTGCATCCAACCATAAATATCAAAACTCACGAGGCATCATCGATGAAGTAAGTTGGATTACTTTGTCCATACCCGATTTTGGTGGAAACGAGCGGCAACTGGATGTCCGGTAGTCTAGGCTTCAGATACTTTCCCAAAGCTGCATCATCAAGGTCATGTTTGTTTGCCATTATAGTCAGTCAAATGAGCCTGGTTTAACGTGTCGCTGAACGAGGCGGCGACATTCAATTGACATGATTCAATTCATGATGTTCTACCATGTCATATTTAGCGATTCAGTACCCCTCAACGCCCTAGAAACCTCGGCATCTTCACCCGTCAAGTTAGTGACTCCATAGGCTAATTCAACGCCTTGTTGTTCTGGAGGTCGGCTTGCAGCTAGTCTTATGATAAAGATCTTTATTGTGAGGTTCAGTGATAGAGTGATACAATCCTGTAGTTATATGTGTATTAGCTGTAATCAACAAACTAGTCTCTGCTCTTCTAAACTAGATTCTGTCATAAGTATATACGAGTCGGTGCTCTATTGTAGGCTGACCGAATACAATGCAGACGTCTATTAGTGATGTCTATCAAAGTCCATATTATAATTGTTATACATCATGGTTTCTTGTTATACTAAGAATATAACTTCAGCCTTAATTACAACCTCGGCATCTTGATCACATGACTAAATCTGACATGAAGAAAAAAGAGCTAAAGCACAAAGCAGAAGCAGAAAAAGAAGATTGAAAGCATGCATAACCAACTCAGAGTAATAATAAGAAGCATAATTAACTCTATTTTGAGTTTACAAAGAAGGCGGTGAAAAAAGTCGATAAAGATAGCAAAGAGATAGATCTCTACACTCCTGTAAAACGTCAGACCCGAAACTTAAATGTAAATAACGGTTCATTAGCACCCAAAGGATCATGATGCATATGACCTCTCCAGTAGAGATACCCAACTTGCATATGCTATGTTGCCATCCCTCGTCCGGTGATTGTTGTGACCGTGTTCGATCCCTGTCGACTGTGACGAAATAAGGTATGGCGGCTACTGATGAGAAGCCCACTGACGTCGGAGTAAAAGCGTTATGTTTTTGGGCTATGTATCCCTCAAAGAGATCGTGGTGCTCTCACATTAGTGATCATTGGAGCGTTCCAAGATCTCCAACGGCGATCTTGATAACACCATCCCACGTGTTGGAAAGCACATCTACCCGCCCCTTGGATTCTTGATGAGTGGCAAGGAGCGGGATGGAACCGGTGGCGGGATTTCGAGCGGGATTCATGTTATGCATAAGAGGGCGGACTTGAACGGACCGCCCTGAGGAGCTGTCTCAGCCGCAGACGAAGATCCGCTACTGTTCCCAGCGTGCCGTCCCGCTTACTTCACTAGCGCTGACTACATACAGTATGCGGGACATCGGCGACGACTTGACTGATGTGCGCAAGGAAGTTTTGTCCCGGTCAAGCTCCTTTGAGCGGAAAGAGAGGGAAGGGTCGGCGGCCGGAGGGGATAGCACTGGAAGAAGATTCTGTTCCCAGCTTCTAAATTTCCGGATGGCAATCAACAAGATACTTGATCCACATAAGGATTCTTCATTCGCCCTTCGTACCGCTCATTTGACCACAATTTGAGCTCAAACATCCAAAAAGACATGAATCAGAAAGTCCAAAAGCCCTTCCGAGTTGTGGTGATCGGCGGTGGGATTGCAGGGCTCACTATGTCCCATTGCCTCCAGAAAGCAGGTATAGATCACGTTGTTTTGGAGGCGCACTCCCAGGTTGCAGCTCCAGTTGGGGCAAGCATTGGATTCTGGCCCCATGGAATGAGAATCCTAGACCAGCTGGGCTGCGGAAAAGACGTGCTGCATCGGAGTGAAGCTATGGTAAAAAGTCATTGTCGTATGCCTGACGGAAAAGCTTTGTCGAGCACGACACTGTGGGATTATATCCAAGCGAAGTAGCTTCTCACAACAGAATGCAGAACATGGAGAGCTGACGCACGCGATAGACATGGATACGAATTTCGATCCATGGAAAGGCGGCTAGCGCTGGAAATCATGTATGAGAACCTTCCAGACAAATCGAAAGTTCTTGCTGGAAAGAGAGCTATCAAGGTTATGGAAACCCAAAACGGTGTTCGGGTTACATTAGCTGACGGAAGCTATGAAGAAGGAGATATTGTCGTTGGCTGCGATGGCGTGCGTAGCATAGTTAGACAAAAGATCTGGGAAATGGCCGACAAGCTCGCGCCGCAACTCATCTCTGATCGCGAGAAGAACTGTAAGGCTACTTCCAACCTGCAAAAACCTAGTAACAGACTTCTAATTATATCTGGCAGCGATGAGAGTAGAGTATACATGCATCATTGGTGTCTCTACCGCCATACCAGCTCTCAATTCCACCTCGGACATGCATGTCACGTACGGACAAGGCCGCACGTTCCAGATTGTAACCCAACCCGACTGCACCTGCTTTCTAGTTTACCAAAAGCTCAAAACACCTCTCACTGGCGCAGCAGCCCTGTCGGGAACCAAATTTACGCAACAAGATGCAGACAACGAGGCAGCAAAGCTCTCAAGCTGTGCTCTCACGGAGGACGTTACCTTTGGCGAGTTGTATAAGCATCGCACCCGAAGCCAATTGGTCAACCTAGAAGAGGTTGTTTTTGATCATTGGCATTATGGGCGAATGGTCATGCTGGGTGATGCCGCACATAAAGTAATTACTCCACTTCCTAGTCTTACCACGAGCTACGCTGACTCCAGGGCCATGGATAGGTGACCCCTAACTTTGCCTTTGGTGGAAACACGGCGATCGAAGGCGCAGCCACGCTTTGCAACAGTTTAGTCAAAGCTCTTGATGCTTCTCTAGTTCGCCCACTCAGCCAATTGGCTTTGTCGGCAGTCTTTCAAGAGTACCAAGAAAAACACAAAAAGCGGGTTAAGAAAATATTCACCGCTTCCTATTATTTCACGCGCATGCAGGCTTGGGATAACGTCATCATGCGCTTTGTAGCTCAATATGTTGCGCCATGGCTGGGGGATAAGCTGGTAGCTGACTTCACAGCTACCTTAGTGAAACCTGGGAGTAAACTAGACTATGTTACGGTACCAAGGCATGCAAAGGGTACACGGGCCTTTGATGATGAAGTAGAGGCGCATTAATCTTGTATTTGTAGAGATTGGTTTTAAAATGACATGGAATATATAAGAAAAAAAATTCCCTTCCCGCGACGTTTCCCTTCCATTCGGGTTTTATAAAATCCCTGTTACATGCATCTCGGTGACAGTAGCTAAAATCCCTCGCAGCTTCCAGGAGTGAGAACCAATCGCGAAGTAGTTACAAAACTACTACTTTTCTTCCGGAAACCCATCCCTAAAATCATAGCGGTAGTGCAGGGAAGTGATCCTTCAATACTTATCAAGCATCAAAAACGTGGACGCGATAAAGTCTTGGTATCTTTTGCCAAAATGAGACAAATTAGTACGGACTTCCCCAACAGGGGCCGGTATCGTACCCGTGGAACCTATAGGGAGGTACCGGCCTGTATATAGCTATGGTGAGTTTCTTAATTAGGTTAATAGAGATTAGTTTGTTAAGTACAGCTAACACACGTAGTACCACTAGATGGGGTCACTCTATCATTGAACCTGTACAGTCTACAAGTCTTTATTTTAAAAGTGTCCTGTTGCTTAAGCATTAGTATTTAAAGAATGCTTTTACGCTCTATTACTATTATAAAATTAGAGCGTTATAATACCATACAGTCGGTACACTATTCTGCCAGGTGTATTGATTCACGTGACTCTTTCTCGAAGCAGCTAAGTGTCTTTGATTGGCTACAGTGGGGGTGGGTACAGTAATTCTCGCTTAGATTCCAAAGTGGAGATTTACGATTACGATAACAACGGTAAGTATTTCCGGGGGTGGGGGATCGTACCTTGTATCGGAAGGTTGAAACACGGTGCACATCATTACAACCATAACCTTGGCCTTTTCGAGAGAGAGAACGATATCAGGATTTGCTACTGAAAATCGACAAGCGAACCAACAACAGGGAATAGTACTGCTTATATTGGAAAGCGACAGGCAAATCAACAACACGAGACGGGCTGAAAGAGTTTCAGGCCAGTTCGTATGAAGACGAATGCAGAGAGAATGATAAGCTTACAGCGACTCGCGGCACAGGCATCGAGATAAGACGCACCATAAATCCTGTACCTGTACTATATTTCCAAGAAGCTATCATCGAAAATCTCGAGCCAGCCAGTGCCATCCATGCGTGCGGAGTGCTACTTACCAGACTACTACTACAGTACCAGTAAAGAAGCCCTGCTCCGGTGATGGAAGACATGGCCTCTATATCTCCGCTCAACCAACAGCTGCCGGTGAATTCACGATGGGCAAGAGACGGTTCTACAGGTAACATAAACCTTACACAGGTCCAAACCACTGTCTCCGACCGAACAGTAGCTGTTCCCTCGAAACCTCCCAGCCCTCGCGTGCAGCAAAACAACTCCCTCCCACGACACAACCGCCACCAGTCTGGCGACAATGGCCACTCTTCAAATACCACCAGTACCGGTACCTATCGATCTCGTAAGGTCGCCTGCAATATCTGCAGAGAGCGTAAAGCACGGTGTGACCGCAACCAGCCTTGTTGTGGCAGATGCATCAGACTTGGGAACAAGTGCAAATACTCGCCCCCAGAAATACAAGAGACAGGGAAATTTGACGTCGCGCAAGCGCTGGAGACTCTTAACACACGGCTAGGTAGGCATACTTGAATCCATTCCCGTCTGTGCCCTTTGATCATGGCCGATGGGAGCTAACTCGCGCTGCGATATTATAGCACAAGCCGAAGCCAAGCTAGCGGTGCAACACCAGCAACCGCAGTCGGATATAAATCAAACGACGTCCTGGCCAGACTCCATGCCTCGTCTTGATTTCGATTTCAACTTTTCGCAGCTGAATACAAGTGGGGGGGAGAATGGGGTTATGATCTGCTCTGTCGGACCGGACGAAAGTCTGAACTCGTTTGCAAACATAGATTTCCACGACCCAATGGTTACACAGGCGATGAATAGTTCAGAATGGTGAGACTTCATGCTATTCGTGTTGGTCGAAGATCTATACTGAGGTTGTATTGCGTTAGGCAAGCCTGCACTATCGACACGGATATCGAAATGACTGGTTCCTCGAAACATCCTAGTTCGAGCTCCCCCTGGGAACCAAGTTTGCTTGATAATCCTCAAGCTATTTCAACAGATCCTAGAGAGCCTTGTTCGCCGGAAGTAATGCTCACGCTGTAAGCTATCTTACCTAACTTGAATGCTTTCTCTAACATGGGTGCTGCCAGTTTCGAACAGTATTTTGACGTCTTACATCCTTTGATTCCCATCCTTGACCATGATCGCTTCACCCAAGCACTAAAAGACCCATCTAGACAAGGCTCTCTCCAATTCAAGAGCCTCACATATGCCGTTGCCATGCTTGGAGCTTCTGTTTCAGAGAAGCACACCTACTTAGAGGAGGAATTATACTCCTCATCACGTACCTACTTAGAAATGACCGAAACCCAAGATGAGGGAGCCAACTTCTGGTCATTGGAAGCACTCCAAGCTTGTGTTTTGACTATTTGGTATGAGTTTAAAGGAACCGGATTTGCAAGGGCTTGGATGTCTCTTGGTCGAGCTATTAGACTTGGAAAGATGGTGGGACTGCATAGAATTGACCGGACTGAGCCAATAAAAGAAACATCCAGCTTTCAACTTCCTCTCGCAGATACAGAAGACCAGGTCGAGTTAGAAGAGAGGAGGAGGACCTTCTGGGTGCTGTTCATTTTCGATGCATACGCAAGTGTAAGAACGAGTTCACCAATGTCGATTTGCCAGTCTGAGGTATATTCTCACTTTCAGCTATCACCTTTTTGATTTTTTGACTGCTCTGATATCCTCGTGTTGTACATTTTTTAACTTTGAGTCCAGATGTCCGTCACCCTACCAGCTGCCAGCTTTCCGCGGGAAACTGATTCCCCTTCCCCAATGCCCTCACTCCACAATTTATCGGATTCCACTAATAAGCAACTTATATCCCCTTTCGCTGGTATAGTCCTCATGGTCTCCCTCCACTCTCGCTGTCTCCTCCACTTCAAAGCCTCCAAAGAGCAAGATATTTCAGGCGAACAGGCTTATCCTTTCTGGGTGCAGCATTACAGTCTCGACAAGAAACTCCACGAATGCGAGAATCTTCTCATGGGGCACATGAATACAGAGATGCGACAAAATGAGCCTCTTGCGCTTTCGCTCAGGCTGAATTTGTGCGCTGTCGGGATCTCGCTACATGAGATTGCGATTGCTAAGGCACAAAGAGAGAATTTACCCATGAGTTTGATTACGGAGAGTGAGAATCGGGTTATAGCGGCAGCAAACCAGATGGTTGAGGATCTGAGGATTGTGCCAAATATGGATGCCAAGATGGTACGCGCTCAAATTTGAACTCTATATTGCTATCTTCTAAAACTAATGTAACGTGAATATAGTTCAAGATGTGGCAGCATACAAGCACATTCCTCATGTGGCCACTCTCAAAAGCGGCAGAGGCTCTCATGAATCAGGTCAAAGCCTCCCACGGTGATGTCGAGAATACCATTGCATCCCTACAACTGGTACGGAATGTGATGGGCGATTTTAGAGACCCTAGTGGGCATTGGAGGGGCAAAATGAGTGAGGTTACGCTGCTTCTGGCGGAGATGAAAAACGGGCCTAGGAAGAGGAAGATGGGAAGAGCATCTACTGTCTCCTCGAAGGATGGCACAATGGAGCATTAGTATAATACGCTCTTTCAATCTGTTATTAGGCGTGTAGGCAAAAATCTGGTTATTTTGGCGTAGAATTCGAGCGATGTCTGATCTCTATCTACTGCGTAAATAACAATGTAAAACCAGCTAGCGAAATTCAACACGCTCTATCTACAGTTTACGTGTTCGTGTTCATCTCTTCCATTTGCTAATTCTAGCGTATTGTCAGTTAAATGCCATCTGTATTATACTTGACGCAAAATAGGCTCAAATAGTGTGAAAGTCCGCCCTCAAAACCACCAAACGCCTCGTTTCATATAGCAAATTTAACTGGATGACCGAAGAAAGTTATATCATATTCACTTGAAACAAAATCTGTTATAGACTTCAGCATGTTCATTTACTATATGCCGTACACTAAAGTGCATACTATTGCCAACGTTGATATTAACATTTCGATCCTACGAGTTTAAAACACTGTCACTTCACAATATCGTTATGGAGTGTATATAAAGATGTTACATTCTCTTGAGCCTTCGAAATTACGTCTGGGTCACATGCACATATGATATGGCATAATCAAATGCTAGATTTCACCAGATAGACACCTGAAACCCATCCATTTGTTGCTCTCTTTCAAACAACTATATACTCAAAAGTTTGAAACTCTGCAAGTCATGTCTTGCCTATCACGAACTTCTCCGAGGGGTCGCTTTATTCCTTCCCATTGGGCGTTTAGATATTTCACAAAACAGTCCACGCATTGCCCAGATGATGCTTCTTCGACATTCCGGCATCAGTAAGTGGGTGCTGAGAGCCAGTATTCGTAAGTACATTGAAAGCAGAAGCCAACGTCATATCCCTCGGCACGCCAATCTCCGACCAAGCTGTCTTGCTGTCTCCTTTGATCTTCCCATCTTTTTCAAGTAGTCCATTAACACGTGTAAGAACCATGCGCTGGAATTCGGAATACCCTTTGATCACGAAGGCGTTAGCAGGATATATTTTCACATGGGAGGTGGCAGCACCGAGCCGGGGGAAAATATATCAGGGTGGGCTTACGATGCATGCCGCCTGAATGGCAGCCATACAAGTTCCAGGAGATTTGGGTTTGGTTCTCAGAAATGACGTCGGTCTTCATTGAGATAAACTCGCCCGCGAACATGCCCGGCACCTCGTGGAATTTAAGGGGCACTGCTGAATTAGCCACGGGAGGAAAAGGAGAACAGCATGAAGAGCGAACCATTTGCAACTTTGAAAGCCCATAGGAAAGATCCATCGGGTCCAAGTTCATAGCGTGTTAGCTACAGTAGATATTATCAGTAAAGTTTGTGAAAGGGAAAGAAGAGGGACGTACTTCCTCGAGCCATTCATACATTCCGACGTCGATAGCAATGACTGTTCGACGTGTAGAGCCAACTTTGTTATCGGGGCCAGTGGGGTCTATCACTTTCTGTGGCACCCAGTCCAAATTGTAGACTATATTTCACACAGTCAGCTAAAATAAATTAAACTAGAGGTGACCGCCGTATAGCAGCAAAAGGTGTTATCTTACAATCTCCAAGTAGTTCTCGAACATCGAACGCATTGGCGCCTACAGTAAGATACGTGGTTGCAGTCATGTAATCAGTACCTTTAGGGCACTTACATGGCTGCTCAGAGGTTTCGGAGCAGGTTGAGAGAGCCCTAGGTGCTGCGACAGCGACTGCTACGAGAGCAGCGGAGGTTAAGGTGTGGACTAGCATTTCGTTGACTATTTGGTTCAGTAAAAGTGAAGCTTGGAGGGCAGTTGAACAGTTTGCACGAGAAATTAACACAATGCAGTGGATATTGGAGATGAAGGAGTGATGAATATGTATACTCTATCATGCAACTCGGAACAGTACCTCACAGATGGGTTAAACAGGGGAAAACAAGTCCTGCCGGGCGGAGAAGTCAGCGAGTCAATCGGGCTTGGGCGGACCGTTCAGGTCTCCGCGACGAATCAGAAGGAACTACCATCATTACGGATACTGCTTTATGATACGTCCGTAATCAGGTACCGTGCCACTTTGGCACTCCGCTCCGTTGGTACAGTTGTTACTGGGTCATCGGGTCAATTTCGTCATCTGGACACGCAACTCCGTAGTGATTTGCTCTTTAGTCACCGGTAGAATTTTGTCCCGAAAACAATATCATATCTTTGAATTCACAAGGATACAATATTTCTCGCACGGTGATCAAAATTTCAGATTGGGATAGATTTTATTATCAAAGTGGCATTCTGCTTAAATATACGTGTATAAGGACTTGGGGAGCTTGAAGACACTATAGACTGTATTATTAACGTGAAACATTAAGACGTCGAAACTCTTTTCATTCACTATCCCAAAATACCGTTCTCAGCTGTACGAGTTAGACTTTACGGAAACCTTTCCCTCTCGGAAGTCTGCCTCAAGATTCCAGTGAGCATTCAAGTAGGTGAACCCAATAATTCAATCCATCCCAGTACCAGAATTGACCTTAGATACTCTCAACTGAACGACGAAAGCGCCATCAATGATAGCAAACCGCTGAGAAGCAGCCCAGATATTCTGCTCGAGAAACTTGTACTCAGGGTGCCCAGTCTCAAAAGAGACTGTTTCGACTATTGAATATTAGTAACCGATATCTGATGATATTTTTATAAAGGGGTTGCATACTGCCGTAGCCGAATGGGCTCGTGCTCGCGTCGGGGGCGCCAAAGAGCAGCCCCTGAATGTTCTCGGTTAACTTCGTGAGGCCTGCAAGCTTCACGGAAACCGCTACATCATTAGAATCCTTCGCAATGGCGTTCACATTGAATCGTGCATGGCTTTTATCAGCATCAATATAGAAGAAATCTTGACCAGTGAAGACCTCAAGCTCAAATTGCTGCTCAAATGAGGGGACGGATTTTATGACTCCGGCTGAAAAAGGCTGCAGTATTTGTTAACAGGAGTGGAAAGTATATATATACGAGCACTTGCTACATACCACGGCAGCAAGTGTGGAGCCGGTGAAGACATCGCCTGCCATCATATTAGCCCCCTCGCACGATGTAGAAAATGATATGCTATGCCATCTTACCAACCATATATTTCCCGGTGATTTGCACCTGGATAGTAAAAGCCGGTTCAATGGTAGGGAAAGACTCAGGCGTGATATTCAATTTAGAAGTCATTTTTAGGCTAAGTGTAAAGGAAGATTTGGTTTGTTTCTCAGTAGGTACAGAAAATACTGGGCTTGATAGTGGTCTGATAAGTGAGAATGTTGCTGATCGAATATATTGAAGAAACCCAGAGAAGATATTCATATTTGTCATTGCGAATCACATCACATATATTGCTACATAATACGTCCGTATTTGTTGACCTCGTCTTGTTAAGACGGAGCATGGCACCACCCAGCAGCATCAGTTCTGGGTCTTGAGGCGGGCCGGTCAGGTACAGATGCGCCTAGTGAAAGACAGAACAATTATCTCGGCGCGAGCAATGCTGACATGGAACTCTGAGTCCGGTGCGATCCTTCGGCGGACCATCTCGCATGCCGACCACTACTTTCTTTTGTACAGTAAACTCTAACGGTTTGTTGTGCATACTGAACATGCCTGAAGTTGAGCGAGCTATCCTCCCTCGACTCGAATAGGCTAAGCGTCGTGTACGGGCGGGATCGAACGGAGTTGAACTCCGCTCCCTGTCGCTTGGCCAACCCCCTTACAACAAATTTCCTGACGTCAAACTGCAATTGTAGGAGGTGGAACGAAGGCAGGAAAGGCTACTTAATATGGCCTTTTTATAAAATCTTAGACTTGCACAGGGAGTAAGAGTAAACAGGAATGATAATCATAGTAATAATGCTAACAACAACATGCCGTATCGATCTATGGTTCAACAAATTAATAGAATAATTCCGCGAGAACTCCTACTGAACTTTGCAATAGTTCACTTCTTTAAAAAGCTTCTAGCGGAACAAATTACGATGTAAAACACGCTTCAAATTATTATCATGCCTCTGAACTGAAAAGTAAATACCATCCATCATTCATATGCTCACTCGAAGTACCCTCTCCAGATCCCCATACTCTTGAATTTCTTCCAATTTGCACTTTCTCCCCGCAGCGCCCCCCTTCCTCAGAAAATAGATGCCAATCATTGTTTATGCTTTATTTCCAGCTGTGGTTTCCGGCGGGGCGGTTCCGCCTTCCATGTACAGCTTTTCTCTCTGCATTTATCATTAGTTGATGCTCTACAAACACAAAAAAGAATAACCCACCTCCAAGAACAGCGACAACACAAAGCTCAAAGCCATTCCTGCAATCAACAGGGCCCAAACACTACTCATGGCTTTGATAATTTGAGCTACAACCTCTGTTTGTACATTTGGTGGCAAGGCAGTGAAAACGGGATTACTCGTCCCTGCGATGATATTGAAAACCTCGTCCATAGAAGTGCCTGGAACAGTCTTCATGATATTCTTGATCGCTATGTTCTGGTACATCGTTCCGGCTATAGCGAGGAAAACGACTATACCAAGATCTTGGCCAACGCTCATGAAACCAACTGCATTGCTGAGATCATGAACGGGAACTAAGGCTTGTACGACTGCGAAACTGGAGGCGAGGTAGGTTCCAGCTCCAACACCCATAAGTACCGTATAACCGTATATCTTGGCTGACTCGGTATCTGGATCGATTGTATCTAGAGAAATGTTAGTAAGACTTCAAATGCCTCGCGCGCGAACGACCTACACATTAGAGACGAGCCGATGACGACCAAGGCGCTGCCACCAACGTACCACGGCATGTAGTAGCCGAATTTGGGCATGAGAACACCATTGACGATTGAGAAAGTGACAATCATGAAGATGAAAGGCAAAAGTCGAACAGCGGCTTGAATAGCGTTATCACCTTTGGTAAACTGGAAGTATAGTGGAATATAGTACGCAGTTGTCTTGCGATCAGACGTCAGAAAAATAGCTCGGGGGCTTTGTTTAGGAGAAGACTCACAAGCATGACGCCCGAGACGAGGAAAAGTTGCAATTGCAAGTTCACAAGGACATGGCGTCTAAGGAAATGTGCCGGATACATTCGATTTTCTTTAGTGACACCAGGGTGGTAAATTGTGGTCAGGATAATTGCAATCAAGAGGATACCCGTCATAACCCACAATGCGATTTCTGATCCTGAATCAAAGGCGTAGACTGTACCACCAAAGTTAACTGCCATCGTGAAGCATGTAGTGCCGCCGAAGAAAATTGCGAGCGAGATCCAATCCATCATCTTCAATTTATTCATGAGCGAAGTGGTCGGTCTGAGGTCAACGCTGGGAAGAAGGAAGAAATAGGCTGGAGCGAAAATGGCGCCGATGACGAGATTGATATAAAAGGCCTGAAGAGGTATTAGCAACTATCTCGCAATAAAGGTATTTCTGCGTACCCATCGCCACGTAGCACTGCTGTGCGCGAAGGCCCCTCCAACAACTGGGCCCAGGACCGTCCCCGCACCCCAGACAACAGCGACACCAGCCATATACATCGGTCTCTCAAACTTTGAAGTCGTAACCGCGATATAAGTTAGCGTTCCAGAATACATTCCTGCGCCACCAACACCGCCGATTACCCGACCCACAATCAAGGCATTCATCGTAGGTGCCGCAGCACAAAGGGTGCTTCCTATTTCGAAAAGGGTAACAGTCAAGATGTATAGCCATTTAATGTTGAAAATTCCGTAAGCTTTGCCCCAAGGCAGAATTGAAATGCCACCAAGTGCAAAGGCAACACCGAGCCAAGGTAGCTGCTCGATCGCACCAAAACGGTTGAGGATCGATGGTTGCACATCGGCCATAACAGTATTATCTAGGGCGAAGAGGAAGGTTGAAGAGAGGATAGAGCTATAGGCGATGGCCCACTATGAGGCTGTCAGTATGCGAAATACATTGACCTTAGATGTGCTTACCTTGATTCCGTGAATCTGACGCGGAGAAGGTTCTTCATCTTCCTTGGTCTCAGAGCCGTCATTTAATGTTGTCCCTTGATTCTCAATATCTGACTCGTCCATTTTTTTCGAATCGAAGACGCCATCTGGACGCTGATGCGGCAGGGCGTTGGGTACAGAATCGCTTTCCATTGTGGTATTGAATTTGATTCTTGCAAACCTGTTCTGAAGCTTTGAAAAAAGATTTCACGATTGTAGTAAGAAGTTGTGGATTTGAAGAATAAGCACAAGGTTTTAGTTATAAAGTAACAATTTAGCCAACCTTAGCTTTGTAATGATCTCCGAAATATCGGCATTAAGTGAACTGTTTGATGCTTCTCGGCAGCTAGTTACGCCCGTAAAATAAATTGAATCTGAGAGTGAGTGCCGTAGATCTGGTGGAAGTACTGTTGCAGGATTGGGGAATGTTGATTGCTATTGCACTAGCGCCTCCGTCCTCCCCGCCCCCTGTCGGTCTCGCTACCCCTATTCTGGCCAGCCAATCATCTACCTACGCAGAACCAGGCAGAGAAGCACATAACCGGCACACAACATGACATATTGGATAGGCTTCTGCTTATATCTCGGCCGGGGGTTTCACGTCCAGCGGACTGTAGCGGACTATACTCTAGAATATGTTCTCTTCTAATTGTCAACTCCGTCCCGGTACCTTTTGGGCCCGCGTCTGGGTACCTGACTCCAATGCAGTCAGTATATGTGAAGATCTAATAATATAATCTAAAAAATTCGTTCCTTACTATCAAAGTCCAAACCAATCACGAGTTGCATGAGACTTTGTGTGTTAATTGTCTCTCGCAGTTCATCGTCCTTTTTTTGTTCATTGTCTGTGGTACTTTATTGAGGCTGATACCTTGAATGGAATTCGCCAGATCTGAAGGCTCTCTATAGATTTTTTTTATTGCTCGTATGAGGTCAGACATGCCTTCCAGTTCAACAGACTTAGAGCAGTGCCCCCTGCTTCTTCAAGATGAGAGTGCAGGACGGTACTACAACAGCTTTGCAGAAGCAATGAGGAAGCCCTTCAAGCATGATATAGGAGAAACTACAACTGCTAAGACTGTAGAAGAAGAGATGGGAAACAGTTCGGAGCAGATGAATCGGCCTTTTCCCACCGTACACTCTAATGAATGTCTCGAAGCAGATGGTGGATCGGCTGTGACTGAATCTTCGGAAAGTCTGGATAGCACTCAGTCATCAACACCCAATGATGAAGAAGAGATCTCGTACTATGTGGTAAGAATGCTTTAGCTATGATAAATGACAAGTCTAACCTAATTCTCTAATTAGAATCCCAGGATTCTGGCGCCAGGTGATCCTGCTGAAATCAGAAATAAACTATCGGGAATAGATTGGGTAACTTTAGGTAGGCCTTACGAGTTAATGTGAGTATTGATCTGCTAACCAGCGGACTGCCAACGCTAACATACAGCAATCCTGAAGCCTAAAGTATTCTAGAAACAAATTCAGTAAATTTAAGCAAGGGATGAAAGAATGGACACTTGTTGCACTTGTTGGCTGCCTATCAGCTCTTATGGCCTTCACTATTGACAATTTCCAAGCAGTTCTATTTGATGTTAAGTATGGATTCTGCTCAGGTATAAGTTCTCTACAATGCAGTTAGTAGCAAGAAGTTTACTTATATAAGGTAGATACATGGTACTTTAACAAGCGCAAATGCTGCTCAGGCTGTAAGAGACAAACGTGTTTCACTTTGAAGATTTCCATAATGCTTTGTAAGTTGTTTCGAAACTAATTTAAAACTCCTAGTTGGTGATTGCCACGCATGGCGCAGGTGGTCTTCGTTGGTTCAAACTAGGCCCTCAACGTCGACTGGCGTAGACATCTTGATTTACGTGTCCCTTGTCCTCATGCTATCCGCTGGTGCATGCGTTCTCACCTTGCTCTCTCGAACCAAGAGATCCAATATAGACAGAGATACTCATGGCACTCCCATCAACAGCACTCAAGAAAGCAATCAAACCTTCATCCCAGCAGCCGGCAGCGGCGTTCGAGAGATAAAACTAATCATCAATGGTTTCTGGCTCGAGGGATATTTCACCGGAAAAACAGTCTTAATCAAATCCACAGCTTTAATTTTAAGCACAGCATCAGGACTTAGTATAGGAAAAGAAGGTCCCTTTATACATCTTGGTACTGGCATCAGCGCTTGGATCTCTAAAGTCTTTAATGTGAATCAAGGTGAGGTGAGTCAGCTCTTGCTCTGTGCGGGAGCCGCCTCGGGTCTCGCTGTTGCGTTTGGTGCACCGATTAGTGGTGTTGTTTTTGTGCTTGAAGAACTCAGGTATGTTTAACCTGATGTTTTGGCTTTGAAACTAATATTTAAAAAGCATTAAATGGACACCAAAGCATCTTATGTTGATTCTATTTTGCTCCATTGTATTCCTCCCATCGAATTTCATTGATTAAAGTTCTGATTGAGAAGAGTAGGTTTCAAGCTTATGCATAATATTGTTGGAACCATTCGGAAATCGGATGCCCGTCTTGATCGACGTTCGGTACACGTCAGACTGGAAATTGTTCGAGCTTGTCGCATTCGTCTTATTGGGGGGCTTAGGAGGGGTTCTGGGTGCGCTCTTTATCAAAGCTTGCAGATTCTGGGCCGGCACATATCGTCGAATTCCCATGATCAAAAGCTATCCCTTGATGGACGTCATTATCATTGCACTACTTACCAGTCTATCCTCTTACTGGAACAAGTACACTAAGCTTGGTGATAGTGAGCTTTTATCGAACTTAGCGGCAACTTGTAATAGTGGTGCAACATCATTCTTAGGTCTGCGGAATTGTGGATCAAACGAACCACTGTCTACTTTACTTGGGCCTCTGGCAATAGCTTTCGTGGTGAAAGGAGTATTCACAATCGTCTCATTTGGACTTTGCGTCCCAGCAGGAATATATGTTCCGTCAATGGCGATGGGTGCACTTGTTGGAAAAGCTGTTGGATATAACGTTGAGGCACTTTCATGGAAATTGCCAATCATTGCTTGTCCAACTGAAAAGGGTGTCTCTTGTGCTAATACTGAAGTTTATGCCCTCATCGGCGCTGGAGCCATGATGAGCGGTGTCACTCGACTTCCTGTTACTCTTACCATTATTCTCTTTGAGCTTACAGGTGCTTTAAACTACGTGGCATGCTTTTGCATTGCAATTTTCGCCGCAAAATTGTCTGCTGACTGTATCGAACCATGCAATATTTACGTAAGTATACATCCATTCTGGTATTACTGTTTTTAATAGATCTAACTCCTCGACACAGGACCTCGTCGGCGACATACACAGCTACCCTAGGCTAGACGAAGGGCTACATGAGTTGACCGGAACGTTAGGTGATCTTCTCCCTTCGATATCCCAGCCAAGCGTCAGCATTGATATAACAAGCTCACCTATTGTTCCTTCTTACGTATTGCAACAGAAATTGAGTAAACTACTCCTACACAACGACCTTGTAGGAGGTTTGGTCATTATTGCCCATGGTATACCGGTCAATTTTATCAATACATTGTCTCTCCAAAAGGCAATGGGGACGATAAGAAATGGGTCGACCACGGCGTGCCTTCTGTCTCCAAAACGGTCAGAATATCCACAACAAGGGATGCGGTTGTATGAACGTGAAAATGACTTGTCGTCATATTTTCTATGGCACGGCAATGAATCTGATCTAACCTCTTATCTGTTGCCAGTAAGACTACCTAAACAAATTTCTAAGATAACAAAACTGACAATATACACGCAGCCACCAATTACTTTGGAACTCCAAGCACCAATTGCATTTGTAGCAGACTGCTTCCGGAAGCTCGGGTTGGAATATATTTGCGCGGTTCGAAATGGAAAATTCCTTAGCCTTGTAAGTTTGAATTCTGCTAGATGAGAAATATGAAGTACTTGGAGGCTAACCAATATTGTCTAGGTTCGCAAGCAAGAGCTTCGTCTAGGAGGCGCTTTCCGTTCTTGAGTCTTTCTTGAAAAGCTTTTTTGTACTTAGATTAGATTAAGGAGGCATTCTAAGGTTGTATAAAATGTTTATTAGTGTATACTTTCCAAAATGTTCAACGAAATTCCTCCTTCATGAATTTTCTCGAAGTAAGTATTATCCTATTAATCTATAACCGCAGCCGTTTCAATTAGGTGGCTTCTTTTAGTAAATAGAAATAATTCGCTTAAGACATTTGAAAATGAGTAAGGTTCAGCTGAGGCTGCTCGAAATGTAAAACAGAAGAGATTGGGATGTAGAACACGTGGTCGAGAGCTGGTGGCTTTACGACTCGGACTGGTGGACTTGGATAATAGGAAACTAGTACGACCTCCTGGAGAACCCAGAGTGGGGCATTTATAGGAAGGAAGGAGACCAAGGTCAAGAAATAACCATAAGATTCCATCGCTTGATCAATTGACAGACTTAAGGTTGGAAATTATTACGCTGCTAAAAGATGATAAATCATTGTCATTTGAGGACGATTTGCACAAAGATCTTGAAGTTGAAGCATGCAGTGCTTCGCACTCTGAAAACTTTTGGGTCCACCTATCTGATCATCTTGAAACAATAGTTACCTACGCCGCAAAACAGCGTTGTTCTTCAAGGTGCTCCCACGAGATCTACTTCTCGAAACGATGATGCTTTACCTCAAACCATTGAGACCTAAAGAGAGAGTAACGTTTGTCAGGACAAAATGGTAACCATCCTAATTTATTAGATTGGTAAATATCAGTTCGTCGTACGCATGGTTATTGAAGTGAGATCATTTCAAATACGGGGCGCGCTCGTAATAGCTTAATTCTCGTTGCATTTCGGTGGGATCGTCTTGTTATATTGACTATGAACGAAGGCAGTATTTATATACTCAATTGTCATATGAGTTATATAACTAGGCTACATAACCATGCCATTTGAATATACCAACAGTAAAGTCTGGATTTAAAATCAAAGAAACACGTGAAGGGAGGTGATTCTCCTCCAAGCTGAACCGTGGCAGCTGAATAAGGGGTTTTTGAGACGCAGACAGTATGCTTAAATGAGTCATAAAGAAGAATGTAGTTAACATGTAAATCTATTTGTATTTATATAATTTCAGAGGAAATACTGTTGGTCAGATTTGGTGCATCAAAAGAAAGACTACATATATAAACCCGTAGAAAAAGAAAACAGGTCTCGACAATAAAAAGTTCAAGCAGTCTATCTCTCATCCAACAAATTGAAAGGAGCCTTGAACAGTTTATCCCTCCACCACAATCCCCTGGTTAGCGCACACCAAACCTGCAAACCTCGTAACTGTCATACTTTCTCCCAACAACTGCTGAAAGGGAATGTCCAGCGCAAATTCTTTAAAGATCCAATTCCTCAACTCTGCCCCAATCATACTATCTAAACCATAGCTTGAAATTCTCTTTGTGTCTGGCTCAAACTCGTCCCTTGGCACCATCAATAATCGGCTCAACTTATCCATAAAGTGCTCGCTTGCAACTTCTACAGATTGGGCGGGGTTGGCAGCGGCGTTGATGATGGATAGGATGGACGCCGCGGAACCACTGGCGGAGGTTGGAGACGCGGATTTCATGGTGTGGATGAGGGATCTGAAGCGCGCGTCTTCCATCCAGAATCCGTCGGTAGTGGCAGCTTCATGCAGGGACTTCTGGAGCTTTGAGGGGTCCATACCGACTATGACGTGATCGGCGGCTCCCTTTTGGCTTTGGATCGCCATAGTAATTTCGAAAGATTCGAGGAGATGTTCTTCATCGATGCCGTAGATACCTTTGCGCTTGAGAGCCTCTTCGATCTCTGGGTGCTCGGCAACGTAACCGACACCGAGGACCATAGGGAGTACCAGTGAAGTTGAAGGCTGGTTGTTGAGGTGTCGATGGCGGGACATGGAATCCATGAAAGCATTACCAGCGGCATAATTGCTTTGTCCCGGGGTACCGAGAGTTCCGCTAGTTGAAGAGGTGGTGATAAAGAAGTCAAGATGCGTAGTTTGCAAGACCGCATTAAGATTAATTGTTCCTTGAACCTTCGGGAGAGTGGAGGTGATCCAGTTACTGTAAGTCATGGAATGGAAAAGCCCATCCTAAAATAAATTAGTCCAAGGCCGAAAGTCGGAAAGTGGGTATGAATTACCTTGAGTACCATGGCCGCATGAACGACACCACGAAGAGGGTACTTCGATGGGATCGCTTTGATCGCACGTTCAACATCCCTTTTGACAGTCACATCACCTCGGATGACTTGTACTTCGGCACCACCCTTCTTGACATCTTCTACCAAAATAGCAGCTTGCTCACCATCAGTCCCAGAACGAGAAAGGAACGCGAACCTTCGAGCCCCTTTCTTCATCATCCAGGAAGTAAGACTACGTCCAAGCCCACCAAGGCAGCCTACCAACAGGTAAGTGGCATCTGCGTGGAATTTCAACGATGGTCGAGACCGAGTGACATTGAGAGGCTTCTCGGAAGGTTGATACGTGAGAAGTGTCTTCCCTGAAGAGAAATCATCCGAGAACGCCGAGACAGCATCGTTAAGTTCCACAATAGATTTCTGTGATAAAGTGCTCAGCGGTTGGATAGAACCCTGGTGAAAGAGTGAGATAGTGAGCCGGAGAAGCTCTCCAAGGATCTGAGGCTTCTGAGCATAGATATCCAAAATGTCAAAAGACATGTAGTTAGCGCCTCGATGGAAGGGAACAGTATCCAGTACAGTGCGATTCAAGACATTCTTTCTCCCTGAGTCAATGAAACGTCCAAAGGCGGTAATATTCCTCCAACATTCTTGCGCAACAGCACTATCAACTAGGCCCGAGCTGAAGACAACGTCGGCACCACTGTTTCCACTTGTTTCTTTGAACTGCAATACAAGAGGAACGGATGTTGGTAGCAAGATCTGGGCTTCAGTGAGGTTGAATTCAGTCTTGACTCTCATGCCTTCGGCCTCAGTTGCGACAGCAACGTATGGAATAGCTTGCATAAGTTGAGATATTTTTATGGCGGCGAGACCAGCGTGACCACTTCCATTCAGGATGAGAACGGTTTCTTGCGGGCGAAGGCTTGCAAGCTCTTTCAGACCATAAAGGGCAGCGCCATAGGCCATCGGGAGACTGGCAAGCTCAGCCAGAGAATCTCCGGGTGCAATCTTCTCAAGAAGATTAGCGTCGACTTGTTGGTGAGTTGCAAAGTTGCTGAAAGAGAACCCAACGACCTCATCACCAACGGCAAATTTAGAAACACTTGATCCAACACGCTCAACCACTCCACCAAGCTCGTGAGAAAATGTGGTGGGGTAGTCAGCTCCACTAATGACGAGGACACCTTCCTTCGAAAGCCCGCAAACAGTCGCTCGCACTTCGACCGAGTTTGCTGGAAGAAGATCATCTTTAATTTCCTCGTCTCTTGCGAATATGACTTGGCCAGACTGAACTTGACCAACAAGGCGCATACCGGATTCGAAGAGGACAGACTCAGTAGACTCCTTGGGGAAAGAATATACATCGTTGATGCTATCATTTGAAATCAGTCTACTAATATGGAACATCCCATCCGAAACGTAGTACTCGCTTTCCGAGGTTCCGGATACTTGGCACTTAGCAGCCATCAAGATCGCAGACGAGACCTGGGCAGCTGTTGTGTTTTCAAGGTCAAAATCCAGCGTTGTGAGGTTGAGAGATATTTGCTCGGAAGTGATGGATCGTGCAAGACCCGCCACCATTGCATACTCGGGCTTCTTACCAGCCAAGAGACCCCCCGGTGTCACCCAAAGAACTGAAGATGCCGCTGTGCAAATGCTCTGTATGGCGGAAAGCTCGGATTCTTTCAGAGTTGCCAGAAGAGGACCCTCAAAATCAGCGATCATCACAACATGTTTGTGCTCACTTTCTTGGAGAGATTGCAGCGCGGTAATTTTCGGGTTCCATCCAGCGTCTGTGAAAGCTTTCCCAATTGCAATAGAGATTTCAGCTGGGCTTTGACGGTACACGAGAACAATTTCATTTGTGGCTCCACTAACCTCTGCCTCATCTGATTTCAAGGCTGTCGTAATAATTGCAGCACGGCCGTTTATCAGTTGGATATGACAATCAATCCCAGAGAATTTGATCATTTTGAGGGTGGATTCCCTCATCATGGAGCCAGACTCGATAATAGCACGGCCACCTTTGACAAGAAGCTTGTGCACATTTCTCAGGGACGCAGCGTCATCTGTTTCGATTGAGGCAACAATCAAATCAAAAGAGTCCATAGATAGACCTTGAGTGTCAATATCTGCTGAGATGTCGAGCCTTAATCTTTTCGCAGACTTGTGGCCTTCCACAATGGTTTCAAGCTCTGCAACGGACTCGTCGGTGGGTCCAGTAACGGTATAATCAGTTGATCCAAATTTCTGGAGGATACCTGCTGCATAGGAAGATCCGAGTTCTAAAACTTTGAGAGCCGAGTTCTTGTGAATGGCGAGCTCAATAAGCTCAGATGTATCAAGGGCCGAAACTTGCTTGGAAGATGTCAAGTGATCGATGTCGAGCTTCCAGACCATCTCACCATATGGTTGGATAACCATTGGTGCTTCAATTCTCATTGGAACTGCGGCTTCATAAAGAGTGCAGCGCATATCGGAGATCTGCATGACAACTTCGCCGTCGCTTGCAAGGAGCTGAGAGCCGCCAACGAAGGAACGGAGGCCTCGTTGGTCTATCCATGAAAATACATCAGCAGTGGAGGCATCAAGCTGCTCGGATGTCGGCTTCCAGATAGCTACTTCATCGACTTGAATGGGAACTGCACCGCAAGACAAGTCGTTGAGGCGACCCGCATAGATTGAGGCGATCAAAAGCTGGAGAGTGGAATCGACACAAGCGGGGTGTAGAACATAACGAGATTCTCCAGGCATAGCTCCGCATTCCGTTTTGATCGTGGTCTTGGAAGCGCAAGCATATTGGATACCATCGGAGCGTATGTCTGCCATATCTTGAAATGTCGATCCGTAGTCGAACCCAACCTCTCGTAGCCCCTGGTTCCAGGACTTGCCACTTGCTCGTTGAGGCAGATTTGGAACTTTTTTGGGAGTGGGACCTCTGGGAAGAGCATTGACAGCAACGCTTCCAGCGATATGATCCCTGCGGTTTCCTTCAACATCGACAGAGGAGACGCTAAAATCCCACCAGCCACTGATGGAATTGGAATAGTTATTGATGGCGGGTCTCATGTTATAGATGACCTCAATTCCAGTATCGTCGTCCGGAGTAACCAATGCAGCTTTGATTGATACATCACGAAGTACGTAACCGTTAATGTTGACTGGGTTAGCACTGACTTCGTTGAGCTGGGTAATGGCCTCAATCGCCATTGAAAAATATCCAGCTGCAGGGAACACTGCTTCCCCACCCAAGGAGTGATCTTTAAGCCAAGGGAGATCACGTATGCGTAACATGTTTTTCCAGCTGGGTTCACGTAATGAAGCTCCAGGAATGAGGGCACCCAAGATATCGTGGCGTGCATGCGAGAGTTGACGGTGCTCAGTGCTATGTCTAACTTCAGACCAAAGGTCTTTACCATAATTCCACTGATATGTTGGCAAGTCGACGATAAATCTTCCCTTCTCCTATAATGAGTCAGTACTACATTTCGTGCAGAGAATGAAAAAGGAGGAAAATTAATATGGGTCAGGAGGCGCAACATCGCAAAGATAATGAACAGAGACAAAGAGCAGAAGTCGTTACCAGGTGAATCTTTCCACTGGGTAGTGGGGCCTCAACAAGAGTGATACGCTCCATATCCAGTGGATAATTTCTTAAGAAAAGTTCTCCTGCAAGTTTGAGAAGCTGTGCAGCAGAGTCTGCACCTCTGAGCAAAGTTGGCAGATATCCAAGCTTGTCAAATTTGTTGGATGTGCAGATCTGTCGAATTGGGCCAGAAAGCGCCGAATGAGGCCCAATCTCGATGAGCAAATCAATTTTCGGTACTTGGCTATCGGTTGCCATTGTTTGTACCGCTTGATTGAACAGGACCGGGCTCCGAAGATTGGCGCTCCAATACTTCTCGTCGACTGAAACGCTCTTCGTAATGATGGAGTTTGTGACCGAGGAGACCATGATGGCATCTGATGGCTGTGCAGCATCAAATGGTGCTGCTGCTGCCGCAGCTCGCATGAGGCTTTCGTATTTCTCGGAAACTGGCGCCATATGATGAGAATGGTATGCCTTTCCGCTGGTTTTAACAATCCGTGAAAATACGTTGGCCGTGTCAAGCGCTGCTTTGACAGTCTCTATAGCCAATAGATCTCCACTAAGGGTAACACCATCAGGAGAATTATGACAGGCAACAAGGACCTTTCCGTCCATGTTGGCAAGATACGGAGCCACAGCTTCAGCTCCAAGGCCGACAGCCAGCATAGCTCCATCAGTCTTCACATCAGCTACAACCTTACCACGATAATAGGCGGCGATGATTGCTTCTGTTGCTGAAATCAGGCCGGCAGCATAGGCAGCTCCAATTTCACCAGAGGAATGCCCCACGGTGACACATGGCTTGATACCCCACGTCGCTAACAGCTGGACAACTGCGATCTGAATTGCCGTGCACAGTGGCTGAGAAAATTCTGCTTCGCCGACTCTCGAAGTTGCAGCGTCTTCTAAGAGGACATCTTCAAGCGTCCAGTTAGGCCCGTCCACGAGATCCTCTAGAGCGCGGTCAAGGATGCGAATACTTCGCAGGAAACTCGGATAGTAAGTTATAAGCTCAGCACCCATCCTATAAAAGTCAGTTTGTCCTTCGATTATTCTTTTAGTTGAGAATTGACTTACTTGGGCCATTGAGCTCCTTGCCCGGTGAATACAAACCCGACCGATGGGCTCTTCTTCTTTTCGGCAAAGCTAAAGCTGTCGAGATCGTTGGAGAACGCCGTTTCTAACCCGGTAGTGCTAGTTACCACAAACCCTCTGCTGGAAAGTTTGGAGCGACGATTTCCGAGGGTGTAAGACAAATCTAGAAGACTATAGTCGTTGACGACGTTGCCAAGAGCAAGAATGTTTTTCTTCAGAGTAGGCTTGTCATGGGCGGAGAAAGGAAGCAGAAATGGGCGTTTCCGGCGAAACGCATCACGAGGTGGTGGTATCCTGTTTGAAGCATCCGTGTATGACCGGCGGCCGATCACTAAGCTATCGGCACTTTCGACAATAGCATGTGCGTTGGTTCCACCGTAACCAAAAGAATTGACACTAATTCGCTTCACAGGAAGGTGTTCTGGGAAAGGAACTGGATCATTGACCACTCGGACTTGCCATCCCTCCCAATCAATGGCAGGGTTGGGATTAATAACACCACGTGTTGGTGGGATGACACCCTTCTCGACAGAAAGAACAGCTTTGATGATTGCAGAGATTCCGCTTGCTGCTTCACTATGGCCAATGTTTGTCTTAACAGCTCCTATCCAAAGACGCTCCTCTTCAGGAGATCTGTTCGAATTCATGACGTTCGCTAGCGCATGAACTTCGAGCGGATCACCAACAGCTGTTCCAGTACCGTGGCACTCGAAGTATGAGGTGAGTTTGGGATCAAGATCGCCTCCTCGAACGTAAGCGTGTTTAATGACTTCAGCTTGTCCTTCTAAATTCGGGTGGGTGATGCCAACAGCGGGAACTTTCCCATTGGAATTCACAGCACTTGAACGAATTACGGCACGGATAGGATCTCCATCCCGTACAGCGTCGCTAAGCCTCTTGAGGTACAGAGCGCCAACTGCGTCGGCACGGCCGTATCCATCCGCGGCGGCATCAAAAGTGTGACAAGTGGACGATGGCGAGAGAACGCCGAGCTTGGCGGTATTCATATGCTGATCACTAAAGGATACAAGTCAGCATGAAAGTTCAGATTCAGAGCGAACTCGAGAACTAGCTTGATTCTCAAATCGGCGAATAATGACTTACACTGTAAGCACTAGATTTGTCCCACCTACAACTGCTCCAGAACACTCTTGGTTGCGGAGGGCGTTGCAAGCGTTGTGTAATGCGTAAACGGACGAAGAACATGCTGTGTTTACGACTATACTGGGACCGTTCAAGCCAAAAACATGACTGATTCGGTTGGAAATAATACCGGGATCAACACCCGTGGCCGCGTAACTATGTCTGAAACTGGGTTCTTTGAAGGCTATATCAATGTCAGTATTTGACACATGTCGAAACTGCCAGAGTTATTACCCATTTGTTGAAAGTCAGCTGTAAAGCTGGCGACAAAGCAAGCGGTCTTGCTGCCAGCAATCGACTCCATCGATACTCCGCCATTCTCAAAGCATTCGTAGACCACCTCGAGTAGTTTTCGCTGCTGGGGATCCATCCACATAGCCTCGATGGGTGTAATCCCGAAAAGGCCAGGGTCGAACTCTTTCAAGCTACTATTCAGGAAGTATCCTCCCAGAACATTAAATGACCCAGGTCGTTCATTGTCAACATGAAAGTGTGCATCGATATTAAATCTTGATGAGGGTACTCTGGGGGTATTTCCAGTCTTCTTGTTGATCATCATATCCCAGAACGCGGTAGGCGAGTTAACATCTCCAGGAAGACGGCATCCTACTAGTATCAGGAAAACTCCTTTAAGCTCTTGATTATATACTCACCCATGCCAACCACAGCAATAGGCTCTAGTTGTTCCGAAAGGGGCTTCTCGCCATAATCAGGCACCGACAGGGCTGGGTAAGATAAGTCATCGTGAAGACCCGTGCTGCTTATGCTGCTTGAGTCGTCATTGCTAAAGGAGCCGTCAGATGAGCTCGACGAAGAATAGCTCTGTCTGATTAAACCAGGCATGATGTATATGCTTTGGCAAATTCTCGTTGTGGACAGAGAAAATGTATCGCTGCAAACATATGCTACGAGAGGGTAATTGCAAATATATGAACTGATGCTTCATGAGCTGATATCCGGCGAGGATATATCATAGAAGCACTTTCAACTAAGAAACTCCTATGATCTAACCATCTCCGTGCCTGACATATTACAAGCGTCTCTCATCCATTGTCCCAGTTAAAAGCAGTCAGCAGGATCCCTTTCGCCATGTGAACGGGATTGGCCTTGGGCCGGTCCCTGCTCTTCAAGCCGTTCGGTACTGAGCATTATTCTGAGCTTCAGAGTGGAGGCTAAGGATATGGGGTTTCAGGGAGTGGAAAAAGGGTCCGTCATTCTCCGTCGCGCGTGACAGAGAGGGCGGACCTGTGCGACGTATTTCTGTCTCGGTGCTGACAGGGTCGGATTTGCTGTATTGCAGCCGACAATCACTAGAAATCCTTCTCGTTCGTGTTCTTGGCTTTGGCTACTCGGATTTGAGGAAAGCTGGTTCCGTCGCAAAATATCTTTGCAATGAAGAAGGAATGGCTAACGTCGCGACGGAGCCTGTAATCGCCTGAGCGGGGAGGAAGATTTCCTCCGGCTCTTCTGGATCACGTGTTTTGCCAGTTACTTGAGAACATGGCCAGGAAGCCTTGTAGCTTATCAATAATTGCGCAGAGTCTAGTTCTCTGTATAGTTTAGTTTTAACACTAAAATTATAGTCGTTTTAAGGTCTTTGTTTTACTACTTGTAGTTATTCACGCAGTACTAGTAGAGGCTTATGGAGATATCACACCCCAAGAGAAGCACTCGAGAACTTATAGGAAAAAAGATTATTAAACGAATGTTCTTTAATCGAGAATCCGACGGAGTTTTAGGTTTAGGTGTGCAGACGCTGGAAATACAAACAATCATAGTGAAATATACATAGAACCGTCGGCACAATATACATAATTCAAACCTTCTCTAGAATAACAGTACCATCTCCGACCCAAAAACTCTCCAAGAATTTTCATTCTGTTCCAAATCCTTAGAAATCTGCCACGCCCTCCGCGATTAAAGGTTGCTCTGGTCCACTTTGTTTATAAGCTAACAGCCTTGCAAACCACGCAGTGTTCTCACCTCTTCTTAAGCACAAGTACTTTCCTCATGCTGTCTTCTCGAATAGCAAAAGCGAAAGATACTGTGGCTGCTGGCCCTAGAATCAAAGCACTGCCTGTAATAACCAGCCTAGCGACCGCTGGTGCTCTGAAAATGCTCGGCTGGTTGTATAATCTGATATGTTGTTCCTTTTTTATCAGCGGTTCGAGAAGTGCGTACGCGTATACAGCGCACGTCATTTGAATTACGAAAAAATCAAATTGCGTAAATAAGTGTGCGCCCATAACTAGGCCGCTGGGGGTGGACTGGTCAACATGAGTGTACCAGGAAAGGAAGACACTTCCAAACGATATGGAGTCACTGTTGCTGAGAAGAGAAATCCCTAGAACTGAAAAATGCGCTAAGACAGCAATTATTCCAGCAAATATATAAGAATCCTTCAAGTATTTTTTCTCTGCCAAGTCGTCCTCCTTTGAAGTCGCAAGAGAATTGAGGGCCAATGAGCTGACAATCTGAATGGCTACGAAAAGCAGCGGTGTTATTTGAAACAAGGCGATCCAACCCTGTTGTGATTCGGTAGGGGCGCCCAAAATTGGTGGTAACATTAGAATCAAGGGAAATGCAGCTGAGACGGCAATAGTGATTGGGAGCGCTTTTGCCTCGGGTTCGTTCAGTCCACTATCACGCTTCGGCGAGTTGTTCCTAAGGTGTCTGAAGCAATAGATTGGAAGGATGAAAGCTGCACCCAAAGCATTCATCATTACACCCCATAACGCTGGAGTTCTTAAATACCCATATGTCAATATTATGCACTACATTTAATGAGAGACTTGAACTTACAAAACAGACCATCTCGACCGATTATACCCACGTCTACTTTCCACCAGAATCCAGAGAACGACGACTTGGAGTACTATTGCCAAATCGCAGAATAGCAATCTAGGCGCAGCATTCTTGCCGTTTGTCAGATTATAGAAAAACACTGTAAGTGTTGTAAGGAAATCATCAAGGGGCGGGATGTGAAGGTAAACGCTTCGTAGAGGAGTGCCGTCTGGGAAGACGTGAGCTGCTTTGACGGCGTTTATAGCATCAAGCGTCCCATTTATGGCCATCCCGCCCCAAAGTAATCCAAAGCCTACAAGGCTGAGAACGAGGAACCAGCTGTGAAGGATTCTCATGTTGAAGGTAGTGCAGTTACCTCCACTTCGATATTACGAGGCGGTAAAGAGAAACTAAAAGAAAGCCAAACGTCTACAACACAGAAACTCTAAATAGTCGTCTTAAATTTCATAAACTTCAAGAGTATCGTAGCGATGGGGAGTCGGTCTTTTCGGAATAGGTCGACGAGTACAGACGTAAGGCCAACTGCTACTCTTAGAACACAGCTAGGTATCATTTAGACGGCTGTCGTATATTTCCCCAACTACATAACTCCCAGTAAAAAAATTCGACGTTAACAGGTTGGCGTTCTAAGGCGGAGAATTGCTCCGAGTAGAGGAACGGGCTCGTCTCCGCCCCTTTCTTACCCGATGGCACGGGACTCCAAAACACGAATCCGCGTTGCTTTTAATGTGATTGTCTACCATGATGCCTGCAACATCATTATCGCTACCGTCTTATTCTCGATAAAGAATTTTGTTCCGGGTGACTGTGATGGCTGGAATATGGGGCGCCTTTAAAATTCCGGACATTCATCCCAACCAGTAGGGCTTGTATAGGTACTAAGGTAGTGCAATCGTCAAAAGCAGATATTTCAGTGCAGACCCTCTAAAATTCAATATTTCAATGCTGTCCAAGATGAACAAGGAAGAACACTTTGATGTTGTTGTCGTCGGGGCTGGTGAGTACCTGCGATATAAGATCGTTGAAAAACAATAATAACTCGATTCAGGGTGGAATGGTCTCATTTCTGCAGCCACCTACTTGAAACTGGCACCGGAGACAAACTTGATTATCTTGGACGATGGAGATACTATCGGTGGGGTGTGGAGTAAAGAGAAGATCTATCCTAATCTATTTGCTCAAATTGGACATGGTCTTTTCGAGTATTCTTTTTATCCCATGAAGAAAGAAAACATTTCCAAAGACCGTTATATTCCGGGGGAAACTATACATAACTATCTCAGCGACTTCGCTGTAGATCATGGCCTGTCAATGCGCACCCGCCTTCGAACCAGCGTCACCACAGTAGAAAAGTCAGGCGAAGGTTGGAGACTGACGATCTCCGGAGCGCCTTCCATAGTATGTAGTAAACTTATCTACGCAACTGGGGCAACTTCGAAACCATACCTTCCAAAATGGCCGCATGAGGGATTTTCGAAACCAATAATCCACTCCTCAGAAGTTAGCCAAAATCTTGAAGCACTCCAAAATCTCGAACATGCAACCGTCGTTGGCGGAGCTAAGTCTTCTTACGATACAGTCTTCATGCTACTCAGATCGGGTAAAAAGGTCGACTGGATAATTCGCGCCGATGGTTCTGGACCACTAGCAATCATGCCTCCCCGAATGTTCAAGATTTTTAATACAGTAGATATCATGGCGACGAGGGCGATGTCTACATTAAGTCCTTGCATTATGCAGACGAAGGGGATTTGGTACAAGTTTTTTCAAAGGACAAAGGTAGGTAGGGCTTGTACGAAGATATTTTGGAGGAATGTTACGAGAATTGCGGAGTATCATGCTGGGTATGCGAAGTCTGCGAATGCTGCAAACTTGAGGCCGGTTCCTTTTGGTTATGGGTAAGAATTCATCTCCTCAATAATTGGAAGTGGGCAAATTCTGACTATCTGACTAGAATATTTTGGGCCAATGCGGGCCTCGGACTTGCAAGTGTTCCCCATTTCTGGAAAGTTTTCCATGAAGGAGACGTTACAGTCCACCGAGCAGATATCCTGAGCTTCGAGAAGGAAAATGTACTCGTCTTGAGCAATGGAACGAGAATTACAACTGACGAGGTCGTTCTGTGTACCGGCTTCCTCCCCAATCTCAATACATTCAGCGAAGAGCTACGCACTCAATACAACATCTCTTCTCTGATAGACAAGTCCCCAAAAACAGTCAAGTTGGATCTCCTAGGGGAGCAGATAGTCGATGAGCTTCTCCCCCTCCTCCAATATCCTCCAGACACAAACATCGCGCCTCCAACAAAACGACCCAGCACACTTTACCGCCGGCTCATCTCACCAGCAGCAGCAGCAAAGGGAGATAGAACAATATTTTTCCCAGGTTTGATTCATTCGGTCTTCACACCTCTAGTCGCGGAGTTCCAAGCTTTGTGGGGTGTGGCGTTTATGCTTGGGATGATTGATGTGCCGAGTGAAGAGGAGATGAATATCGAGGTTACGACGTGGAATGCATGGTCTAGAAAAAGGTATTTGGAGCAGGGGAGAAAACATGCTTATGCTATTTATGACTACTTATCGGTATGTACATTTCTTTGGTGGTTGTGAATGAATAACTTGCTGATTCGTGAACATAGTATATTGATTCACTCGCAAGAGACTTAGGAATAAAAACCAACCGGAAGAGTAATCCGATATCCGAGATGTTCTCACCTTATAGGCCAAGGGATTATAGGGGCTTGATAGACGAGTTTCTAGCTGGGCAGGAGAGAGATAAAAAACATAAGATAAATGTTTCTTCTTGCTAGGGGTAATCTTGATTTGCAACTCGAATTTTGTTTCAGGATAGTTTCACTATAGATACATTAGGATAGCTCTTACTTTCATCCTTCGTGTAATCCTAAAGCCATTTCGCAGCCGAAAATGACATTCGAGGGCATTTGTGTTGCCTTACGCCTCAGGCAGCAACCCCGCTACTACTCTACATAGATATCTTTGCATCACGAAGATCCTTCTTCTCCAGATTAGACCATGCAAGAGACTTTGTTCAATATTTTGAGGCACCATCCTATTTTTGTGACTGTAGGCCCTGGACACGCCTTATTTTGAAGGTCCGAGAATTAGAACTTCTACTCAAGGTACTTAGCGACTAGGATGTAAATGGAATATTCGTTCAATTCTGTAGCTCCCAATGATGCTCCAAGTAAGAATTGAAGCAAAATATCTGTAACGAGGCAAATAGTTGCAGTCTACACCTCAGTCGACTCGGAGACGGAGCCGGAATTCTCCGTTAACTCAGAGACGGAGTTGGAACGGGATGCAGTCAGATCCCGTGCGACGATCTGAACATCACTACCATTCTTTAGATATGAATTAACCCTCCAAACTTTGTTAATTGGTAATCCAGTTAAGTGCGTAAGTCTATAGTACGGCCGTACCGTGCCGTTCATGAATCGGAATCCTAGTTGTTGGCTGTAAACCAATTGCTACCTGCAACTCCGTTTTTGATGCATACCATGAGCTCAGGTTAACGCTGAACAAGTAATCTACAGACTGCAGGTTTCTTTGCTAGCCCGTTTACCAGTATATCACCAGCTCAAGTTTAAAAGACGACAGACTCCAAACTTCATAGTAGCAACATCATCAACACGCTACAAACTTCTGTCTCTCCAATTTTCAATCAGCATCTTAAAATGTCTTCTGTTCTCATCTTTGGTGGTTCTGGTAAATTGGCCAAACTTATCACGGAACGTCTGGTCCAGAAAGGATACACTGTGTATTCCATCATCCGGCGACAAGAGCACATCCCAACTCTTCAACAGCTGGGCGCTATACCCATCATCCAATCCTTAGAAGATTCTTCGGTGACTGACCTCGCGAGTGTCATCAAATCAAAGGCGCCGGATACGATTATCTTCGCAGCAGGAGGCGGGTTGCGGGCAATGAAAGACCCCAGTCTCAATCAAACTGTTGATCGCGATGGTGCGATTAAAGTATTTGATGCTATGGCAGAGGCTGGATGTACAAAACGTCTTATATTGATTTCCACCATTGATGCTAGAGACCGCAGCAAGGCTGCCCCTACTTGGTATAACGACGAGGATCTAGAGACTTGTTCTCAACTTTGGGGCATGTTACCGAAGTATATGAAAGCTAAGTTTGAGGCGGACAAAAATCTTGTCGAAGGCAATGTAAAAAGGGGCTTAAAATTTACTATCATAAGACCTACGTGGTACAACGAGGGTGGATGGACCGGAAAAGTGGAAGCTGGGAAAGTCGGTACAGCACCAAAGGTGAGCCGCGAAGATGTTGCCGATGTATTTGTTTCATGTGTGGAGGAGAGCGATACTATCGGGAAGATTTTTGAGGTTAAAGGGGGCAATGTTCTCGTGAAAAATGCCGTACGACGTGTTGCTGAGGACAAAATCGATGTTTTTGAGGAGCGTTACCGATGACTGTTCTGTTAGAAGTCAAGAAAATAAAAATTTCCGTTCAAACGTCACAAGGAATATCAATTAAAATTTCGCGGACTATTTGATCCGCATTCTGCAATTATAAAGAGTATCTTTCCTATCCAATAAACGTTCCATTGTTTCAAATTCCGAAGCGTAGACAACAGTGGCTGGTACTTCACTATCTATTTCATTGCCGTACCGAAAATAAAAGACCACAATTATTAGACTATCTCGGGTTCATTATTCCAACGGTGGCGACTTAAACGTTGGCTTCGCTGTAATGTTTACTGTTAGACTTGACAGCTATTGTCATTAATGAAAATACTCTTAACTTTTAGTCTTTCTCTAATTTTAAATCTACCATAATACTAATTATTACTATGAAGATTTTTTTAATAGAAACATTAAACTTTCGGCATAGAGGAAATGATTTCAAACTTGGTCTCCTACTTTTTACAATTAAATGAAGTCAAAAGACTAGGATTCAGATGAGAAATCATCTTCCTATTGCTGCTCAACACCGGATGAGACTCAAGTGGTTGTCGCTTATAATAAATCTCGAAGTCTTAGGCGTGCTAGTGAGAATCAGTGCCAAGCTATTTGCACTTCACTCACTCCGACGACATCTCTGTGAGCAACGACCGTAGACGCCGTATTCGGGGGTCCGGATTTCATAACAGCAACAACGCATATGCCTGTGCTCTGAGGATCTACGCTATACTGAAAAGGTATGTTTGTTACCTACCAACAGGAATTAAGCGTTTGTTTCAAGATTCAAACATTTACCAGGATACCAAACATATCGTTTAATGCAAAATACCTGGGGCTAGTCACATGGGAAAGGCAAGCAGGGCCATTTTACAGTGAGAGCATGTAGCTTTGTTAAATTTGATAAGAAAACTACTTTAAGAAGGAGTGTAAATTTGTCGTAAACAAAAGCGGCTGGCGCTTTTTTGATGTACCTGTACATCCCAAACTCCTACCCCGCCGTGATGAACGCCGCGATACCAAATTTCTAGTTCCTCCCATTCTACTTTGAATCTAATACATATCATAAAACAGTTCATGACTCATCGGTCTCCTCGGCGAGACGGAGGAGCTCTTCGACAGTCAATTCTCTCTTCATCATGCGAGCGAAGTTACGCTTGCGGAGGTTGAAAGTGATAGCTCGCTTCTTGGCGGCAGATGATTGAGTGAATGCGATAGCACCGCCAAATGGTCCTGTTATATGTTAGCTGATGCTCGAATATACCAGAGAATTTATATAAGTACCAGCGGGGGTTGCATTCTGTAACTTTGCAACACAAACGTTGCTAGCAGCTCCGACTTGACCATTGCAAACCATGCCGGCTGGCATTTTCATAGTAACAGGAAAGTCCATGTTCTATATTATCAATTAGTAGATGCGGGAGGTAGTATTTATGTGGAATAATGTTACTTACGGTAGCGGTAGACAGACCAGCAGCAATACCGGGGACGTTCTGAGTGACTTCAGCAGTCTGGAAAGCTGCGACATCTGTTCCTCCAGATGTTGCGTCAACCATAGCAGTGAAGGGTCCAGCTCCATCTTGGTTAATTTGATGAAGCGTCATGTCGATCTCGCCAGCATCATTGGTAGTTGGGAGGCCTTCTGTAGCACCCAAGCCTGTAGCAGCTTGAACACCAGTCTCCGAAGTCCCAGAAGGTGTCTTGACACCTGCACCTGTTGATCCTGCTCCTCCACCTGCGCCACCAAGTCCACCGAGTAGACCTGCTAGACCTGCTCCACCTGCTGCACCGCCTGCTGCACCACCAGCCGCTGCTGCTCCTGTTTTACCGCCACCATTTCTGCCAGCACCGAAACGTTGACGCTTAGCGAGATGGATCTCCCGAGCCTGTTTGACCGCTGTGGTGTTTCCTGCTGCTCCGTCCATGAAGATGGCCATCATTCTAGCGGGGTCAACTGGTCCGTTGGCCTTGGTCCGGCCACATGCTGAGGCTTTAGCAGTACCAAGCTCTCTGGCACGGATAACGGCTGTATCGTCTTGCGAGCCACAGCTAGCTTGTGCACAATCTCTTGGTGTTCCGTCGACGACTGTCAGGCCGGGCATAACGACACCTAGAACTTGTGAGAAATCTTTCTAAGCACGAGAAGAGTATCTGCTTACCATTTGCTCCTCGCACTTCGGTAATGACACCATGGGCGGCGATTTGAGTGACAGCAAATGCTGCTAGGAGAATTGCGGATGAGTATTGCATAGTTGCGGTTGCTGAATTATAAAGTTGAATGTATAAAAAGACTGTATAAGAAAACGGCCGGCGTCTTGAATGTGGAGAAGAGATTGAAAGGGAGGAACTAGAAAGAAGCTGCGAGTGATGCTGATGATACTGATTTGAGAGGGCCGGACATCAGACTTATATATCAGTTCTAGCAGTCATAAAGATCGGAAAGTAATACATCATTGAATCTTCGGTAGATACTAAATCGAAACACTAGAGTTGCGATTGGATATTATTCTCCGCAAATGAGAAGAGCTGGTGGATACTTACGTTCCATTCCTGGTGTTAATGCAGCTCTAAGTCTGGAAGAGTATGGGTGGTTCTTGTTTGAGACTTCAGCCGTCGACTACTTGAGCTTCATGAATGTCGAATCTGGTCTAGTCACTTTTTATAGTGATGTTTTAGGAGGTTCGGGTGTTAACCCAAAATGAACAATGGCTACAGATTTAAAAGCTTTGATGTCATGGTTGTCATATTTCTTTGGCTGAAAAGTTGTTCACTAGGCATGTGTTTTACCTTTACCTCGATTACAAACCAAAGTTCTCCTCGACCTCACAATAAACGAGCAGGTCTAACAAAGTTTCTATCAATATCAGCTAAATCCATCTAGACCAAGACAAACAACAAACGAACTATAGCGCCATACGTCCCAAAAGTAATAACTCAAACAGGTTGTTTCGATCCCCTCCCCAGACGAAACTCCCGCCCTATAAATATCACAAGGATCCGAAGATCGACCACCAGTAGGCCATCCACCGAAGATCCGAGAACGCACACAGACCATTTCTACGAGATGTTTCCGACATCTTTCAAACCTCACAAGTCTCGCGGTCTCGAGAATAGAGTTGGTGTATGATGTTTCACGGTTTGCCGGCACTTGGACGCACTTGGACGCTCTTGGGCGCGTTTCATAAGTTTGGGGGAACCAAATCGCAGCGATTCGGGGATGTGCCTGCGGCATCTCAGCCACGATAGAGATCTGAGCATGGTAAAGCTCGTGATCTGTGCAAGGATTGTTGTGTGGTTATGGGGTTTCAATTGGAAGCTGGACCTCTGAGAGGTGGAAGCTAAATTTTGTAACGGGGCCAGAGCCTAGCGCGTCTCATCATAAGCGAGGAAGATAGGGGCTAGGAACTCAAAATGATCACATAGTTTCTCCTGTTCATTGATTTTGATCTCAAGTGTTGATAAGAAATCTCAAAACGTATTTAGATCTCGAATTAGCAACAGAGGTAAAATCCCAGGCAAGTATTAGTTCAATCATGTCACGTGGTTCTTATTGTGGAGCTCTGGCCACAGCAAGAGCAACGGGTGGTCATATACCCAGAATGATATTGGAAGAAGGCAATATAGCTATAGAACTCTCGTCTTTATCATCGAAACTGAGTAGAAAATTTATATTAAGTTATTTTTGGGAAACAAAACTGGTGGACACAAAATTATTATTTGGCTACCAGGAAATATCGGATCTTTAGAACTTCATTCGCGAAGGCATCACGTAACGCTAACGCAAACGCTACTTTTCTATTATGTAGTCATTAAATCAGGGCGCCCGTTTAATTGGCAACCATTCTACTAACCATTGCGCAAAATCCCTATTTTAAAGTTATTAGACGAACTGGATAGGCTAAAGGTGAGATAAGGTTACCCAAATAATGCCTTAATGACGCTACTTTTAAGAAGCCATCAATCAAAATCAAAACTAGCCTCTTTAGAGTTGCAGAAGACATTTGTACTTCGTAACTTCGTAGGATTCAATCACAATCACATGACTTTAAGTTAAAGAGCAATTCTTTGGGGGAATATAGGATGAAGGAAACCTGCGTCAATCTGGAGAAGCTAGACTGGTAGCAATGATTATGATGCACTCATGTGGAAGCGGTATATCTAACTGTTCAGATATTGTCAAGCATATGATGGTCAAACTGTAATTTCCATTTAGTCGTCTCACTGATGAGCCATCGAGTGTACGGAGTAGAACTTGACATTTTTTCTTTTAATGAAGTTTTCACTAAAATCCATAAGGCTAACTAATGTTACAAGATAAGTTTAGGCATTCTCACAATTATTTATCAATGAGTACTTATTGGCGACTACAAATAAAGAAAATTCTATCAGTACTGAAGAGGCATTGATGGGTATGTAATATCTATGTGGAAGTCGTATTCGAGTTCCGTAAATCCGTCGTGAATAATAGGTGATCGTACATTCTTGAAGTTTTCTCATTCTTTCCATCTCATAGCCTCCCACTATCCCTGTCCTAATCCTAATCAGAGAACCACTCCTCTATAGGTTCTTCTTGTCGCTACTGCCTGTAGTATGTAGTACACTGCCCACTAAATTTAGTGGATTGTTTATTCGGACTACCATTCCAAAATAGAGCATCGTTCCCATTATCACAATCTCATCCCTGACCGCTTCGCTCAGCTCATGTTCCCCAAGAAACTCAATGTATGCGAATTTCTTTATTGCCCACCATCTTGCTGAGAAACGAGCAACGGGAATCTGATTTACATCTAGACATACAAAATCCCAAGTCTTGAAATTGGCGGTGGAAGTCCAGGTCATGGGCATGGGTTCAATACCATCGACGGAGAAGGCAGGAGAGAGGTGCGTGTAGGAAGTTTTGAGAGACTTGAGAGCTTGGAGGGTAATAGGGTGGTCGTGTACAACGCACGAAGGAGAGATGGATATAGCGTGGGGGATGCCGGTGCCGATTATAGAGTTGTCGGGCAAAGACTTGAAGATGATTTTGGATTTGTACCAGCGCTCGCATTCGACCATGTAAATGGGTGTGGCATCTGGATCGCCTTTTCTGGTGATACTCGCCTTCCCTTTACTCCATAAGAAATCAATCTGTAGCGTTTGACTCTCGGCTGAGGTTTGTTGGCGTACAGGAGGGTCCGGTGTTATTTCTGTGGTATTACGTACCGCCTGAGTATTAGAAACAAGAGGTGATAACTCCATAATGTCTTATGATAATTTTGTGCAAGACTTGTGAGATAGTAGAGTATGTGTGTTAGGATTAGCCTTTTTCATTTAGTTGTGGGAGCAATGCTCTTATATACCGATGAAATGTCAAAATCTTTGGTATTCCGACAAGCACAACATATCAGTATGTGGAGTTACACTTTCAGCCTTCGGAGCTAAAATGCGTCATTGGACTAATCCCTTTGAGGTTAAATGCAGCGCTCGCTATCGTAAGCGCTAATGCACATCCCTGTGGCGCATGTCAGTCTTTCTCCCGGGCTCTGACCATGACACGCTTATTGTCTAATAATTAAAGTAGAGAGACATACCGAGAAAAGAAAGCCTAATATATAATAATTCGTTTGCGGTGTTCATACAATCATGTAACTCGGAAATCTTTGTATGAATTATAGCAAATCCGATAAGCACCACTAAAATTCAAGCTATTTTAGTAGGTTTTGAGATCCAAGAAGCCCAGGAACCAAAACTGATTTGACGTCAAAACTGCTGATCACAATTGTTGATCACAAAGAGTGAGTGGCACAGCCTCCATAAAATACCGTTACGGTGGTACATTGCCAGATGGATGGACGACGACTGCGAGTAAATAATAGGATTTAAAAATGTTCCGACGTAACTCCCCTCCATTTAGCTTAACACTTCTGGATGATGAACTGGCCAAGGGGCTCGTAGAACGCTGGGACGCCATCTATTATATCCAGCCCCTGCAGCTACAACCAGGCAGTAATAATCACAATTCCAGGGTTGTCAATAATGTCAATGTATAAGACTTCTTGCCGCATTTTCATAGGTTGTTTCGAATTCAGCTTTTGGCTTACATATGAGCATATGATGCTCTAGTACGATGGTGGAGCGGAAAGTGGAAAAAGACATAGGAGCGTAAGAAAGCATACGTGAAGAGACGAAATGAATGCGAGAAGTGCTATGCAACAATGTATACATGACATAGCATACGACTTCAGACTTGACATCTCCTTTACAGGGAGGGTAAGAGTGTGCTCATACATTCAGTCATTCCTAGATACCTAACATCTCATCTTTTTGGACATATAAAATCAAGACTTATCAAGATACGCTTCAAATTTTCGCTAGAGTTGCGAGTACGCACGCTATTGTGAATTATATATTCAAGTCATCTTCAACGCCGACCAGATGCAATCATAATGCTGTAATATCATCCACCCAAATATATCCCGTCTCCATTTGGCCACACCATCCTGAATTCTCTTGTAGGCAATTCTATTAAGGACAGAATTATCACCAGTCAACCGCCCATCCATTCTCCGCCAAGAAATCCGCGCATGCCTCCTTTAGCGCCCGATTTGGGCGCAGGTCCTCCAGCTTGAGTGGTTCTCTGGTCAAAGGATCGGTCTGACTGCGTTTTAAATGCTCCATTATCGAAGAGCGGTCATAGGATTGTCCGTTTTTGGTCTGCAGGCAATTAGCTAAGTGCGTCGATTCAGAGGAAACCCAAAAGGAAAGAGAGCAAGCAATTAATAAGAAATGAAAACAGCTACACACAATGACAGGATCCAACATAACCGAAAACGTGATATCATCTATCGCCCAGTCTGGAACTTTACGATGTCTGGCGTCTTCTCCCCCAATCCTTGCCATCTCGAACACACTCCTTAATTCCCCAATCTTTTCCTCCTTTTCGCTCTCATTCTCACTTCTCTCCAAAAGTCCCACCAATTCCGTCAGTAACCCACTCCTCCTATGTAACCGTTCATTCTCTTGCTCCTCCCACCACTCTTTTTTACAGCGGAGTACTAAGGCGGTGATTTTCTCGATATTGGATGAACCTTTCCCCATGGGCACCATCATACATTCTTCAACGCATAACCTATGTGCAGCCTTCGCACTTTCGAGAGCTTTGGCGCACATGCCAAGTTCAATCTGGGCTTGAGCAAGGAAGAAATATGCCTTCAAGTTTTTTGGTAGTAGATCGAGGGAAACATAGGAGTCGGCGGCAACTTGTCTATAGTTGGGGGGTGAAAGTTTGAGGGATGCCATGGCACGGTTCGTATAAAAGAGGGCGTTATGGGGGTCATATTCGATACTAGAAGCGGCAATTAGAAACGTTTGCGAGATGGTGAATAGGAAAGGACAAGACGGACGCTTTTGTGTAGAGACGTACTGCACTGGTGTAGTCTTGTCTTTGAAAATAAGTATTCCCCTCCTCCTTGTACTTCAGGGCTTGAGAACGGGCTGTACTATCGCCGGCCATTGTTGACAAGTAGACCGAGCCTTTTGGGAGCCTGCAGAGGCTATTCGGGCTTTATTGTCTTTGTGAAATGCTTCAAGACTGTTTGGATAATGCAAATAAGGACTTTTGGTGATGTTCAGCCTCGTAGTGGAGAGGTTGTTGTCCTGCCTTCAGCTGCGGGGTAGTTATTCTAGAATTATTCCAAACCACAGCAAGTAGCTTCCTGCTATGCAATATTATAGATACAGGTACTACCAACCATCCTGGGATAGATCGTGAATTACTGTAGGTGCTTGAACAAGTTCCGGAAGGAATGTGTTTTAGTTAGAACTCAGCCTTGCTGCTTACCAGTCCAACATAGAACTTTCTAGAACCGAGCCGAGATTTAATCAACTATTATTAACAGACTACCACCAATGCAAAATTACATATTGTCAATACTAATGGTAAATGCCTATCACAAGTCATTCGGGGAGACAGAGGTTAGATGGTATGGAAGAATCAATGTCTATTGGGCCTTTTTGTATGATACAGGGTGCTTGCAGCCGCTTGGTATTCCTCCACTCTACTCTCCTGGAACCATAAGAATTCAAGTGCTCAGAAGGGCTGTGCGTCAATATTAGCAGCGCTCTAGTAGTGGTGACTTGGGGGCTAATGATGCTACAGACATATCCGCTGTGGACATGTCGAGGTGGCAATTGCTCCAGCATAGTAATGGGTCTACTTTCTTGCCAGATGAGCCAGCAGTCTTGACAGCCAATGTGCCTAAACCACTTCACAAAAGTAAAAAATACAACCAAGGCTTCAACGTATGCTGGTGCAATATACCAAGCCAACCTTCCATCGGCATATCCCGCAAGCGATAGTAACTCTTTCGGAGGTGAGGATGAACGTACGTTGTCAGATGCTGGTATTTCCCGGACATATGTCTTGCCAATGATTGGGAGTTTCTAGGAAATCATCGTCAGTATTCATGGAGCCTATCGCTCCGGAGGTTGCGTACTTGCATAAGATCCTTTCGGAATCTTGGGGCATCGGAGAGAATGTAAAACGCGAAGAATCCTAGAGAGGCACCAAAACCTCCAAGTGTAACGCCGCTATGTTCAATCAGCCAGTGTATCAAAGTAAGCTAAAAGCCTCTCTGCCGACGTTGTATTCGTTGATTCGCGGTTTATCGAGTCTCTGAGATATTGGGGAGCGTAAACATACAGCTTGGTTGCCTGCTTGAGAGTCCATCCTTGGATGTGTGGTTGGACCTTATATCTGTACCCATCAGCTTCCGAGTTCTGCCATGGCTATTTATGCGAGTGTGCCAACGTACTTTGGGCCATAAGGACTCCTGTATGTGGGATAGTTGCTGGGTAAGCTGGAGGCGGCAGTGATACCGCTTAACCGCTGGGAGAGGTTAGCTGTTTCCAAAGTCGCTGATTAGCTGGAGAGAGAGTCTACTTGAGAAACCATTGTGTAGGATGCTTAGACTGGAGTTGTGGGTGAGTTCAATGGCAATTTGAAATGAAGCTATAGCGATGAGAAATGGAAGCGGGCTGATTCGGGAAGTGAAAATTGGCGCCTGAGGCACGCACAGAGCACATGATCAAGCGTAATATCAACATCAACATTAACAACATCAATCCTTCTCTTTTTCTCGAGATTCATTTCTTTATAGAGCGAGAACTCGACATTTCGAGCGGTACTAAGCACAGAGTGAAGGTGACTTGGTTATCCCTATATTGTTACTCATCTTTCTTTGAAGGCTATAAGCTAGGCGGGTTGTAGCTTATGTGGACTACAAATACATATACCAAAAGGGTCTCTATGCATAGTTTAGTTGTTATTGGCCGGCAAGGACCTAGTTTAGAATTTCAGCTAAGCCAGAAGCTCAGTGAAATAAATGTGGCGATGATTTCTCTTTTCCATACAGCCTCATGCAAGAACGGTCTTCGCAGCTGCACTCAGCCGCACTATCACACGAAACATTTCTCCCTAAACTTCACATTTTACTTCTGTTCTCTATTCACGTTCTCTGAATTTGATTTTGGAATATTGCTGAGTCAAAGCCGCGCTTTGTACACTATCGGTTTTTGAAACAATGAGCATCCCTTACACTCGACTCGACTCGACACGTGAAATACGACTGCTGCGACTTCATTCGCGATCCTCTTCTTTGAAGACTTTCTCAGACCAAGGTAAAACAAATGTGCCAATATATTGCGATCTCTATCCTGTTGAAATCAGTATAGCTAGGAGCCAATGTTACGAGGCACTGTCGTACACCTGGGGAACCTCGGATGGACAATCCATACAGGTAAATGGGACGGATGTGCCGGTG
>Ga0247807_10000184_pt1 | contig 43417 bp, 41 predicted proteins | sample UWRJL074202C1_FD_179931 | JGI IMG/M metagenome (GOLD analysis project Ga0247807, IMG submission 179931) | Plant litter microbial communities from Arlington Agricultural Research Station in Wisconsin, United States - UWRJ-L074-202C-1 | ecosystem: Environmental > Terrestrial > Plant litter >...
GCTCGGAAAAGCACCGAGCTCGCGCTTCAAGCAAGACAACCGCTGCCGCAATCGGATCGTCTCCGGTAACCACTGAGTTCTCGACCGGAGCGGTCGTCGTCGTCGTCGTCGCGGTGGCTGTCGGGTCACCCGTTGTCGCATCACTCGGTCCGGACGGCACAAAAGCCACCGCAGCGGTGAGTGCGACTGCGACTGTCGCGGCGAGGCCCCACACGGCGGGCCTCACTAGTCGAAGCGCAGACCGCAGCCGTCGCGTTCTCGGCCCCAGCACCTCTGCGACGCGCTGGGCCACCGGGTCGAGCCATTCCGGGATCGCGAGAGCGAGCCCAGCCGTATGTTCTTTTCGCTCGCGCTGCCCGTCACCGGCTATGGGCGCGACGAGCCGACCGACGGATGTGGGAACGACAGTCGGGTCGATGTCGAACTCGATGGGCGCCGCGTCTCCCAGGTCGAACAGTCGCGCCGTGAACTGCGCGCACCAGCCGTCAACCTTCCGGGGGGCCAGATCCGCCGCCCAATCAGCCAGTAGCGCAGCACGAGGGTCATTGACTCGAGCCAGCACGCTTCCTGCAAGAGATGCCATGGCCTGCAGATCACCGGCAACAGCATCGCGCTCGGCCAGGAGCGCTGGCGGTAGGCCGGGCTCGATGAGCGACGCATTACCGAACCCGACGATTACCGGAGCTCCATCGGTCGTGAACAGCACCCGCTCGGCACCGATCGCTCCGTGAACACATCCGGCGAGATGCATGCGAGAGATGGCTTCAAGGAGCGGGGCAAGGATGGTTATCGACTCACCCAGCTGCAGTCCGTCGCGCTCGTGCAGAAGGCGAGCAAGTCCCCCACGGGCGAGTCGGTCGAGTACGAGCGCGCGCGACGTTCCGAGCGCGACATCCCTCACGGCAACAACATGCGACCCCGAAGCGCGGTTCAGGGCCTCGACCTCTCGAAGGATCGCTGACTGCTCGATACGCGCGCGGTACACCTTGAGAGCCGCTGGCGGCTCGGCGGATGCCTCGCGCACGGGATATCCGAGGAAGATCTCGGCTCTCGGTCCGTCGCCGAGTTTGCGCACGACTCGGTATCCCCCAATGGTGGTCCGGTCCTGATCATTCACGTCGCCAGTCTTGCCGCGCCAGCCGCACCCGCCCTGCGAACACCCGGTCTTCTGTGGACAACTGCGGACGGGACGCCCTGTGGAGGAGAGGCGCGTACGAGCAGTCAGCGTAGGCCTTATCCTTGACGGTATGGCACGCACCACAGACTCCGCCCCCAAGCCCCCCAAGGAGCCGGGACGTCTCAAGCAGATGTACCAGGTCTTCCAGATGACGAGGCGCTACGACAAGCTCGCGATCTGGTACTTCCTTCTCGCATTCTTGCTCCCGGTTCTGGTGGGCGTGCTGCTCGGCATCCTTCTGTCTGGCGACAGCGTCTTTGGTCTTGTGCTCTACATCATCTCGGGTGTCCTCGGCGGTGTGCTCGCGTTCCTCATCGTTCTCGGCCGTCGCGCCGAGCGCGCTGCGTATAGCCAGATCGCTGGACAGCCCGGCGCCGTCGGTGCCGTTCTCAACTCTCTCAAGGGCGCATGGACCGGCAGCCAGATGCCCGTCAACGTCAGCCCGAAGACGCAGGATGCTGTCTACCGCGCCGTGGGACGTGGAGGTGTTGCACTTATTGGTGAGGGCCCCAAGAGCCGCACCCAGCGCATGCTCGAGGACGAGCGTCGCAACATCAACCGTGTGCTTCCCAACGTTCCCGTCAGCCTGCTGTACGTCGGACCCGACCCCGAGTCGACCGAACTGTACCGTCTGCCCAAGGAACTCCGCAAGATCAAGCGCACGCTGCGCAAGCCTGAGGTCTACGCGGTTGAGGCACGCCTCAAGTCGCTCGGCAAGAACGGTCTCCCCATCCCCAAGGGTATGGATCCGATGAAGGCTCGCGCCCCCCGCCCTCGCTAAACCAGTAGTCGGTAACGGCTACTTGATCATTACCAGCACGGTGCCGACCAGGCGGTCGTGCATCCCGCGCTGATCGCTGTCCCAGATCACGGCGGGGATAACGAGGCACAACAGCAGTGTGCGCACGATGGGCTGCCAGATACCGAGGCGGCCTCCCCGGATCGGGACAAGCCGCATCCCGAGCACCATGTGCCCAACACTGCCTCCCACCGTCACGAGGAACACGATCTGAGCGACGGCGAATACGCCGAGTGTCGCCCACGGGTCGTACTGGAAGAATGCGATCGAGATGATCACCGCGGTGACCCAGTCGATGGCAATCGCGGCGATTCGCCGTCCGGGGCGTCCGACCGAGCGGGGCCCCGATTGCGGGAGCCCGAGTCGTTCGCCGGGCCAACGGGACGGAATCTGAGGAGTCTGTGACACCTATGAAGCCTACCCAGAGCTTGGTCACGTAACATGCTGGAAACAATTGCGTGACCGCCGCGAAACCCCTTTCGCCTACCCTCGGGAGTGGCCGCGATTGCGACCGTTCAGCACCAAGCTCATTGGAGTTCCACACATGTTCAGTGATTCTTCCGAAGTGCTCAAGTTCATCAAGGACACTGACGTCAAGTTCCTTGATATTCGCTTCACCGATCTTCCCGGTGTACAGCAGCACTTTAACATTCCGGCGTCGACCGTCGACGAGGAGTTCTTCTCCGTCGGCCAGCTGTTCGACGGCTCGTCGATCCGCGGCTTCGCGTCGATTCACGAGTCGGACATGCAGCTCATCCCCGACGTCACGACGTCGTACATCGACCCGTTCCGTGTCGAGCGCACGCTCATCATGGTCTTCGACATCTACAACCCCCGCAACGGTGAGATCTACGGTCGCGACCCGCGCCAGGTCGCCAAGAAGGCTGAGAAGTACCTCGCCTCCACCGGCATTGCTGACACCGCATTCTTCGCTCCCGAGGCTGAGTTCTACATCTTCGACGACGTGCGTTACGAAGTCACCCAGAACAAGAGCTTCTACTCGGTTGACTCCGAAGAGGGCGCCTGGAACACCGGCCGCGTCGAAGAAGGCGGAAACCTCGCCAACAAGACCCCGTACAAGGGTGGCTACTTCCCCGTCAGCCCCGTCGACAAGCAGGCCGACCTCCGCGACGACATCAGCCTCAAGCTGATCGACGCTGGCCTCATCCTCGAGCGCGCTCACCACGAGGTGGGCACCGGCGGCCAGGCCGAGATCAACTACCGCTTCGACACCATGGTTCACGCGGCAGACGACATCCTGAAGTTCAAGTACATCGTCAAGAACACCGCTGAGCAGTGGGGCAAGACCGCAACGTTCATGCCCAAGCCGCTCTTCGGCGACAACGGCTCGGGAATGCACACCCACCAGTCGCTCTGGAGCGACGGCAAGCCGCTGTTCTACGACGAGCAGGGCTACGGCGGACTGTCCGACGTTGCTCGCTGGTACATCGGTGGTCTGCTCAAGCACGCTCCTGCTGTGCTCGCGTTCACCAACCCGACGCTCAACTCGTACCGTCGTCTCGTCAAGGGCTTCGAGGCTCCCGTGAACCTGGTCTACTCGGCCGGTAACCGCTCGGCTGCCATCCGCATCCCGATCACGGGCACCAACCCCAAGGCCAAGCGCATCGAGTTCCGCGCGCCTGACGCTTCGGGTAACCCGTACCTCGCCTTTGCGGCTCAGCTCATGGCTGGCCTCGACGGAATCAAGAACAAGATCGAGCCGCACGACCCCGTGGACAAGGACCTCTACGAGCTCCCGCCCGAGGAAGCAAAGCTCATCCCCCAGGTTCCCGGATCGCTCGAAGAGGCGCTCGTCGCTCTCGAGAACGACTGGGAGTTCCTCACAGAAGGCAACGTCTTCACCAAGGACCTCATCGACACCTGGATTTCCTACAAGCGCTCCGCCGAGATCATCCCGGCAGCGCAGCGTCCGACGCCGTTCGAGTTCGAGCTGTACTACTCGGTCTAAGTCCCTCGCTTAACGGCAACGGCCGCGTTCCTTCGGGAGCGCGGCCGTTGTCGTTTTTCGAATAGCTAGCGCGACCTCGGCGGGAGCTCGGGCAGTCCATAGAAGCGTCGCTCGAAGACCTGCCTCGCGAGTCTCGTGACGCGCAAGTAGTCCTCCTCGAAGCGGGATGCGGCACCGGGTGGGTATGAAAGCAGTCGGGCGACTCCCTCGAGTTGCTGGCGGTCGGTGGGGAGCACGTCGGAGGTTTTGGATGTCCACAGCGTCATCGCGGAGCGCGCTCGGGATGCGAGCAGCCAGGCATCCCGCAACCTGGCTGCGTCAGTGCTCGGCACGAGGCCTTCGCCCTCTGCGGCGGCCAGCGCGCGCAGAGTCGATGTCGTGCGGAGTCCCTTCACGGACGCTCCGTGCTGAAGCTGCAGGAGTTGCACGAACCACTCGACGTCGCTGAGTGAACCCCGACCGAGCTTGAGATGTCGCGAGGGATCGGCGGCCTGGGGCAGGCGCTCGGCCTCGACGCGAGCCTTGATGCGCTTGACCTCGCGAACATCCTGCTCCGAGATCGCCGACGGGAAGCGCACTTCGTTCGCGACCTCCTCGAAGGCCGCGAGCAGGTCGCTATCGCCCACGACGCCGCGAGCCCTGAGCAGGGCCTGCGCCTCCCACGTGAGCGACCAGCGCGCGTAGTACGCCCGGTACGACTCGAGCGAGCGAACCATCGCGCCATTCTTGCCCTCGGGGCGAAGACCAATGTCGAGGTCGAAGGGCAGACGCAGATCTTCGGTGAATCGATTGATCGCGTGAATGATCTGCTCGGCACGCTGCTGCGCCTCGTGGTCGCTTGCCCCGGCCGGGCGGTAGACGTACATGATGTCGGCATCCGAGCCGAAGCCGAGCTCCGCTCCCCCGTACCGTCCCATCGCAATGATGCCGAACTCGATGCCGTCACCGTACCGGTGCGCGAGCGAGAGCACTCCCGTGAGCATGACGCTGTTGACGTCAGAGAGAGCTTGGCCGAGATCTTCGATGGTGATCTGGTCGAGGATGGCGGCAAGCGCGATTCGCAGAATCTCGCGGCGCCGGGCCGTTCGCATCGACAGGGCCGCGGCCTCGTCGTCCTCGTGCCGAGCAGCAATCGCCTGGAACTCGTCGAGCAACACCTCGATTGGACGAGGGCGCAACTCCTCCTCGTTCTCGAGCCACGCGGCGGCCTCGGGGATCTTCTCGAGGAGAACACCAACAAATCGCGATCCCGAGAGCACCTGTGTGAGGCGCTGAGCGGCGGCGCTCGAGTCGCGCAGCATCCGCAAGAACCAATACGCCTCGCCGAGGTCCTCGCTCAGTCGCCGGAAAGCGAGAAGCCCATAGTCGGGATCCGCGCCCTCAGCGAACCACTGCAGCATGACGGGAAGCAAGTGGCGCTGGATGGCGGCGCGGCGCGACACTCCCCCGGTGAGCGCCGCGATGTGCGCGAGAGCACCGCGAGGATCGTGGAACCCGATCGCCGCGAGTCGTGCCTCGGCCTGCGCGCTCGAGAGCACGAGACCGTCTTCGGGGAGCGCGGCAACTGCCGAGAGCAGCGGACGATAGAACAGTCGCTCGTGAAGCCTGCGCACCGCAAACTTGGTGCGCTGCCACTGATCGGTGAGGTCCCCGGCGGACGTCGCGAGCCCACTGGCTCGCGCGAGTACACGCAGCGCATCCTGATCCGTGGGCATGAGGTGTGTTCTGCGGAGCTTTGAGAGCTGCAGGCGGTGCTCCAGAAGCCGCAGGAAGCGGTAGTCGCGGGAGAACTCGGCAGCCTCAACGCGGCCGATATAGCCCTGCTCGGCGAGGGCATCCAGAGCGGGCAGTGTCGCTCGCTGTCGAACATCGGAGTCGGTTTGTCCGTGCACGAGCTGGAGCAACTGAATCGTGAACTCGACATCGCGCAGACCCCCGGGGCCGAGCTTGAGCTGCACGTCGAGTTCGTCGCTCGGGATGTTGTCGGTCACCCGTTCGCGCATCCGCTGCACCGAATCAACGAAATTCTCCCGCGAAGCGCTCGACCACACCTTCGGTGCGAGAGCGTCGACGTATCGAGCGCCGAGCTCGAGATCGCCAGCGAGCGGACGCGCCTTGAGCAGCGCCTGAAACTCCCAACTCTTGGCCCAGCGATCGTAATAGGCGAGATGAGAGTCGAGAGTGCGCACAAGAGCGCCGTCTTTGCCCTCTGGACGCAGGTTCGCATCCACCTCCCAGAGACCGGGCTCGGTCGCGAGCTCGTGGATGCCCCGCATCGTCGCCATCGCCAGCTTTGTGGCGATCGTCACGGCCCGGTCGCTCGTGATCGACTCGTCGCCCTCTGCAACAAAAATCACATCGACGTCGGACAGATAGTTGAGCTCTCGAGCACCGGCCTTGCCCATGCCGATGATCGCGAGCCGCGTCGCCGCAACCTCATCCTCGGGAAACGCCACGTCCCTACGGGCAACCGCCAAAGCTGCGTCAAGGGCAGCCCCGGCAAGATCGGCCAGCGCGGCCGCGACCCGGTCGACGACCGCGAGCTGGTCGGGCTGGCTAAGGTCCCAGGCGGCGAGCTGCACGAGGTGCCGCCGGTAGCGCACGCGCAGAGCAACGGCCCCATCGTCACCCGTCAGACCCTCGACGCACTCGAGCAAATCGCCGTCGTACACGGATGCCGCGGGCGGCGCCGAGATCGGTTCGAGCAGTGCCGCAAGCTCGGCTGGGCGCCGGATGAAAAAGGCGGCAAGGCCCGACGAGGCGCCAAGCACACGCACGAGACGTTCCGCGGCATCCGGAACCGCCAAAACTGCGCGAGTCTGCTCGGGCGCGTGATCGAGCAGGTCGGCGAGTAACCGAACAGCTTGATCGGGATCCGCGGCGTCGGCGAACGTCCCCACCAGGTCGGGGATGTCGAGCTGGGCAAGGCGCTCGCTGGCATCCCCGAGATCGGCGAAGCCGAGCTTGGCCAGTTCAGTCAGCGTTGTCTGATGGCGGGACATATTTCTCTAGAGAATCTCTAGGTTGCTCTCCAGCTCGTACGGCGTGACCTGCGCGCGGTATTCCTTCCACTCGCGACGCTTGTTGAGCAGCACGTAGTTGAACACCCGCTCACCGAGGGTCTCGGCGACGAGCTCGGAGTCTTCCATGAGCGACACAGCGTGGTCGAGGCTCGCAGGCAGCTGGCTGTAGCCGAGCGCACGACGCTCGGCATCGGACAGTTCCCAGACGTTGTCTTCGGCCTCGGGCGGAAGCTCGTAGCCCTCCTCTATGCCCTTGAGGCCGGCGGCGAGCAGGAGTGAGAACGTGAGGTAGGGGTTGGCGGCCGAGTCGATCGCGCGGTACTCGACGCGCGCGCTCGTGCCCTTACCCGGCTTGTACAGCGGAACGCGAACGAGTGCCGAGCGGTTGTTGTGACCCCAGGTCACGAAGCTGGGCGCTTCGTCCCCGCCCCATAGGCGCTTGTACGAGTTGACGAACTGGTTCGTTACCGCGGTGATCTCGGGAGCGTGCTTGAGCAGACCCGCGACGAACTGGCGGCCGATCTTCGACAGCTGGTAGTGACCGCTCGCGTCATAAAACGCGTTGGTGTCGCCCTCGAAGAGCGACATGTGGGTGTGCATTCCGGATCCGGGATGCCCAGACATGGGTTTCGGCATGAATGTCGCGTAGACACCCTGCTCGATCGCCACCTCCTTGATCACCGTGCGGAAGGTCATGATGTTGTCGGCGGTCGTGAGCGCGTCCGCGTAGCGGAGGTCGATCTCGTTCTGGCCCGGTCCGGCTTCGTGGTGGCTGAACTCCACCGAGATGCCGAGGTCTTCGAGCATGCGCACGCTCCGGCGGCGGAAATCGTGAGCCGTTCCACCGGGAACGTTGTCGAAGAAGCCGGCCGAGTCGACGGGCTCGGGCCTGCCGCCCTTGAGCTTGGACGACTTGAGCAGGTAGAACTCGATCTCGGGGTGCGTGTAGAACGTGAATCCGCGGTCAGCGGCCTTGGCGAGGGCACGCTTGAGCACGTTACGGGGGTCGGATGCCGAGGGCTGCCCGTCCGGAGTCGTGATGTCGCAGAACATGCGTGCGGTCGGGTCGATCTCGCCACGCCAGGGAAGAATCTGGAATGTCGTCGGGTCGGGATGCGCGAGCATGTCGGCCTCGTACGCGCGAGTGAAGCCCTCGATCGCGGAGCCGTCAAATCCCAAGCCCTCGGCGAAAGCACCCTCGACTTCTGCGGGAGCGATGGCGACGCTCTTAAGCGTGCCCACGACATCCGTGAACCAGAGGCGCACAAACTTCACCCCACGCTCTTCGATTGTGCGAAGAACGAAGTCACGCTGCTTGTCCATCAAGCTCCTCAAGGGTGTTGGCCGAAGACGCTGCTCGCGTCCACTCCCCAGGTTACTGTCTTGCCTCGGTCGGTGCTGGCTAGACTCGAGTCCATGACCAACCCCGATGCTGCGGCGGCCCAGGCAAACCTCAAGCGAGTGCGTACGCGGCACTTCCAATCCGCCAAAGACAATGGCATCAGGATTACCGGCCTCACGAGCTACGACCAGCTCACGGCTGGCATCTTCGACGAGGCCGGGATCGATTTTCTTCTCGTGGGCGACTCCGCCGGCAACAACGTTTACGGCTACGACACCACGCTTCCCGTGACCATCGACGACCTCATTCCGCTCACGCGGGCGGTTGCTGGTGCGGTAAACCGAGCGTTTGTCGTCGCGGACATGCCCTTCGGCTCGTACGAAACTGGTCCGGACGAGGCTCTTCACACCGCCTTCCGGTTCATGAAGGAGACGGGCGCTCACGCCGTCAAGCTCGAGGGTGGCGTGCGCAGCGCGGAGCAGATTCGCCGCATCGTCTCTGCCGGCATCCCGGTCATGGCACACATCGGATTCACCCCGCAGAGCGAGCATGGCCTGGGTGGCCACGTCATCCAGGGTCGCGGCGACCAGATCGATCAGTTGCTCGCTGACGCACACGCGGTTGAGGATGCCGGCGCGTTCGCTGTCGTGCTCGAGATGGTCCCGTCCGAGGCAGCTGCCCGAGTGACCCAGGAACTGCGCATCCCGACCATCGGTGTCGGTGCGGGTCCGCATGTCGACGGCCAGCTGCTTGTCTGGACCGACTGGGCTGGCTTCACCAAGGGACGCATCCCGAAGTTCGTCAAGCAGTACGCCAATCTCCGCGCGACTCTCACCGAGGCCGTGACGGCGTACCGTTCCGACGTTGACTCGGGCTCCTACCCCGGCCCCGAGCACTCCTACGAAGACTAAGAAACACCCTTCCGCACCAGATCGCGTTCCGCGATTGCTCCACCAGAAAGTCCGTCATGCCCGCACCACTGTCGCCGTTTGTTCACACTGTCTACACGGAGGCGGTGGCTCGGAACGCGGGCGAACCCGAATTCCACCAGGCGCTGCATGAGGTGCTCGAATCCATCGAACCCGTTCTTGAGGCGCATCCCGAATACGTCGAAGCGGGAATTCTCGAGCGTCTCGTCGAGCCAGAGCGTCAAATCATGTTTCGGGTGCCGTGGGTGGATGACGCGGGCACGGTTCGCGTGAACCGTGGCTTCCGCGTGCAGTTCAATTCGGCCCTCGGTCCGTACAAGGGCGGCTTGCGCTTTCACCCGAGCGTCAACCTCGGCATCGTCAAGTTCCTGGGTTTCGAGCAGATCTTCAAGAACGCGCTGACCGGCCAGGGAATCGGCGGGGCTAAGGGCGGCTCCGACTTCGACCCGCGCGGTCGAAGCGACGGCGAGGTAATGCGATTCGCGCAGAGCTTCATGAGCGAGCTCTACCGGCATCTCGGCGAGCACACTGATGTTCCCGCGGGCGACATCGGAGTTGGCGCGAGGGAGATCGGCTACCTCTTCGGCCAGTACCGCAGGCTCACCAACCGCCACGAGTCCGGGATGTTCACCGGCAAGGGCGTGCAGTGGGGTGGCGCAGAAGTGCGCACAGAGGCCACCGGTTACGGTGCGGTCTTCTTCCTCGACGAGATGCTGCGCGTGCGCGGTGATTCGGTTGAGGGCAAGACCGCGGTCGTCTCGGGCTCCGGCAACGTGGCGACCTACGCGATCGAGAAGGTCGCGCAACTCGGAGGTCGCGCGATCACCGCATCCGACTCCTCCGGTTATGTCGTCGATGAGGCGGGTATCGATGTCGCCCTGCTCAAGCAGGTCAAAGAGGTCGAGCGCTTGCGGATCTCTGAGTACGCCGCTCGCCGTTCTGGAGCACGCTTCGTCGAGGGAGGGCGGGTGTGGGATGTTCCCGCTCAACTCGTTTTGCCCTCCGCCACCCAGAATGAGCTCGACGGGTCCGATGCCACCACTCTGATCGCCAATGGCGCGATTGCCGTTGCTGAGGGCGCGAACATGCCGAGCACTCCCGAGGCGATCGCCGAGTTCCAGGGATCCGGCGTGCTCTTTGCTCCGGGCAAGGCGGCGAACGCGGGCGGCGTCGCAACGTCGGCGCTCGAGATGAGCCAGAATGCCGCGAGACAACGCTGGGACTTCGACTCGAGCGAGGCTAAGCTGCGAACCATCATGAAGAACGTGCATGACGCAGCGTTCGGTGCCGCCGATAAGTACGGCCGCCCCGGCGACTACGTGGTGGGCGCGAACGCCGCCGGTTTTGTACGAGTTGCTGATGCCATGCTCGCGCAGGGACTCATCTGAGACTATGAGCGAGCGCGGGAAGGTCGTCGTCGGCATGGCCGGCTGGACCTATCCCGCCTGGCGTGGTGGTTTCTACCCCAAGGGCCTCGTGCAGAAACGCGAGCTCGAATACGCGGCGACGCAAGTGACCTCCATCGAGCTCAACGGCTCGTTCTACGCGCTGCAGAAGCCCGCGAGTTGGAACAACTGGCGGGATTCCACGCCAGACGACTTCGTGTTCTCGGTCAAGGCGCCGAAGTTCATCACTCACATCCGGCGCTTGGACGACGTGCACGAGCCTCTCGCGAACTTCTTCGCGTCGGGCATCCTGGCTCTCGGACCCAAACTCGGGACCATTTTGTGGCAGTTGCCACCGAGCCTCGAGTTCGAGCCGTACCTGCTCGAACGTTTTCTCGAGCAGCTCCCCCACACCACAACCGAGGCGGTGTCACTCGCGGCAGAACGCAGCGCGAGGATGTCCGGCAAGGAGTATCTCGAGACCGACAGTGATCGCCCGGTGCGTCACGCTGTCGAGGTGCGCCACTCGACGTTCAACTCGCCCGACTTCCCGAAGCTGTTGGCCCACTACAACGTGGCCGCGGTCTACGGCGACTCTGCCGGAGAATGGCCCGTCATCGACGAGGTCACGACCGACTTCAGGTACGCACGCTTGCACGCGGATAAGGCTCTATACAAAGACGGATGGTACGAACCCGCCGACATTGACCGCTGGGCTCAGACGATCGAGAGCTGGCTGGAATCGGGACAGGATGCGTACGTCTACTTCGACAATGACTCCAAGGTGCGAGCGCCCATCGACGCCGTAAGCCTCATCGCGCGGCTCTCACGACAGACCTAGAGCCTGAGGAACGACCCCGCGGCGACTTCACGAGGCGTTGTCAATGAGGTGGAGCTGCGTTCCGTCCGGATCGATCAGAAATCCCACTCGTTGCCCCCACGGTTGCAGACGCGGGGGAACGAGCCGAGGCCTCCCAGTTGACCTTTCGTCCACCCCCGACTCCCTGATCTGCCGATACAAGACGTCAAGGTCATCGGCCCGAAGGCTGCACATGAATGAGCTCTCCTCCGGAACGAGGTCGGGGAACGGGAAGAACTCGAGCTCGAGTTGCCCACGTCTGAGAATCAGCCAGCGTTCGTCTCGAAACGAGAACTCAAACCCGAATCCGGTATAGAAGGAGATCGTGGCGTCGAAATCACGAGAGGGCAGGTTCGGCACCGCGCGATCGGTCATCCCGGAAGACTATCGATCCCGTACGCGCTAGTCGAGGAACGCCGCGAGCTCGTGACGCAAGGCGGCCTCCGGCTTCGCGCCCAGAATCGTCTTCACGACCTCGCCATCCGCGAAGACCTTCAGCACGGGGAGCCCCAGCGCCCCGTAACGCGCGGAAAGTTCGGGATGGTCATCCGCGTTGAGACTGACGAAGCGTAAGCCGGGACCCGTCGTCGCCGCGATCCTCTCTATCACCGGATCCAGGGCCTTACACGGTGGGCACCACTCGGCCCAGAACTTGACGAGCACCGGTACGGGCGACTCGATGACATCTGCGGAGAACGTTTCTGCCGTAACTACGCCGATCGAGGCGCTCACCGATTACCCCCGACGGATGCCGCGGCTCCGAGTCGCGCGGCCAACGCCTGTCGCCGCGCTGTGAGCTCGGCAATCTGCTCATCGAGCGACGCGATGGTCTCCCGAAAGGCGTCATGAGAATTCGCGCAGGAATCAGCACTAGCGTGACCAGATGCGAGGCACTCCACGAACGCACGAGTGTCATCGACAGGCATTCCCAGCAGCCGAAGACCATGAATCTCTCGTACCGCGTCCACTTGGGACTCGTCGTACTCCCGGTAGCCGTTCGACAGCCGTTCAACCTTCAACAGCCCGAGCGACTCGTAGTACCGCACTGCCTTAACTGTGACCGACGCCCGCTCGGCGAGTTCACCTATTCTCATTCCGTGCCTCCGGAACCGACACTAAACCCTGCCATTAGGGTCAGAGTCAAGCATTCGTTTTCACTACCACGGAGCTACGTTTTCTGCCCTAGATCCCGCCAGTGGCGCTCCTCGTGAAGGTCATCGACCCCGCCCGCGGAGCCGATCTTCGTTTCCCCGTCGGCGTGCCATCCGCACTGCTCGTAGAAACGGATTGCGCGGTCGTTACCCCGTAGCACCCAGAGATAGGCGTCTGTTGAGCCCGAAGCGCGCAACTCGGCCTCGACATAAGTGATGAGTGCGAACCCGATTCCTAGCGACCACTGGTCGGGATGCACATAGAGGCCCGCGATCTCGCTGTGGTCTTCCATTCCCTCGTCACGTCCGGGACCGAATGTCGCCCAACCGACGACATCCCCGTCTTTCTCCGCGACGAGCATGCGGTGACCCTCGGCCACAACGGAATCGCTCTGAGATCCCTCGTCCGATGCGGCAATCCACCGTCCCCACCGGTCAGCCCGGTCTTCGACACGCAGCCCATCCAGCACCGAGTCGGGAAGCAAACCTTTGTAGGCGGCGCGCCAGCCATCAACATGAACGCGAGCGACCCCGCTCGCGTCGTCAGGGCGGGCAGCGCGGAAGAGAAGCTCACTCATAGAGCACGCTAAGACTTGGCCTAGTCCCTGGCTTCGTCCTCAGCCCACTTGCGTGCGCGCTCCGCGGCAATCTCGGGCGCACGCGATGCTGCCTCACGGCTCTCGAATGGGCCGTCTCGGTCGGAGCCAAGGGACTGGGGACCTTCCTCGACCTCACCGGTCTTGTGGTTGTACCACCACTCAGTCATCGCACTCCTCCAGAAATTAACGCTTCAGAAAGTAACTAGAATTTACTCTATGCCTCGGAATGCTCAGGGACACCTCACGTCCGGGGTTATCTCCCCGCAAAGACCAGTTCCCGCGCACATCCCGCGTCCCGAGTATGTCGGCAAGGCCGCACCGCGACGCTTCGAGGGATCAGATGTCTACACCCCCGAAGCTGTCGAGCGCATTCGTGCGGCGGGCCGCATCGCGGCTCAGGCCGTTGAGCTCGTCGGCGAAGCGATCGTGCCGGGTGTAACAACGAACGAGCTCGACGTAATTGCCCACGAATTCATCGTGTCGCAGGATGCCTATCCCTCGACCGTCGGCTACCGCGGCTTCCCCAAAGCGGTCTGCACGAGCATCAATGAAGTCATCTGCCACGGCATCCCGGATGACACGGTTCTCGAAGATGGCGACATCATCAACATCGATATCACCGCGTTCCGCGATGGCGTTCACGGTGATCTCAGCAAGACCTTCATCGTGGGCACGGCGAGTCAAGAAGCGACCGACCTCGTCGATCGCACGCGCGAGGCGCTGAATCGTGGCATCAAGGCGGTGGCCCCTGGACGCGAGATCAACGTCATCGGCCGCGCTATCGAGTCGTACGCTAAGCGGTTCGGGTACGGAGTAGTTCGCGACTTCACGGGCCACGGCGTGGGCGAGGCGTTCCACTCGGGCCTCATCATCCCGCACTACGACGCCGCTCCCGCTCACTCCGAGCTCATCGAGGTGGGAATGGTGTTTACGATCGAGCCCATGCTCACGATCGGAACTCCGGAGGCTCCCGGCGGCATTGCGTGGGACCAGTGGTCGGACGACTGGACCGTCACGACACGCGACAAGATTCTCACCGCCCAGTTCGAACACACGCTCGTCGTCACAGAACGCGGCACCGACATCCTCACCCTTCCGTAATACCTGCCCACCGACATAGAAAACAGGAACAATGACTCAGGCTCTTGGCATCGACATCGGCGGAACCGGAATCAAGGGGGCGATCGTTGACGTTGAAACCGGCGAGCTGCTGACCGACCGTACGAAGATTCCCACACCCGAGGGTGGTCGCCCCGACGACGTCGTCGCTGCGGTTGTCTCCCTCATCGAGAAGATCGGTGGCATCGAGGATGGTGTGCCGGTCGGAGTCTGCTTCCCCGCAATCGTGAGGGGCGGACGCACAATGTCCGCAGCCAATGTCTCCGACAAGTGGATCGGGCTGAAGGCGGAGAAGCTCTTCGAGAAGGCCCTAGGACACGACATCCACTTCGTTAACGATGCGGATGCTGCCGGCGTTGCCGAGGTTCGTTACGGCGCCGCCAAAGGTGTAGAGGGCCTCGTGTTGCTCACGACCCTGGGTACCGGCATCGGCAGCGCGCTCATCTACAACGACGTGCTCGTTCCCAACACGGAACTCGGTCACCTCGAGCTGCACGGCAAGGATGCCGAGAGCCTCGCCGCGTACTCCGCTAAGGAACGCGAAGACCTGAGCTGGGAGAAGTGGGCCAAGCGCCTGCAGGACTACTACACCTACCTCGAGGGACTCTTCTCGCCCGACCTCTTCATCGTGGGTGGCGGCGTGTCGAAGAACTACCAGGAGTTCCTGCCGCTGCTCAAGCTCAATACTCCGATCGTTCCTGCGGTGCACCGCAACAACGCGGGAATCCTGGGCGCCGCGGCTCTCGCGGCCCACGGATAGCGGGATCCTCACCTCGCGATAGGTATCCGTAAGGATTCCGGACTCCGGCGTTAGGAAGTCGTTAGTACGCTCCAGCGCGCTCTTCCTCGAGCGTTGACTGTTCCGCGTGGCTCAGTGCCATGCCCGCGCAAACTCTGCGTGGACGAACAGTCGGATGGAGTCGTCGTGCTCGACGTCGTATTTGTGATCGGCATTATCGCGCTGATCGCGCTTGTTGCCCTCGTTGCGAAGGGGGTGGAGAAGCTGTGATCGTGTTCGAGATCATCGCCGCCGTGCTGGCCGTCGCAGCGATCGGCTACCTCGTCTTCGCCCTCGTGAAGCCGGAGCGATTCTGATGACGCTCTGGCTTTTCCTCGCCCAACTCGCGACGCTCGCCCTCGTGCTGGTTGTGGCCTATCGACCGCTCGGCAACTACATGGCGCGCGTCTTCACGACGAAGAAGGATCTCGCCGTCGAGCGGGTGTTCTACCGACTGATCGGCGTGCGGTCCGACTCTGAGCAGAGCTGGTCGGCGTACCTGCGGTCGATCCTCGCGTTCTCGGCCGTCGGCATCTTGCTGGTGTACGCCCTTCAACGTGTGCAAACTGTGCTGCCCTACTCGCTCGGACTTCCCGCGACGAGTGAGCCGCTCGCATTCAACACGGCCGTCTCGTTTGTGACCAACACCAACTGGCAGTCGTACTCCCCGGAGGTCACGCTCGGCTACACGGTGCAGATCGCCGGCCTCGCGGTGCAGAACTTCGTCTCGGCAGCCGTGGGCATCGCCGTCGCGGTCGCGCTCATGCGTGGGCTGTCGTATCGCCTCTCGGGCACGATCGGCAACTTCTGGGTGGACCTCACCCGCGGAACCCTGAGGATTCTGCTTCCGTTCTCGATCGTGGCCGCGGTGATTCTTCTCGCGGGTGGCGTCATCCAGAACTTCTCCGGATTCCAGGAGATCACGACGCTCACGGGAAACACTGGCGTGATTCCCGGCGGTCCCGTCGCGTCTCAGGAAGCGATCAAGCTGTTGGGCACCAACGGTGGCGGATTCTTCAACGCGAACTCCGCGCATCCGTTCGAGAACCCCACACCTTGGGTCAGCATGGTGCAGGTCTTGCTCATGCTCATCATCCCGTTCTCCTTGCCGCGCACCTTTGGTCGCATCGTCGGGGATGACCGCCAGGGCTACGCGATCGCCGGAACTATGGCGACGCTCTACCTCGCTTCGGTGTCGATCATGACCGCGCTCGAGCTCAATGGAGCCGGCACTGCGCCCGGCATCGCGGGAGCCGCCATGGAGGGCAAAGAGGTGCGCTTCGGCATCATCGGATCGACCCTCTTCGGCACAACATCAACGATCACCTCGACGGGTGCCGTGAACTCTATGCACGACAGCTACACGTCGCTGGGCGGTGGAGTCGCCCTCGTCAACATGATGCTCGGTGAAGTCGCGCCCGGAGGTGTCGGGGCTGGAATCTACGGAATCCTCGTCGTGGCGATCATCGCTGTGTTCGTCGCAGGACTCATGGTCGGCCGCACGCCCGAGTATCTCGGCAAGAAGATCGGCGGCCGCGAGATCAAACTTGCGAGTCTGTACATCCTCACCACACCGACACTCGTTCTCGTCGGCACGGCGCTCAGCTTTGCGATCCCCGCGATTCGCGAGGATGTGACGACCACGTCGATCTTCAATCCGGGACTCCACGGCTTCACCGAGGTGCTCTACGCATTCACGTCGGCAGCGAACAACAACGGTTCGGCGTTCGCGGGACTCACCGCAAACACCCCGTGGTTCAACACGGCTCTTGGCGTCGTGATGCTACTCGGTCGGTTCCTGCCCATCGTCTTTGTGCTCGCGCTGGCTGGCTCCTTCGCCGCCCAAGACAAGCAGCCCGTCACCGCCGGCACCCTCCCGACGCACCGTCCGCAGTTTGTGGGGTTGCTCATCGGCACGATCCTCATCGTGTCCGCACTCACGTATTTCCCGGTACTCGCGCTAGGTCCTCTAGCGGAAGGACTTCAGTAATCATGAACAACATCAATCAACTAGTGGCGGCTTTGCCCGGCGCACTCAAGAAACTCGATCCGAGGCTCATGTGGCGCAATCCCGTGATGTTCATCGTCGAGATCGGCGCTGCACTGACGACGGCAATCGCTATCGCCGAGCCGTTCATCGGTCGGCAAAGCGGTCTCGCCCCGTCCTTTACTATCGGGATCGCGATCTGGCTCTGGATCACGGTCATCTTCGCGAACCTCGCCGAGTCCGTTGCTGAGGGACGCGGCAAAGCGCAGGCCGCAAGCTTGCGGCAGACGCGCACCTCCACCATCGCGCATCGCGTCGGCGGTTATGACGTAACGGATGCCGGAGCTGAACGCGCCCGGGCGGAGGACGTATCCTCGGCCGACCTGGTGCTCGGAGACTACGTCGTGGTCTCGGCGGGCGAAATCATTCCGGGCGACGGCGACATCGTGTGGGGCATCGCTTCCGTCGACGAGTCGGCCATCACTGGTGAATCTGCTCCCGTCATCCGCGAACACGGCGGCGACCGCAGCGCGGTCACGGGAGGCACCCGAGTGCTGTCCGACCGCGTGGTCGTGCAGATCACCTCGAAGCCCGGAGAGACCTTCGTCGACCGCATGATTCGGTTGGTCGAGGGCGCGTCGCGACAGAAGACGCCCAACGAGATCGCCCTCAACATCCTGTTGTCCGCGCTGTCGATCGTCTTTCTTGTGGTCGTGCTCACGCTCAATCCGATGGCGTCGTACGCGGGAGGGGCAACCACCATCCCCGTGCTCATTGCCCTGCTCGTCACTCTGATCCCGACGACGATCGGCGCGCTGTTGAGCGCGATCGGCATTGCCGGAATGGATCGACTCGTTCAGCACAACGTTCTGGCGATGTCGGGTCGAGCGGTCGAGGCCGCGGGTGACGTCACGACTCTCCTGCTCGACAAGACCGGCACGATCACCTACGGAAACCGTCAGGCCTCCGAGTTCATCCCTGTCGGCGGAGCATCCCTCGACGAACTCGTGAGCGCTGCTCGACTGGCATCGCTCGCCGACCCCACGCCGGAAGGTTCCTCTGTCGTCAGCCTGGCCGCGAGTCTCGGCCACGACGGCGAGTCGGCGCCCGACGCCGTCATCGTGCCGTTCACTGCACAGACCCGCATGAGCGGGCTCGATCTTCCGGATGGCAGCCAAGTGCGTAAAGGCGCGGGATCGATGGTCGCCGACTGGGTGGGTGTGTTGTCCGCCGAGAATAAGGCTGAGCTCGATCGAGTCGTGACCGAAGTATCCCAGTCGGGCGGCACGCCCCTCGTCGTCGCAACGCGCACGGCGGCAGGCACGGCAACAGTCCTCGGCGTCATCCACCTCAAGGATGTTGTCAAAGACGGCCTCAAGGAGCGATTCGCCGAGTTGCGCGCCATGGGTATCCGCACCGTCATGATCACGGGCGACAACCCCCTGACGGCGAAAGCGATCGCGGCCGAGGCCGGCGTCGACGACTTTCTCGCGGAAGCGACACCCGAAGACAAGATGGAACTCATCAAGAAGGAGCAGGCGGGCGGCAACCTCGTCGCGATGACCGGTGACGGCACCAACGATGCTCCCGCGCTAGCTCAAGCGGACGTCGGCGTGGCCATGAACACGGGCACGTCGGCTGCGAAGGAAGCCGGGAACATGGTGGACCTCGACTCGGATCCCACCAAGCTCATCGACATCGTGCGCATCGGCAAGCAGTTGCTCATCACTCGCGGATCGCTCACGACCTTCTCCATCGCGAACGACGTCGCGAAGTACTTCGCAATCATCCCCGCGATGTTTGCCGCCGTATTCCCGGGGCTCGCCGTGCTCAACATCATGGGGCTGCACTCCCCCGCCTCGGCGATCCTGAGCGCCATCATCTTCAACGCCCTCGTGATCATCGCGCTCATACCGCTCGCGCTGCGCGGCGTGAAGTACCGTCCGGGTTCGGCCAGCGCCCTGCTCGGCCGCAACCTGCTCATTTACGGACTCGGCGGCATCATCGCCCCCTTCATCGGCATCAAGCTCATCGACCTTGTCGTGAGCCTCATCCCCGGTTTCTAGAAAGAAGAAGCACATCATGAAGAATTTCCGCCAAACCTGGACAGCAGTGCGTGCACTCGTCATCCTCACAGTCGTTCTGGGCGTCGCGTATCCGCTCGCCGTCACAGCAATCGGCCAGACCGCCTTTGCGAACAACGCCAACGGTCAAGTAGTGACAGTGGATGGCACGGTCGTGGGATCCGCGCTCATCGGGCAGTCGTTCACCGACGCCGACGGAGTCGCGTTGCCCGAGTGGTTCCAGTCGCGCCCGTCCGCCGCGGGATCGGGCTACGACGCCGGCGCGTCCAGCGGGTCGAATCTCGGCCCGGAGAACACGGATCTGATCACGGCCATCGCCGATCGACAGGCCGCGATCGAGGCACTGGATTCGGTGCAGCTCGACGAGATTCCCGCCGACGCGGTCACGGCGTCCGCATCGGGGCTCGACCCGCACATCAGCCCGGAGTACGCGCTGCTGCAGGTACCTCGCATCGCTGCGGCTCGAGGCGTCGCCGAGGACACGGTTCGTGCGCTCGTTGAGTCTATGATTCAGGGACGTGACCTCGGCTACCTGGGCGAGCCCACGGTAAATGTGCTTGAGCTCAACATCGCTCTCGCCCAGCTCAACGGTTAAGGACGGACCCTGATGACCCGAGGACGGCTCCGGGTAATGCTCGGGGCCGCACCCGGGGTCGGCAAGACGTTCGCGATGCTCGAAGAGGGTCGCAGACTTGCCGGCACGGGCAAGGATGTCGTTGTCGCGATCGTGGAGACCCACGGTCGCGCAGCCACCGCTGCCCTTCTTGATGGCCTCCCCGTTCTGCCGCTCCGCGAGATAAACCACCGGGGAGTTGACCTCGGCGAAATGGATCTCGAGGCTCTGCTCAGCCTGAAGCCCCAGATCGCGCTCGTCGACGAACTCGCCCACACGAATGCTCCGGGTTCCGCGCACGCGAAGCGATGGCAGGATGTCGAGGTCATCCTCGATGCCGGAATCGATGTGATCTCCACCGTCAACATCCAGCACATCGAGTCCCTCAATGATGTCGTCAAGCAGATCACCGGCGTGCCTCAGCGCGAGACCATCCCGGATGCCGTGTTACGCGGTGCTGACCAGATCGAGCTCGTTGACCTCGCCCCGCAAGCACTGCGCGATCGCCTGAGCGACGGCGTCGTGTACCCCGCCGCTCGCGTCGACGCGGCGCTGTCGAACTACTTCCGGCTGGGAAACCTCACGGCGCTCCGTGAACTAGCCCTTCTGTGGCTCGCCGACGAGGTGGACTCCGCGCTCAAGCGCTACCGCGCCGAGAAGGGCATCAACTCGACGTGGAACGCCCGCGAACGCGTCGTCGTCGCGCTCACCGGGGGCGACGAAGGCGAAACACTCCTGCGTCGCGGTGCGCGCATCTCCTCGCGATCGAGCGGTGGAGAGCTCTTCGCGGTGCACGTGACGTCCTCGGACGGACTCGCGGAATCCCATCCCGAGGTCCTCGCTCGCCAACGCGCTCTCGTCGAGACGCTCGGCGGCACCTTCCACCAGATCATCGGCGAGCAGATTTCCCGTGCCCTTGTCGACTTCGCACGGTCAGTGGATGCCACGCAGCTGGTCATCGGAGTCAGCCGGAGGTCTGCCCTCACCCGGCTCCTGACCGGGCAAGGCACAGCCGCGACGGTCATCCGCGAGGCGGGCGAAATTGACGTGCACATCGTGTCGCACTCCCGCGCAGGTGCCCGCACGCTCCCGGCACTTGGCGGTGCGCTGTCGGTGCGGCGTCGACTGCTCGGTTTCCTACTCGCCGCCGCGGGACTGCCGTTGCTCACGTGGGGTTTGGGCACCTTCCGCAGCGGAGAATCGATAACCAGTGACGTGCTTGCGTTTCAGCTTCTTGTCGTTGTCGTCGCTTTGGTCGGAGGCATCTGGCCCGCGGTTGTCGCGGCAGTAGCAGCGGGGTTGCTCCTCGACTTCTTTTTTGTCGAGCCTTTATACACGGTCACTATTGCCGACCCTCTGCACCTTCTCGCTCTTGCGATCTTCGTGCTTGTTGCCGTGCTCGTGAGCATCGTTGTCGACCAGGCCGCACGTCGATCCCGCGCGGCGGCCCGATCGGCGGCCGAATCCGAGACCCTCTCGAGTATCGCAACAAGCGTTCTCGGCGGGCAGGATGCGCTGGACGCCCTCGTCTCTCGGCTGCGGGAGTCCTTCGGAATGACGAGCGTCATCCTGAGCGATCGTGGCACGCAGCTCTACACCGCGATCGATTCGTCCGTCGCCCACGAGAGCGATGTCGAGACCAACGTCGCCGTGGGCACACGCGGCAGTCTCTACCTTCGTGGACGGGAGCTTGCTCCGTCGGATCAGCGGATTCTCGGTGCGTTTCTTTCCCAGATCGATGCTGCTCTGTCCCGGCGAGAGCTCGCGAGCGAGGCGGAAAGCATGCGGCCGGTCGCGGAGGCCGACCGGCTACGAACGGCTCTGCTGGCCGCGGTAGGACACGACCTTCGCCGACCGCTCGCCGCCGCGACGGCAGCGGTCACGAGTCTTCGTTCGTCAGAACTGACGCTGAGCGATTCAGATAACAAGGAATTGCTCGCCACCGCCGACGAGAGTCTCGAATCGCTCGCTTCGCTCGTCACGAAACTACTCGACGTCAGCCGCCTTCAGGCCGGTGTTCTCGGTGTCTCTCTCGAACCGGTCACCCTCGATGAGATCATCAGCGGAGCGCTCGACGAACTGGGCCTCGCTCCCGGGGATGTCCAGCTCGAGTTGGGCGAGGTACCGCCAGTCACCGCGGACCCGACCCTGCTTCAGCGCGCGCTTGTCAACATCGTCACTAATGCCCTGCGGTTCTCCCCCGAGGGCGTTCCTCCCGTCATTGCCACGAGTCATTTCGACGAGCGCGTTCAACTGCGGGTGATCGACGCGGGTCCAGGCATCCCGATCGAGCGACGAGAGGATGCCTTCGTCGCATTCCAGCGGTTGGGCGACACGGACAACACCACGGGTGTCGGCCTGGGACTCGCGCTCTCGAAGGGGTTTGTCGAAGCCATGGGCGGCACTCTCGAACCAGAAGACACCCCCGGCGGCGGACTGACCATGGTCATCGATCTTTCCGCTGCGACCCAGGAGGATGCCGAGTGAGAATTCTCATAGCCGACGACGATCCCCAAATGGTGCGCGCGGTGCGTATTACCCTCGCGGCGCGAGGCTATGACGTCGTGTCCGCATCGGACGGCAAAGCGGCGCTCGATGCGGCGATCAGCTCCCACCCGGACCTGATCGTTCTTGATCTGGGCATGCCCGGGCTCAGCGGCGTAGAAGTCATCGAGGCCGTGCGTGGCTGGAGCCAGATTCCGATTCTCGTCGTCTCCGGCCGAAGCGAGTCGTGGGAGAAGGTCGAGGCTCTGGATGCCGGAGCCGACGACTACGTGACCAAGCCGTTCTCTGCAGACGAGCTGCTTGCGCGCATCCGAGCTCTCACCAGAAGGGTTCCGGCCGCTACCGATGAGGCCGTGATTGAGTTCGGTGACGTCACCGTGAACCTTGCCGCCCACGTCGTGACTCGTGACGGAACCACGGTAAGACTCACGCCGACCGAATGGCGCCTTCTCGAAGTGCTCGTGCGCAATCCCGACCGACTCGTGACCCGAGAGACCCTTCTCACGGAGGTCTGGGGTCCGCAGTACACGACGGACACGGGATACCTTCGCCTCTACATCGCGCAGCTTCGCAAGAAACTCGAGCCCGAGCCCTCAAAGCCTCGTTACCTCCTCACCGACGCGGGGATGGGATACCGCTTCGCCTCTATCCCTCGGGAATCGGGCCGAGAAGCGTAAACACCGCAACGGTGGCACCATCGTCATCGGTGTTCGCTCGTACGGTCCAGTTCTCGTCCTCGGAGATACTGAGCATCTGCTCCTCGGCAACCTCGGTCACGAGGTGTCCTCCGGGCCTCAGCCACTCCGGTGCTTCCCGAAGGATGCGGCGCAGGATGTCGAGTCCGTCGGCTCCGCCGTCGAGAGACATCGTCGGCTCGAAGTCACGAGCTTCGTGCGGCAGGAGCGGGATGTGATCGGTCGGCACATACGGCGCCACCACGGTGATGAGATCGAGCCGCCCTCGCGGATGCGCGGGCAGCGAGTCGAACAGATCGCTGTCGAACACCTCGGCGCCATAGGGTGCACCGTTGAGTCGCGCCCATTCGGTCGCTCGTGGATCGAGGTCAGCCAAGTACAGCCGCGAGCCGCTCACGCGCCGGGAAACCGCGATGCCCACGGCACCGCATCCACAGCACAGATCAAGGATCGTCGCGTTGGGGGCCGCGATGAGCACAGCCTCGCGCACGAGAGCCGCGGAACGCGGACGGGGAACAAAAACCTCGGGACCGATCCGGTAGCGATCGCCGCAGAACTCCACCCACCCCAGCACGTGCTCGAGAGGTAGTCCGCTGACTCGGGCCGCGACGAGGTGCTCGAGATCGGCGGCGGAGGTCGCTTCCGCGATCAGAAGAGCGGCTTCATCCTCGGCGAAAACGCAGCCCGCCGCGCGGAGTCGAAGCACGGTGTTGTCGGTCACCTCGGCAGCAGTTCTACCCAGCGGCGCACAATCGCCTCGAGACTCTCGCGCTTGGAGTCGATGTCGGCAAGGTCAGCGAATCTCAGCTCCCGCCGGTCTGCCCAGGTGCCCTGCATGATGCCATCCGGATCGGGCACGAGACCGTACGGAAAGACCAGAATCAAGCGCACGAACTCCCGGGGCCTCAGTTCGAAGGCACCGAGGTCCTCACTGCCGGAGTAGAAGCTCGGGGACTTCCACTTGATGCGCTCCTGGATAGCGGGACTCGCTCCGAGCACGATCTCCCGCAACTTCAGAACTTCGGCCTTGAAAGGATGATCGAGTTCATCCAGATAGAGTTCCACGGCATTCGCGACCATGGCGCAATCCTAGGCCTGGTTGAATGACTGCATGACTGCCGCCAGCGAGAGTTCTGCCCCTACTGTGAGGATCAGCAGTGGGGTGATCCGAGGCGTCGCTCTTGAGGGGATCGATCGCTTTCTCGGCATCCCCTACGCCGCAGCGCCCGTCGGCGAGAATCGCTTCGAGCTTCCCCAGCCGCACGAGGGCTGGAAGGGTGTGCGCGAGGCGACGGAGTTTGGCCCTACGGCTCCGCAAGCGCCGTACAACGGAGGCGTCGAGAAGGTGCTTCCGAGCATCATCATCGAGGGAGATGAGTTCCTCAACCTCAACGTCTGGGCACCGAAGAACGCCTTCGACCTTCCGGTCATGGTCTGGGTGCACGGCGGCGCACTGTCGCGAGGATCGAACTCGCTCGACGGCTACGACGGCACCAGTTTTGCGCGAGACGGCGTCGTCTTCGTATCAATTAACTACCGCCTCGGTGCCGAGGGCTTTTCGGTGTTACCGGATGCCCCGCTCAACCTCGGGCTCGCCGATGTTCACGCGGCGCTGCGCTGGGTGCAGGCCGAGATCGCTCAGTTCGGGGGCGACCCGGAACAGGTCACAGTGTTCGGGCAATCCGCTGGCGGTAACCTGATCGCCGCCCTTCTCGCCCATAGGGATGCGCGGTCGCTTGTCGCTCGCGCAATAGTGCAGAGCGGCCCACTCACGGCGCGCCCCGCCAAGACTGCAGGCAAAATCTCCCGGCTCATGGCGAAAGACCTCGGTATCCCCGCGACGAAGGCGGGATTCTCTTCCGTTTCCGCGGCCACCCTGCTTGCATCGCAGCTGCGCGTTACCGCCGGCTCGACTCCCGTCACGGGCGGCCCCTCGTTCGCGCTCGCGATCGGCGGACAGTTCATCCCGTCCAACCCCGAGCTCGATCTCGCTCAAGGGGATGCCGACGACATCGGTCTCGTGATCGGTGCGACCACCGAAGAGTACCGTCTCTGGTTCGTGCCCACAGGACTTCTCACGACAGTCACTCCCCTGTTTCTGCGCCTCGCGCGCCTCAAGTTTGGGGTGTCGCGTCGCATATTTGCGCCTTACAGCCACAATCGACCGAACGCGGGCCCGGGCGAACTCGTGGGCGCTCTCGCGACCGACATCCTCTTGCGGCTGCCACTCAATCGTCTCGCCGACAAGCGGCTGGCACGGCGCAGCCCGACTTGGGTCTACGAGTTCGCGTGGCGGAGCCCGGTTCAGGATCTCGGTGCGGCGCACGCGGTCGAGTTGGGTTTCGTCTTCGACCGGCTGGATGCCGCTGACTCGGCGGGCATTGCCGGTGCCGACGCACCGCAATCGATCGCCCAGGAGATGCACGCGGCCTGGGTGCGATTCGCTAAGACCGGCAACCCGGGCTGGGAGGCCTGGAACGAGAAGCGCCCCGTGCGAATGTTTGGCGCAGAAGATGCTGTTGTTTACGCGCCCCGAGAAGACGAACGCTCGATATGGAAACGATAGGCCTGAAAATGAATGGGCCGGCTGATACGCCGGGTTCTGTTCAGACACCCTAGGGTGCCCTGGACGGCCATCTATCTACGACGTACGTTGCCGCACGCCTCTAGCGGTCTACCCGAAAGCTGAGCGAGCCGCTCGTAGCGCTTTCTGTCTGACCTTGCTCCGGACGAGGTTTACCTAGCCGACCACGTCACCGCGGCCGCTGGTGGTCTCTTACACCACCGTTTCACCCTTACCTTCGGCTTGCACCGACGGCGGTCTGCTTTCTGTTGCACTGTTCTCGCGGGTTACCCCGGGTGGGTGTTACCCACCATCCTGCTCTGCGGAGCCCGGACGTTCCTCGGGACGGAATCCCACCGAAGTGAAACTCAGCCACGCGGCCGTCTTGCCGACCCATTCGAGCACAAGTTTAGCGCGTGGCTACAGGCCCGACTCGTCGGTGCGCACGAGGATGGCTTCGCTCGACGCGCACATGATGACGTCGTCGGGCGCCGCGGCGCGGATGGCCTGCATCTCGTTCTCGAGTAGCTTCACTCCCGAGGCGAGAGAAACGCCACCGCGAAGCAAGGATGCGCCGGTGCCGTAGCGCGAACGCTGCTTCTCGTAGAGGGCCAGGAGGTCGGCCGGAACCTTAACCTCAATAGAACGGCGACCGGCCTCCGCGGTCTCGCGCTCGGCGTTGACGACGACGAGCTGGGCATCCCGTGCAGCCTCAACCTCGGAGATCCTGCCGGCGATCGTGTCGAGCTCGGCAACGGTTTCGGCGATGGCGCCTTGGCTCTCCTCGAGACGCTCCATGACGGTGAGCTCGATCTCTTCGAGATCGTTCAGCCGCTTGCGAAGAGCGGTGAGTTCTTGCTCGAGCGCCGCGACATCCTTGACAGAGGAACTCCCCTGAAGTCGTTCGGAGTCGCGCGCGATCCGCGCTTCGACGATCTTGACGTCGGATTCGATGCGGCTCAGCTCGAGTTGCACATTCTCGGAAAGACCACGACGCTCGGCCAGAATCTGGCGCCTCGCGACGGCTTGAGAGTTCAGCGCGGACAGCTCAGCAAGCTCGGGAATGCTCTTGGCGCGGTGCGCGAGCTGGGCAAGCTTGGTGTCGAGGGCCTGAAGGTCAAGCAGTAGCGCCTGGTCTTGTGGGCTGGCTTTCAGCGCCATGATTCACTCTTTCGTTGTCTTCTATCGTGCAGTCAGTTCTGAATTGCTACTTCTGGATTACGGTGAAGTCCCAGGGGTCGGTTCGTAGGTCGCTCACTGTCACGGTCACTTCGGGAAGTGCCGCTCGCAGCTCCGCTGCCGCGGACTCGAGCCACAACCACTCGCTTGCCCAGTGTGACACGTCGATGAGGGCCGGCCCTCGCGCGACGCGGGCGTTCTCGCGCGCCTCCGATGCGGGATGGTGGCGAAGGTCGCTGGTGATGTAGACATCCGCGGCAATTACCTCGGGGTGGGAAAGAAGCGAGTCGCCCGCTCCCCCGCACAACGCCACTGTCGACACGGGCTGCTCGAAGTCGCCCGCCACCCGGATGCCGGAAGCCGTCGCGGGAAGAATGTCGCCTAGCGCCCTCGCTAGAGTTCCGAGCGTCGTCGGCGTCGGGAGAGTTCCGACTCGGCCGATTCCGCGCGCGGGGTTGGTTCCCGGTTCGATGGGCCGCACATCGATGAGCCCCAGACGCTGCGCGAAGGTTGCAGATGTGCCCGACTCCACGACATCGGCGTTCGTGTGAGCAGCGATGAGCGCGCAATCCGCTTTGATCAGCCGGGAAAGAACCGCGCCCTTGTATCGATCGCTCGAGACGCTCGTCACCCCACGCAACAGCAGCGGGTGATGAACGAGGAGCAAGTCGGTGCTGAGCTCGATCGCTTCATCCACGGTATCGATCACGGCATCCACTGCGAGACGAATCGATCGCACCTCGGCGTCAAGATCGCCAGCAACCAGGCCCACCGAATCCCAGGACTCTGCCCCGGCTCTCGGCCACAGTCGTTCGACGACGGTGGTCACATCGGCAACTGTTGTCGGCATGTCTTCAGTCTATTGGCGCGTGCTCCGGCCGATCAGCGCGCGTCTACCCTGGCGTCGATCCTTGCCTCTTCCTGGCGGCGGATAGCGGGAATGCCCGACACGATCGGCAACAGAAGTCCGAGGCCGAGCGCAATGAGCACTCCGACGTCGGTTCCTGCCAGGTCGCTGTCGAGGGGCACCCCGAACGCGGCGAACAAATATCCCTGCCAACCGAGCCAGCTCACGACGGCCGTCGTGAATCCCCAGCCCAGCACGCTAATCACGACGAGACCGACGACATTCCAGCGCACGTCCGGGTAGCGGCCACCACGAGAAAGCAGTGACGACGAGTCGAGCGGACGGTTGCGGATCATCGTCTCGGCGGCGAAGATGCCCGCCCACGCCGCGGTGGGCACGGCGAGGGTTGTCGCCAGATCCCGGAACAATCCCTCGATTCCTCCCGTGATGGCAAAAGTGAAGACGAGTGCGAGCAGCGCGACGGCAACGCCGACGATCACCGTCGACCACTGGCGAGACAGCCGCAGACCGATGGATTGCAAAGCGAACGCGCCCGAGTACAGGGTCAGAACGACGCCGGAGAGAAGGCTGAGGGCCGTGGCCGCGACAAGCGGAATCGGGTACCAGCCAGGGAGGATGCTCGCGAGAGTCTCGAGCGGTTCGGTCGCAAATCCGCTGGCGAGGCTTCGATCCGACGCGGAGAGGAGGGCGCCGTATCCGATGAGCAAGAAAGCGGGAAGCGTCGCTCCGAACGTCGACCAGAGCATCGTGGATGCTCCGCCCGAGGTCGGACGCTGGTATCGCGCCAGATCAGCACCGCTTGTGGCCCACACGAGACCGACAAAGCTGAATACGAGCACCGCACCCGTGACGACCAAAATCCAGGGGCCGTCCTGAGTTCCCAGAGCGGCCGGGATGTCTATGTGAGTGACCGTAAGAAGCACAAGTCCGAAGATCAGCGCACCCGAGATGATGCTCAGGATCAGCTGGATTCGCGCGAGCAAGTGGTACCCGGCGAAGGCGACGAGGAGGGCCACTACGAAGGCGACTGCGAGGGAGATCAGGAAGATCTGACGCTCGCCTCCTACTGCCCCCGTCGGAAGCTGGCCCGCGAGCACCATCCCCACGGACGAGGCCAGAAGCCAGAGCAGCACGGCACCCCAGAAGAGTCGAGTAAGAAGCGCAATTGCCGACGGAAGAATGTTGCCCATGATCCCGAAGGTCGCTCGCGACACGATCATGGTCGGCTGGCCGCTGCGCTTGCCGGCGAGAGACGACAGTCCCAGCGGGATGAACGAGAGCGCGATACCGATCAGCACAGCCACGATCGACTGACGCAGGCTCATCCCGAGACCGAAGATCACGGCACCGAGCGCGATGCTCAGGATCGAGGAGTTCGCGGCGAACCACAGCCAGAACAGTCTCGCCGCGTGTCCGACACGGCGATCGACGGGCGTGGGCTCGGGACCGCTGCCCTCGATGCTGAAGACGGGGGTACGAATGGGCTCGTTGTTGGCGATGACCATTTCGTCGTCTCGAAGACGCACGATCGAAATGGGCTCAGAAGGCGGGCTGAACGGCGCGGAGATCTCACCCGTTCCGGCTGCACTCACGGCGATCCCGCCGATCACGGGACCAAACGCGCGGTCGGTCTCATCAACATCGTCGTCGAGTTCTTCCTCGTACGCGCGATCGATGATCGTGATCGATCCGGTGTCTATGGGCACACTCTGGCCTGCCGCCACCGACATGGGTTCGATAAACAGCGCTTCCGCTCCGGCATCCTGCTCAGTCGCCGGTTCGGGGTCGTAGCGCTGAGGAGGTTCTTCTCCGAGCGTTCCCGCGAGGAACTCTTCGAAGGCGGGCTCCGGAGCCGTGGTCGGCACGGATCGGGTTCCCGCACCCTCTGCGTCGAACACGAAACCGGACACGGGCTGCTCGGGCTCGGCATCCACTTCGGCAATGTCGTTCTCAACCATTTCGGCAAGGATCACTTCGCCCGTGTCGCCCGCGGCAGGGGTGACTACGGGGACGTGGTCGGGCTCGACGGTCGGCACCGGCGCGCCATAGCCCGGAGGCTCGATGAGCGCCGGGGGTACGTACGGCTCGGGTTCAGGTTCAGGCTCGGGCTGAATCTCAGGCTCGGCTTCCGGTTCCGGCTGGACTTCGGGCTCTTCGACGACCTCGGCCTCGAGAATCTCCTCGGGCGCTTCCTCAGGCTCGATCAATTCGGGCTCGATGACGGGCTCGGCCACTTCGACGGCTGCAGAGGGTTCGGCGATGATCCCCTCGTCCGCAACAGGCTCGTCAAGCCACCACGGTTCCGGCTCGTTCTCCGCCGCCGGTTCCGCGGAGACGGGTGATTCCGCGACCGCGAGAGTTTCCGCGACGTCAGGTTCTGCGATTACCTCGGTTACGGTCTCCGTGTGTGCGTCTGGTTCGGAAGCTTCTTCTGCTTCGACAGTTGGCGGCTCTTCCTCGGCAACCTCGGGCTCGGACTCGACAGCTTCGGCAACCTCGGGCTCAACAGTTTCCGCCGCGTCGGGCGCCGGGATACTGACGGATGCCCACGAAGGCCAAGCGGGCGGAACCGAGAGTTGCGGTTCCGCGATCTCGGGTTCTGCACTCTCCGGTTCGGTGATCTCCGGTTCGGTGATCTCCGGTTCTGCAATCTCCGGTTCGACAGCTTCCGCTTCGACAGCGTCGGGCTCGGCTTCAGTGATCTCGGGCTCTACAGCGGCCGGCTCAGCCTCGGCAACCGCAGCTTCGGCATCCTCACCGCTTGCGGCGGCCGCAGCCATCGCCGGAGTAATGATCGGGATGACACCAGTGAACTGGGTGCGAACTGCTTCAACCTCGGAGACAGCGTCGTCGGTACCGAGGGAGAGCATCGTGTTTTCCCACTCGGAGAACTTCTGCGCCTCTTCTTCACGAAGCTTGAGTTGCTGTTCGAACTGCTCGATGAGTCCGAGCGTTCCGCCTTCTCGAGCAGCGGGGTCCTCGACGAGGCTCGCGAGTTCTTCGTCCGCGAGGGACTGGCGCACGGGCGGGGCGAGGGGAACAGTGGGCTCAGGCAGCGATTCAGTCGCGGCCGGCTCCGGCTCCCAAGCTTGCGGCTCCCAAGCAGTGGGTTCGAACGCTGGCTCGTCAGTCCTCGCGGGCTCCGCGACGGTCTCAGGCTCGCCAACGGACGCGGGTGCTTCGTCGGATGCCCCCTCAGGAGCACTGAACTCCGGCACGGTTGGCAGGTCCACCGCTTGGGCAGGATCCGGCGCAGGCAGCGAGGCCCACGGCGGTACGTCGGTCGTCGCGGCCTGAAGATCCGGCTCGGGGCCGGGACCGTCATCCTGAACCGGAGCGGGATCGTCGACAGCATTGTCGTCATCCTCATCAACAGGGGTCGGATCCGGTACAACGATCGGCACTGCTCCCGTGCTCAGCCAGCTCAGGCCGGCCGAGAGTGCTGTCTCGAGTTCCTCGTCATCGTTGACGGGAGCCGCGGCTGCTCGGAGCGGTGGTGTGTACGTTGCGCGACGACCCCGGCGAACAATCTTGGGCTCGCTTGAGGTCTCATTGCGAACCTCGTCGTCGTTCTGCATGCAGGAATCCTATGACTCCAAAGCTCTCCCGCGTGGTTGCCGAGCCGTAGCCAGCACAGTTACTGAAACAAGAATGAGGCCGAGCCCGGCCCAGCCGAGAGGCTCGAGGCGCTCCCCCACGATGATGACGGCGAGCAGGGTCGCCACGAAAGGCTCGAGAAGCGTGATGGTTGTCGCGGTGCTCGAGCGCAGGGTCCGCATCCCGATGCCAAAGAGTAGGTAGGCGAGAAACATCGGGCCGAGCGCAAGATAAGCGGCGATCCCGATGCTCTGGGACGACTGAAGCAGCGGACCCCCGAGCACCACGAGCACGGGGAGCAACAGCACGGCGCCACTACCAAACATCCCGCCCATTACTGCTCGCGCGGGTTGCCCCGTGCGAATAGCGCGACTCGATGCGTAGGTGTACAACGCGTAAGCGAGTCCGGCGAGCAGTCCGAGCAGCACACCGGGCAGAAGGGTTGTGCCCGCAGCCGCATCTCCTCCGTGTCCGCCAACGGTGAGCAACAGCACGCCGCCCACCGCGAAAGATGTGCACACCAGCCACAGCCGGGAAAGTTTACGACGTTCGATGAGCCATTCCAGTAGCGCTGCGAACACGGGGCCGGTGCCGAGGGAGACGACGTTGCCAATCGCGACCCCGGCCAGGTTCATCGACAGGTAGAACGCGAGGGGGTAGACGAACACCCCGATGGCGCCAATCAGAATCCATCGCCGTGCGGCGGCATGCTTCAATGCCGACAGTGACGCGCGCGCCGAAACCGCGAACAGCAACGCTCCGCCCACCGTCATCGTGGCGGCCCCAATGGCGAGCGGGCTCACGGACTCGGGCATGAAGCTCGCCGCCGTGCCTGTCGTGCCCCACAGCAGTGAGGCAAGAATCAAGGCCCACGCGCCGGAGTTGGCGGGAGTCGTGGGCGCGGTCACGGTTCGAGGTTATCCTGCAGAGCAACCACCTTTTCACGGTGTGCCGCACCACCGAAGGGATCACGATGGTCGACCGCATCCTGACCGCCACGTCCATCATCACGATGGAGGTCAGTTCGCCTCGCGCGGAGGCGGTGGCCGTGTCCGACGGGCGAATCGTCGCCGTCGGGGCCCTCGCCCAGTGTCAGGCAGTGCTGCCGGGCGCGGTCGTTGTCGACACGGGAGCCGCCGTGCTCATGCCGGGCTTCGTCGAATCGCACAGTCATCCACTGGTGAGCGGCATTGCCACGCAAGCGCCGGCTCAGTCGATTGCGCCGTGGGATGCTCCAACTTGGGCCGAGGTGCTGGATATCTTCGCTGCGGCCCATGCGAGCACTCCCGCCGACAAGCCTCTGCTCTTTACCGGGTTCGATGCGCTCCTGCACGAGCGACCGGCTCCGACGACCGAAACGCTCGACGAGATCTTCGGTGATCGCGTCGCTGCCGTTGTCGATAACTCGGGACACGCCATCTACTTCACGACTGCGCTGATTGCCAAGAACGGGTGGGATGCGCATCCACCGTCCGATCCCGTGGGCGGGTCGTTCAGTCGCACAGCCGACGGCACTTCCCTCAACGGTCAGGCCTACGAGTTGCCGGCGGTCATGGCCGTCGCCCAGCCCGTGATGAATGAGCTCGGCGGAAACCCGCTGCACATGGGCATGGAGTATTACGCACTCATGTCCCGCGCCGGCATCACCTCGGCATCCGATCTCACCTACAACGCGACGCTCAAGGCGGGCTACGAGGCGATCGCGACAATGCCCGGCACCCCACTGCGCATCTCGCTCTATCACGTGTCTGTTGACGAGGGATGCGATTTGCCGCTCGACTCGACCGTGCCCGAAGAGTTGCTCGTGAAACAGGGCATCAAGCTGTGGGCAGACGGCTCGCCGTGGGTGGGCAACGTCGCGATCTCGTTCCCCTATCTCGACACTCCCGCGACCCGGCTCGCGAACATCGACGGATCACGCGCGGGCGAGTCCGCGATGAACTACTCGCGTGCTCAACTCGACGCCATCCTCGACAAGTACGCGCCGAGCGGTCTGCAGATGGCCTTTCATGTGAACGGCGACCTGGGTTTCGACGTCGTTCTGGATGCCTACGAGCGCGCGCTGAGCACACACGGGCTTCTCGGGACCGACCATCGCTGGCGCGTTGAGCATGTGGGTGCCGCGCGCCGGGATCAGTTCGAGCGAGCCGCACGTCTGGGAGTGCACATCTCGATGGGTCCGTTCCAGTTCTATTACTGGGGCGATCTGCTTGATGGCCAGATGTTCGAGTCCGAGATCGGCTCCCAGTGGCAGGCGTTCCGGGATGCCTTTGACAGCGGCGCGCCTGTGGCCTTCCATAACGATGGGTCGGTGAGTCCGCCGACACCGCTGTTGAACATCCAGACAGCTGTCACCCGTCGCACGCGCAGCGGGACTCTCCGCGGCGCGAACCAAGCTGTCTCTCTCCCCGAAGCGCTGCGAGCCGAAACGATCGACGCGGCGCGACTGCTCAAGCGGGAGCATCTCGTCGGATCGATCGAGGTCGGCAAGCTCGCTGACTTCGTGGAGCTGTCAGCTGATCCGTTCGAGGTGGATCCCCGCACGCTCGCGGACTCTGTTGCGGTGTTGGGCACTTGGCTGGGTGGGGACCGGATCGATCTGGATGCGTTCATGGAAGGCTCTCAGACCGTGAACCACGAAGAGCACGCGGGATTGGCTCACGCCGCTCGAGCTGCGCACCGCTGCTAGGCCGATCCGCGATCAGTACGGCGGCTGGCCGCTTGCGGCACGATCCCGCTACTCACGCGCGGCCGCGGAGGCGTACTCCTCGATCACGATTCCCGACTCGAAGGATCGACTTCTGATCAGTTCGAACGCGCGAGGCTCATACCTCGCATGACCGAACATCGGGATGCCGGAGCCGAAGACGACTGGGTTGCGTTTGAGGACGAGGCGATCGATCTCCGACACAAGCGTGCCTGCCAGTTCGCCACCACCGCAGAGCCAAATATCTAGACCGTCTTGCTGCTTGAGGCTACGAATTGTGGCCAGCGGGTCATCGGTAAGGACGATCGCGGGGTCGACGTCGCGTGGATGGCGGCTCGCGACAATCTGACGCAGGTGAGGGTAGGGACTCGCGATGCCGATATCGAGCGCCGGGGTCAACGTGTTCCAGCCCATGATCACGGTATCGAATCGCGTCTTTGGTGGCTCGATTCCCAGCGCGGCGTGCGCGTGGGCGGGCAGCGCATCTGCGAACTCGCCGAACACGACCGACGAGTGATCTCCTTCCGCAAGGAACGCATCGAACCCACCGTCCGGATCGGCGATGTATCCGTCGATACTGACGGCGACGTAGTAAATGAGGTTTCGCATGACATCTCCAATCACAACAACTGTCGTGGTTAAAGTACAACAGGAGTCGTGGTTTGGCTAGCATGGCGACATGGCTCGCAACGACGAACGACGGTCTGCTCTCGCCGATGCAGGGATTCGCGTACTAGCCGAGGAGGGAGCGCGCGGTCTCACTCATCGCGCTGTCGATGCAGCAGCCGGCACGCCGCGTGGTACTGCCTCGAACTACTTCCCGACCCGCGACGATCTGATCTCGGCCCTTGTTGATCGCATCGGGGAACGACTCATGCCCGATCCGGCAATGGTGTCCAAGCGTGCTGGCCGGTCGCCCGATCGGGAACTCTTCGCCGGCTATCTGCGCGACGTCGTGCGGCGACTCAGCGCCGACCCGCACGTGTCCCTCGCCCTGTTCGAGCTGCGATTAGAAGCCGCACGGCGTCCTGCCGTCGCCAAGGCGCTTGGCGCGTGGCGACAGCGGGCCTTTCAGGAGGACGTCGCATTCAATAACAACTCTGGGTTGCCCGGGGGTCGAACCGAGATCGCCCTGTTCCACTACGCCATCGACGGACTGATGCTCGACCGCCTCACCGTGCCAATCGACACCGGGCTATCCGTCGATGCCGCCATCGACGAGTTCGTCGACCGCATCCTCCGGTGATCCCGACGACGGCTGCGCGCCAAGCTCCTGCCAACGAGTAGCGCTTTCGGCCGACTTGTGATCGAGGAGCCCGACCGGCACGTCGTCGAGCTTGATTCAGCGCCGTTCTACAGCGAGTCGAGATTGGTGGTGGTGCGCTCACCCAGCGAGCGAAGTCGATCGGTCCACATCCGTTGATTCTCGCGCGCCGCATCTAGCTCGTCCGAGTCAATGTCTGCGATCGCCAATCCCTCGCTCCCCGTGACACTTGCGATCCGTCGCCCAAGCGGGTCAAAGATCGCGGAGCCGCCGACGAAGTCAGATGGTGAGCCGACCAGTCCGCTGAAGACCACGTACATGCCGTTATCGAGAGCACGAGCGGCATTGTGCAGATCGCGCCGCTCGGCTCCACCTGGGTAGTAGGCGCCGCTGTTGACGTAGATCATCGCTCCGTCGGCCGCAGCCGCTGCACCGTGCTCGGGGAAGTTCGCGTCGTAACAGACCGACAACGCGATCGTGAAGCCGTCGAGGGTGAAACTCGTCCCGTGCGATCCAGCAGTGAAGATGCTCTTCTCGCTCGCGTAGAGGTGCTGCTTGTCATAGGCCGCCCATGGCGCACGATGGGGCGACAGGACCAGATCAGTCAGCGCCCGACGATCACCGTGATCGACGGCCGAGTTCAGTACGACGACAGCGCCTGTCTCATCGACGATGTCCTGAAGAGGGCCGAGCCAACTCACGTCGACCACGTTCGGAGTCGTCGACTCGAAGGCGGCGTGGTCATACCCGGTAGCGAACGCCTCCGGGAAGACCACGAGCCGAGCACCTTCCGAGGCGGCCCGGCGCACGTACTCCGCAGACTTCTGTATGTTTTCCCCGACCACACTGGGGATCGCTTCGGCTTGAACGGCTGCAACTCTAAGCTTCACCGTCCGAGTCTATGAGGGCCCCCGAGCGCCCCCACAGACTCGAGGATTGCCTACGCGGTGCCGAACGGGTTGTCGATGACGAACTTCCAGCCGTCGGCGCCGCGGCGAGCAACATCGGCTGTCGCGCCAGCGAGGTTAACCTCGGACCCGTCAGGGCCGGTGCCGGAGATAGTCCAGTCGACGATGACAAGCCCGATCTCGCCCGACTCGAAAGCGTGGCGCACGGTCATCGAAATCGGGAGGCCCAGTCCCAGGAACTGCTGGAGCGCTCCGCTGGCAGCCTCGCCCTGAACGGCGACACCCGGTGCCGGCACGAACACCTGGTCAGCTTCGGCTAGAGCAAGCATCGCCTCGAGGTCGGCGTCGTTGAACGCGGCAGCCCAAGCGGGGTGCAGGTCGGTGAGGTTCTGGATTGCAGACATGTTGTTCTTCCTTCGTTGACAGACCCCGTCGCACGACGGTGTCACTAAAGAAGGACGTCGGCATCGCGCATCTGTGACAAATCGGGAATGCGGATGTTCTTCCCCGCGTTGTCGGCACGGCACGCTCGATCACGCCCAGGGAAGGAACCATGCGTTCTCAGCCGCAAGAATCCCTGCGTTCGATGCTCACTGACGAGCCTCGACGATTGCGTCAGCGCAGCATTTCGCTCGGTGTTCACCCCGGCGAGGCGGACGATGTGGCCCAGACGATCGCGCTCAAGGCGTGGCGTGCCGTCAATGGCGTGCGGTCGACCGATTACCGGCCGATGTGCGCGTGGCTCGACACCATCGCCAAGAATGCCGCGGCGGACTACGCGCGCCACCGTTCGCGGGCTCGTGAGGTCGAACTCGACGACGATCTCGAGGCCTCGTTGGATGTGGAGAGCGACACGGAGATCGCCGAACGATTCGACAAGGTCGTCACGGCGATCTCGGCCCTGCCCGAATCGCTGCGGATCCCGCTCATCCTGAGCGCCGTCGACGGGCTTTCGACCGACGAGATCGCGGCAGAGCTCGGCCTCACCAACGCAAACGTTCGCCAGCGGATCTCCCGAGCGCGACGAGCACTCGCGACCCTGTAGACCTCCCCCGCTCGGAGCGCCTGCGGCAGACTGCTCTTATGCGCTACGGAATTGTGATCCTCCCCCAAGACAGCTGGCCCGAAGCACGACGCAAATGGATGCTCGCCGAAGAACTCGGATTCGATCACGCGTGGATCTATGACCACCTCTCCTGGCGCTCACTCGCCGACCAGCCCTGGGGTGCCACGATCCCGACGCTCGCGGCTGCAGCGGCAGCGACCTCGCGCATCCGCCTAGGCACTTTCGTCGCATCGCCGAACTTCCGGCATCCAGTCCCCTTCGCAAAAGAACTCGCGACGGTCGACGACATCGCTGGCGGTCGCCTCCTACTCGGCATCGGATCCGGCGGCACGGGCTTCGACGCCTTCGTGCTCGGTCAGCCCGAGTACACGCCGCGCCAGCGCCACGAGCGATTCACCGAGTTCGTCACCGGGCTAGACACGCTGTTGAGGTTCGAGACCGATTCGACAGGCATCTCGTTCACGGGAGATTGGTTCACCGCGGTAAACGCGAGGATGGTCGGCGTACCTGCTCAGACCCCGCGAGTCCCATTCGTCCTCGCCGCGAACGGCCCGAAGGGTCTGGCGCTCGTCGCTCGCTTCGGCCAAGGATGGGTGACAACCGGACCCGAGGGCGCCACGGGAGACCAGTGGTGGCAGAGCATCACTGACCTCACCAAGCGACTGGATGACGCTCTTGAGAAAGAGGGACGTGATCCGCTTTCGGTCGATCGCTACCTATCCCTCGATTCCGGGGGGACCTATTCGCTTTCGAGCACCGCGGCCTTTGAAGACCTAGCGGGCCGGGCATCCCACCTCGGCTTCACGGACGTCATCTCTCACTGGCCGCGCCCCGACGGAATCTATGCAGGCTCGGAGGACGTGCTTCTCGAGGCGACGTCGAGGATGCGGACCAGCACCTAACCCCGACGCGCAACATTGGTCAACACAGGCACTCTGCACCACTATTGTTAATGGAAATCGTTATCAATAAGAGTTAGGTACGGCGCCGTGAAGATTCGCAACTCCCTCAAGTCAATGAAAAAGATGCCCGGATCCCAGGTCGTGCGGCGACGGGGACGCGTATTCGTCATCAATAAGCTCAACCCTCGCTTCAAAGCCCGCCAGGGTTGAACGGCCAGCTAAGCACCAGGCAGAGAGATTCGTCACGCACGACCGTTACACCGTTCGCGTCACTGCGCCGGTTCAGAATGCTGCTGGGCATTCTCTTGCTGGGAGTCGTCGTCGTTCTGACGCTGTCGGTCACAACAGGCACAGTTGCGATCTCTCCTCAATACGTCTGGTCGAGCATCGCCACTCACCTGATTGGCCAGCCCGTCGCGATCCCTGCAGCGGAAGACCAAATCGTGTGGTCGGTGCGACTACCACGGACCATGCTCGGCATTCTTGTTGGTGCCGCTCTCGCAGTAGCAGGAACGGTGATTCAGGCCGTCGTGCGTAATCCTCTCGGTGACCCCTACCTGATCGGGATCGTGCCGGGCGCGGGCTTGGGCGCAGTGATGGTCATCGTGCTCGGCAGCGGCGCACTCGGCGGCCTGTCGATCACCGCCGCGGCTTTCGCCGGGGCGGTGATCGCGTTCGTTGCAACGTTCGCGCTCGGTCGACAGCAAGGCCGGTGGCCCGCCACTCGCCTGGTTCTCGCAGGAGTGGCGATCGGCTACCTCATCTCAGCATTCACTTTCTTTCTCCAAACCGTCGCGACGCCCGGACAACTGCAAAGGGTGTTGTTCTGGACGCTCGGGAGCGTCTCTGGTGCGACATGGGAGGATCTTCCGGCGCTCGCCATCACCGTGGCGCTAGGGATGCTGTGGCTGGTGGCTAACGGGCGTCGCCTCAATAGCCTGGCCGGTGGCAGCGAACTGGCGGGATCACTCGGAATTAACGTCGGGCGGTTCCAACTCCAGCTCATGGCCCTGGTCGCTCTGATGACCGGTGCAGTGGTTGCCGTCGTCGGCGGTATCGGATTCGTGGGGCTCATGATTCCCCACCTTGCTCGCCTCCTCGTCGGCGCAGATCATCGCCGAGTGCTTCCGGTCTCGCTCTTGGGAGGAGCACTCTTCTTGCCGCTCGCCGACATCGTGGCGCGCACAGTGCTGCCTCCCACTGAAATCCCCATCGGGGTCGTCACCGCAGCTGTTGGTGCTCCGTTCTTCATCTGGCTGCTGGCAGGTCTCGGACGAGGGGGCGAGCGAGCATGAGAGTGCACGCGGAGCAAGTGAGCGTCGAGATCGATGGTGCCCACATCGTCGAGTTCGCTACTCTCACCGCATCCTCCGGATCGTTGGTCGGAATCATCGGTCCTAATGGGTCGGGCAAAACCAGCTTGCTGAAGACGCTTTACCGAGCAGTGCGCCCCTCATCAGGATCCGTGTGGATGGGCGACGCCGATCTCTGGCGCCTGAGCGCCCGCGAAAGCGCCCTCCGCGCATCCGTTGTTCTGCAGGATGACTCATCCGAGTTCGCTTTCACCGTGCGCGAGACAGTAGAAACCGGGCGAGTCCCCCACAAACGACTATTTGAGCGCACCGGAGAGTCTGACAACGAAGCGGTGGAGCAGGCGCTGCAAACGGCCGGCGTAATTGGACTGGCCAACCGCTTGCTGGGCACCCTCTCCGGTGGTGAGCGCCAGAGAGTGTTCATTGCCCGCGCGCTCGCGCAATGCGCTCCGGTAATGATTCTGGATGAACCGACCAACCATCTCGATATTGCAGCCCAAATCGACCTGATGGAATTGCTGAGCTCCCTCCCTCTCACGGTCATTACGGCCCTGCACGACCTCAATCTCGCGGCCGCATACTGCGACCAGCTCTATGTGATGGCCGCTGGTCGAGTAATCGCTCACGGCCCAACCGCCGATGTACTTACCCCCACGACCATCGAGCAGGTCTACGGGGTCGCGGCTCATTGCGGCATCAACCCACTGACCGGCCGCACTGCGATCACCTTCAGCCCGCGCCTACCTCACCCACTCTCCAACAAAAATCACACAGAGAAAGCACAACCATGAGAACTGCAACACACTCCGTATCCGCTGCGATCGCCCTCACCATTGGTGTGGGCATCGCTCTGACCGGATGCTCGAGCTCCGGCACCACATCGCCGAGCACCGGGGCAGCCGAGGGATACCCGGTAACGGTCACTAGCTGCGGCATAGCGACTGAGTACACTAAGGCCCCCACCCGGGTAGTCCTCGGATACCCGCGCTCGCTAGAAACATTGGAGGCGCTCGGTGTGGCCGACAGCGTTTACGGCTACACGCTCGGAGGCTACGACGCACTGCCTGCGGACTACCCTGCCGACATCGTCGAGGTGTCCCCTGACTACGCGCCAGCTCGCGAAGCGATGATCGCCGCCGCTCCCGATCTCTATCTCGCGAACGACGAGGGTCAGGTCCTCGGCGAGGGCACCATCAGCTACGACGATCTCACCGCCGCAGGCACGAACACCTACGTGCTCGGCCAGTACTGCGCTGACGCTCCAGCACCGAAATCCATTGACCGGATCTACGACGACATCACAGACCTTGGCAAGATCTTCGGCGCGCCCGATCGCGCCGCACAACTCGTCACGGAGCTTCAAGACCGCGTTACTGCCGCGGCGGCAAAAAACCCGGGAAACCCGCTCTCAGTTGCGTACCTTCAGGTATACGACGGCAAAATCTACGCGAGCGGCGGATACCCCGCGGCAGGCATCCTCGACGCCCTGAACGTCACGAACGAGTTCGCTGACCTGCCCGGCAACTTCACGGAACTCACCAAAGAAGAAGCCATCGTGCTTACCCCCGATGTCGTTATCGTCAGCTACGTCGGTGCCGACACCGAACAATCGGCGATCGACGAGGTGAAAGCTCTGCTGCCCTCCAGCCCTGCGGTCGTGAACGACCGCGTATACGGCTCGAACGAAGCCGACTTCCAGGCCGGCGGCATCAGCATTATTAGCAATCTCGAGTACATCGCCGACACCCTCTTCGAGAAATGAGCAGTAACCAGGACGCCGAACAGACAACGCCTCTGACGCTCGTCAGCATCCCCCAGGGCATCACCGTCGCGCTTCATCGCGCACGCATCAGGCCAGGCATGGAGCATGAGGCGACGGAATGGATGCAGATGCTGAATGACCGCCTCGATGAAGCCGTCGACACACTTGCTCGCGAGCGCATGGCTATTGAGATGGTTTTCCGGTCGAGCGAGCCCGATGGTGATTACCTCACCTGGGTCACGGTGCGGGGGCAGGGAGAGTCCGTCGAATCCAGCAACCATCAATTGGATATCGACCATGTTGCTTACGATCAACGCGTGCGCGAACCAGGGTGGATCGTGGCCGAACCTCAGTTGTTGCTCCTGCCTAAGCCCGTCAGGGACGCTGTCTACCGTTGGGCAACCCAAGTGACTCCCTGAGATCCCAGACACTAGGTCGAAAACGCCCCAGGGATACGCCGAAACCCAAAACTCCCCAGCCAAAGACTGGGGAGTGAGTGGTGGGCCCTACCGGGATCGAACCGATGACATCCACGGTGTAAACGTGGCGCTCTACCAGCTGAGCTAAAGGCCCGTCACCTGCCGCAGCAGGACAACGCAGTAAGCATCCTAACAGCCATACACTTCTGCTTATGGCCACTACCGCGAGTACGCACTGGGAACACCGTTGGCCCGTACTGCTCGTGACCATAGGAGCGCTGGGGATTTACCTGCTTCTTCCCGACACGATCTCCGGCATCCCCAACTGGATCGTTCCGGCGATCGGCGTCGTTGTGCTGGTGCCGCTCGTGCTTCAGAACCCGCGACGACTATCGACCGAGACCCGATGGTCCCGGCTCATTGGGATTGGCCTCGCGTTTGCCCTCGCCGCAGTGAACCAGATCTACATCGTGCGGATTGTGCTCGAGCTTGTCGACGGGCGTTCAGACGGCCCCACCATCCTGCTCACCGCTTTCGAGGTGTGGCTCGCGAACGTTATTGCGTTTGCCCTCATGTACTGGCAGCTTGACAAAGGCGGCCCCGTGCGCCGCCGCATCGAAGGGAATGCCGACAAGGCTCGTCAGGACTTCCGGTTTCCGCAACAAGATAACCCTGACCATGTTGGCCCGTGGCACGCCGAGTTCTTTGATTACGCGTACTTCTCGCTCACGAACATGATGGCGTTCAGCCCCACCGACGTTATGCCGCTGTCCCGACGCGCGAAAGGACTCATGGCATTACAAGCCCTAACCGGGTTTATTCTGCTCGCACTCGTCATCTCGCGAGCGGTCAACATCCTGACCGCTTAGTCTCGCAGCTCCGCGAGTGCCTCGACGTAGCTCGCTAGCGGGCGGGGCTCCCCCGGCGCTGTGACGAACATCGAGCGGATGACTCCACTCGCGTCGATCACGAAAGTGGCTCGATTCGCGTAGCCCTTGTCATCCAGGAACACGCCGTACTCACGCGCGACCGCGCCGTGCGGCCAGAAGTCGGCGAGCAAATCAAATCGGTAGTTCTCGTGCTCGGCCCACGCCCTCAAACTCGCCTTGTTGTCCACTGAGATACCGATGAGCTCTACGTCGTCGCTGATAAACAGGGCGAGATTGTCGCGCAGTTCACACAACTCTCCTGTGCAGGTGCCCGAGAACGCCAGGGGAAAGAAGACAAGAACGACGGGCTTGACGCTTCTGAACTCGCTGAGTGTCACTGTCTCGCCGAACTGGTTGGAGAGCGTGAAATCTGGGGCGAGGTCGCCTACCGAGAGGGTCATGAACGAGAGTTTCCTTCCGACGGAGCCGGTGCATCCCGAACTCGCGCGGTAATTCTACGCGCGGTGCCGCGGACATCCGCGGGAGCATCCGTTGGGTTCGTCATGCAAGGAAACCGACAACTAGGATCGATATGCGTAGTCGAACACGGCACGTCGTAACCCGACGCCCGCGACAACCCCCACTCTCAACAGGAAGAGGCCAACGTGACGGTAAACGACCAGGATCCGTACTCGGTTCACCACATCGATGTAGATCCTGAGGAGACCGCCGAATGGCAGGAATCCCTCGATAACCTCGTCGCAACCCACGGCCATGCCCGTGGACGCGAGATCATGCTCAGCTTGCTGAAGCGCTCGAAGGACCTGCATCTCGGTGTTCCGATGGTTCCCACCACGGATTACCTCAACACCATTGCTCCCGAGAACGAGCCGGAGTTCCCCGGCAACGAAGAGATCGAGCGCCGCTACCGCGCCTGGATCCGCTGGAACGCCGCAATCACGGTGCACCGCGCGCAGCGTCCCGGC